>Ga0066256_1001437_pt1 | contig 33109 bp, 26 predicted proteins | sample ThiBio_1000_biof_FD_87107 | JGI IMG/M metagenome (GOLD analysis project Ga0066256, IMG submission 87107) | Wastewater bioreactor microbial communities from Cape Town, South Africa - Thiocy_expt_1000_biof (version 2) | ecosystem: Engineered > Bioreactor > Thiocyanate-remediating >... | reverse complement strand
GGGAGAGGGCAACGCAGGAACTCGAATCGCGGGCGCCCGGCATCCTCTCCGAAATTCTCGGGCGGGAAGGGCAGGAGGCCCGGGTGCGCTGGGTGATCGCGATCAGCGAACCCGGGGACTGAAGCCCGTCGGGTCTGGCCCCGGCCGGCAACCGGGACCCGCCAGGACACCATCCGCAAACCGAACGCGAGCGATCATCATGAGCGTCAACGGCCAACCGGCACCGCCGCCGCCAGGGGTGGACGAGATATTCGATCTCGTCGTCATCGGCGCCGGCATCAATGGCATCGGCATTGCCCGGGATGCGGCCGCACGGGGTTTGCGCGTCGCCCTGGTCGAAAAGGAGGATCTCGGCAGCGGCACCTCCAGCTGGTCGGGGCGGCTCATTCATGGCGGCCTTCGATACCTGGAGCAGGGCGATATCGCACTGGTGCGCGAATCCCTGCGGGAACGGGAAAGACTGTTCCGCCTCGCCCCACATCTGGTCAAGCCCGTCCCGCTGATGATCCCGTTCTACCGCCATAACCGCCGGTCGCGATGGATGTTGCGGCTGGGAATGATCGCCTACGATATCTTGTCTTTCGACAAGACGACGGCCTCGCATACCATCCTGTCGCGCGCCGAAACGCTTCGCCGCTTCCCCGAAATGGACGGCGACGGGCTCGAGGGTTGCGCCATCTTTATGGATGGACAGGTCGTCTGGTCCGAGCGCCTGTGCACCGAGGTCGCCTTGTCGGCCGCAGCCGAAGGATGCCGCATCTTCACCCATTGCCGCGTCGACGGCTTCGTTCAGGACGGGGGTACACTGACGGGGGTCACCTGCACCGATCTTCTGGCCGGCACCCGCCATACGCTTTCCACCGCCATGGCCGTCAATGCCGCAGGGCCTTGGGTCGATACGGTATTGAAGGGGCAGGCCGCCGGCGGGAAGCGGCACATCGGCGGCGCGAAGGGCAGCCATCTCGTCCTCGATCCCTTTCCCGGGGCGCCGCCGGATGTGGTCTATTACGAGTCACGCGCGGACGGTCGCCTCGTTCTCGTGATTCCCTGGGGTGGGCGCTATCTGATCGGCACGACCGACAAGAAGTTCGACGAGGATCCGGATACCGCCGTCGCCGACGATGCCGAGATCGACTACCTTCTGGGCGAGGTCAACAGTCTCATTCCGCAGGCAGGGCTGACGCGCGACGATATCCTCTACACCTATAGCGGTGTCCGGCCGCTCCCATATGTGCCGGCGAAATCCGAGTGGAAGGTGCCGCGCAGCCATGTCATTTACGACCATGCGCCCGAATGCCGGGGCCTGCTGTCGATCATCGGCGGCAAGCTGACGACCTATCGAAGCCTGGCGGAAGAGACGGTCGATACGATCTTCCGACGGCTCGGGCGCAAGCCTCCGCCTTGCCATACAGCCTCGGTTCCGTTTCCCGGAGCCCGGATCGCAGACTGGCAGCGTCTCCGCCAGGAACTCGCCGAAGCCGGCGGTGTCGACCGGGCGACGGTCGACCGCCTGGTCGATATCTACGGTTCCCGCGCCGGCGACATTCTCGCCCTCGGCCGCGCGGACGCCGATCTGCTCGCAAAGATCGATGAGGACAGCGGCGCGATCGGCGCGGAACTGGTCTTCACCTTCGAGAACGAATTCTGCCGCACCCTGACGGACGCGCTGATCCGCCGCATCATGGTCGGACTGAACGGCAATTGCGGGCGCCGGTCTCTCAAGGCGGCGGCCGGTATTCTCGCTGCCCGCCAAGGGTGGGACGAGGACCGGAAGCAGCGCGAGATCGATGATTATCTCAATTACATCCGCCGTTTCGACGTCGCCGGCAAACCGCGGCAGACGGCCGACATGGCGGCAGAGTGAAACAAACGCGAATTTGGAGGAAAGCACATCATGACCCCGCAGGCCGATCCGAAGCAATTGATCGAACACGCACGGCGCAACGGCTACGCCGTGGGCGCCTACAACATGCATAACGAGGAAACGACCGAGGCGCTCGTATGGGCGGCGGAGCGGGCGCAATCGCCGATTTTCCTTCAGGTGGGCCGCGCCATCATCCCGCACATGGGCGTGCGCCGGGCTTTCGAGATGACGCGGCGTGTCGCCGAGCGCTCGAATGCGAAATATGTGATCCACCTGGATCACGGCTCCTGGGATGAGGTGCTGGAAGCCGTCCGTCTCGGCTTCTCCTCCGTCATGTATGACGGCGCGCACCTGCCGTTCGAGGAAAATATCGCCACCACCCGCAGGCTCGTCGAAATCGCCCATGCCTATGGCATTCCGGTCGAAGCCGAACTCGGCAAGATCCCGGATGCCGGCGAAAGCGTGAACTGGGAAGACTATTACACCGATGTGGAAGAGGCGCGCCGCTTCGTCGCCGAGACGGGCATCGACTATCTGGCGATCTCGGTCGGCATCGTCCATGGCGTCATCCCCGGAATTCCGCAGGCGCCGATCAGCATTCAGCGCATTCGTGAAATCAAGGCCGCGACCGGCATTCCGCTGGTTCTGCACGGTGCTTCGGGTCTCAGCGACCGGGAAATCCAGGAAGCCAGGGCTGCGGGCATCCATAAATTCAATGCCGACACCGATCTGCGGCATGCCTTTCGCGCCGGTCTGGAGGCCGTTTTCGCGCAGGGCGACCGTCAGCTGGAGGAAGCCATGGCCGAGGGCCGCTCTCGCATGATCGAAGCGACCATGATGAAGATGCGCCAATATGGCTGCGCGGGCGCAGCCCCGCTCGCGAAGGCTGCCTGAGGAGGGCTGGGGAATGGCCGAGACGGCAACCGCCGAAGCGGGTTTCCGGCGCCGGGAGCTTTCGAAGACGCAACGTCTGATGGTCCGGGCCATGAAAGCCGCCTGGTCCGTACCGATGTTTCCGATCACGGTCGAAGTGGACATGACCGCCGCCCTTGCGCGGCGCCAGGCGGGCGCGACCGTGACGGATATCCTCCTGCTGCATTGCGCGGCAACGCTTGCGAAACATCCAGGCTTGAATGCCCATTGGCAGGACGAGGGTGTCGTCGAGTATGACGACGTCAATCTCGGCCTCGCCGTGGCCTCCGACAGGGGCCTCACCGTCCCTGTCATTCATCGCGCGCAAGCCTTGTCCCTGGCCGAGATCGCCGGGAAACGCAAGGCACTTGTCGACAAGGTCCGCAGCGGAAGGATCGGTATCGCCGAGGTAACGGGAGGAACCTTCACGATTTCGAATCTCGGCATGCTCGGCGTCAGTCGCTTCACGGCGATCATCAATCCGCCGCAGGTCGCAATCCTTGCCGTCGGCAGCACCGTCCGGCGGCAGGTATGGCACGATGGCAAGCCGGACTGGCGCCCGATGGCCGAGCTGACATTGACCAGCGATCACCGCGCGGTCGACGGCGCGCATGCAGCCGCGTTCCTGAACGACTTGAAGAGCAGGCTCGAAGCAGACGTCGACCACTGATCCGAAACAGACGCAATTGGTCGCGGCCATGACGATATATCGGCCGCCGCTGCTGCGCTTGCGATTTCGAATGGAAGCCACAGCCTCCTCGCAATCAGGATATGTGAATTTCTTCCCATTGATTGGGCGGAAATAGGGAATATTCAAGCAATCGGGCAGGGCGCATGTTGTCTCCAGAAGGAGACATGTCCATGACAAATCAAGTTGCGCTGCTGGTTGCGCCCGGTGAGCACGGGCATTTCGAAATACGGGAGCAGGCCCTGGTCGAACCCGGCGAAGGCCAGATCCGCATCCGCCATCAGGCCATCGGCACGAACTTCCTCGATATCTATCACCGCAAGGGACTATATCCTCTGCCTTCCTATCCGGCGGTGATCGGCGTGGAGGCGGCGGGCATCGTCGAGGCGGTCGGCTCCGGCGTTCTGGAGTTTGCCGAGGGCGACCGGGTCGCCTATGCGGGGCCGCCGGTCGGCGCCTATGCCTCCTGGCGGATCGCCGAGGCCGAAAGGGTGGTCAAGCTTCCCGATGCCGTCGCCGTCAAGACCGCGGCCACCTCCCTGTTGAAAGGCATGACCGCCTACATGCTGCTCGAGAAGACCTATCCGGTGAAGGCCGGCGACACCATCCTCGTTCATGCGGCCGCCGGCGGGCTTGGCGGTCTTCTCGTGCGCGGCGCCAAGGCGCGGGGCGCCCGGGTCATCGGAACCGTCGGTTCGCAGGAAAAAGCCGCGGCGGCGCTGGCGTCCGGCGCGGATCAACTGATCGTCGGCCGGGATGCCGACCTGGTCGCCGAGGTGCACGCGCTGACCGGGGGCAGGGGTGTCGACGTCGCCTATGACGGGATCGGCGGCGGCATGCTGGTGAAGACCGTCAGGTCGGTTCGTCCTTTCGGGACGGCCGCGACCATCGGGCAGGCCGGCGGTCCTATCCCGCCGATCGCGGTCGAGGAATTGCGCCCCGGAAAATCCCTGTCGCATCCGAGCATCATGGCATGGTGCGCCGATGTCGCCCGCTATCGGGAGGCGGCGATCAGCGCCCTGCGCGCTATCGAGGCCGGCATCGTTTCCCAGGTCGGGTCCGAATACCGGCTGGACGAGGCGGCCGCCGCCCATGCGGAAATGGAATCCGGCCGCTCGACGGGCAGTATCGTCCTGCTGCCGTGACAGGCGGCGGCCACGGAGCCTGCCCATGGCCGCCGTGCGCGGGACGCCGACCATGCCGAACCTTGCGCATTCCGGCATGGCGCGCCGCGTGCCGGCTCTACTTCCGGTGATGTACCGGCTGGAGGGCGTAGACCGGCGTCGGAATGCCTTCCATGCGGGCTTTCAGCTGCAAGGAAAGATACTGCGAATAGTGGCGCGACTGATGCAGGTTGCCGCCGTGGAACCACAAGGCCTCCTGCTGTGTCGGCTTCCACATGTTGCGCTGCTCACCCTCCCAGGGACCGGGATCCTTCGGCGTATCGGAGCCCAGTCCCCATACCTTGCCGACCCTGTCGGCCGTCTCCTGGTCGATGAGATCGGCGACCCAGCCGTTCATCGAGCCGTAGCCCGTCGCATAGACGATGACGTCGGCCGGGATTTCCTTTCCATCGGAAAGCTTTACGGAATTCTCGGTGATCTCCTCGACCTGCCCGGCGGCAAGCTTCACCTTGCCGTCGATGATGAGCTGCGAGGCGCCGATATCGATGTAATAGCCGGAGCCGCGGCGGAGATATTTCATGAACAGCCCCGAACCGTCCGCGCCCCAGTCGAGCTGGAAACCTGCCTTTTCCAGCGCGGCGTAGAAGTCGGCGTCGCGTTCGCGCATCTTGTCGTAGAGCGGGATCTGGAACTCGTGCATGATCCGGTAGGGTAGGGAGGCGAAGATGAGGTCGGCTTTCGCCGTCGTCACGCCGTTCGCCAGCGCCTGTTCGGAATAGAGCGCGCCGAGGCCGATATCCATCAGCGTATCGGAGCGCACGATATGGGTGGTCGAACGCTGGATCATGGTGACGTCGACGCCAGCCTCGTAGAGCGCGGCGCAGATGTCATGGGCCGAATTGTTCGAGCCGATGACCACCACCTTCTTGCCCTTGTAGCCATCCGGTCCCGGATGCTGCGAGGAATGGTGCTGCTCGCCCTGGAAGCGCTCACGGCCCTTGAAATCCGGGATGTTCGCCTTGCCGGACATGCCGGTGGCGAACACGAGTTGCTTCGGCCGCAGCACCACCTCCTCGCCGTCGCGGTCGACGACGACGGTCCATTCCTTGGTGGACTCGTCCCATTTCGCGGATTTGGCGGTGGAGCGCGTCCAATAGTTCAGCTCCATCACCCTGGTATAGAATTCCAGCCAGTCGCCGATCTTGTCCTTCGGCGCGAAAACGGGCCAGTTCTTCGGAAAATCGATATAGGGCAGGTGGTCGTACCAGACGGGATCGTGCAGGCAGAGCGATTTGTAGCGCTTGCGCCAGCTATCGCCCGGCCGGTCGTTCTTTTCGAGGATGATGGTCGGCACGCCGAGCTGGCGCAGCCGCGCGCCGAGCGCGATGCCGCCCTGGCCGCCGCCGATGATGACGACATAGGGCTGCTTTTCGTAGCCGAGCGTGCGTTCCTCCTCCTCGCGCTCCTCCTTCCAGGTCTTCGCGCCGAGGTTCTGTCCATGTTTCGCACCGAGCGGACGGGTGAAGCCTGATTTCTCCTCATGACCCTTCAGCTCGGAAAGCACGGTCAGCAGGGTCCAGATCAGGCCGTTCTTGAAGCGCACCAGGCCGTAGCCACGCCCGGTCGCCGTCTCGAAGGTGATCCAGCTTTCCAGCACGCCTTCAGCCTCCGTCGCCGCCTCGCCGGCCGCGACGCGCCAGTTGGAGGGTCTGGCGGTGGAAAGTTGCGATTGCAGCATGTCGCGCACCTGGTCCCGTCCCTCGACGGTCTTGAGGTTCCAGGTGAAGGCGACGAGGTCGCGCCAGTAGCATTCCTCCGCGAACAGATTGACGGCATCGTCGATGCGGCCGGCCTCAAGCGCGGCGCCGAACGTATCGAGAAGCGCCTGAACGCGGCTGGTGGGGGTTTTGTCGAGCATCTTTTTCTCCTCCTGCTCAGATGAAAGGCGGAACGGCTCCTCAACCGTCCCGCATGACGGATCGGCCTATCGGGAAAGGTCGATCAGGATTTTCAGCTGCTTGCCGCCGGGATCGAGCAACTGGTCGAACCCTTCGGCGACGGCCTCGTCGAGCGAGACGTATTTCGTAACGATGCGGCTTGCCGGAATCTGGCCGCTGGCGATCAGCCTTGCGACGCGCGGCCAGTAATGGGTGGGATAGGCCCAGGAACCGCGAATATCGATGTCCTTGAACGTCACGTCGAACCAGTTCAGCGGATTTTCGCCGGGGTGAAGCCCGGTCTGGACGACGACACCCTGCTTGCGAACCGCATCCGCGCAGTTTTTCAGCGCATGTTCGTTGCCGACGCATTCGATGGCGACGTCGCAGCCGACACCGCCTTCGGTTTCGGCGCGGATGACGTCTCCCACCTTTTCCGTCCTCGGGTTGATCGTGCGCACCTCGCCTAGCGCTTCGCGCGCCAGCGTCAACCGCGTGTCGTTGAGATCGGACAGGAAGATCTGCGAGGCGCCCGCCGCGCGCGCGGCCATCGCCACGAGGATGCCGATCGGACCGGCGCCGGTGACGAGCACGCTGTTGCCGGCGGTCACGCCGCCACGGTCGCAGGCATAGACCGCCACCGCCGTCGGCTCGATGAGCGCGGCCTCCTGATCGCTCAGCGTATCGGGAATGGGCTGCACGTTGTAGTCGTTGAGAAGGGCGGCCCCGGCCATGCCGCCCGAATGCCAGGAAAGACCGGCAAGCGCGAGCTTTCCGCTCAGATGAAACAGCCCGCGATCGGCATAATAGTCGCCTTGGCGGGGCATGATGAGAGGCTGGATCGAGACCCGGTCTCCTGGTTTGACATGCGTTACACCCTCGCCCACGGCCTTGACGACACCGCCGAATTCATGGCCGAGGATTTGCGCCCCGTGGGCGCCGGTGAAGGGATGCGGTTCCCGCGGCACGAAGATCGGCCCATAGGCATATTCATGCAGATCCGTGCCGCAGATGCCGCAGAAGCGGTTTTCGACCACCACCTCGCCCGGTCCGGGCGGAGGCGGCGCATCGACCTCCTCAATGCGCAGATCCTTGGCGGCGTGGAAGCGTAGAGCTTTCATGATGTCTCCTCCTGTCATTCTTGCACAGGAGGAGCAGCAAGCGGCGTGCCAGATCGCGGATGAGCCGGATCCGCAGGCATTATCAAGAGATTGCGGCGCCGACGGATCTGGGGTTGGGCGCGGTGCGACAGAAAGCGTGCAACAGGTGTTGCAGGCGTTGCGTCAGTTGAGGCGTTTGAGGCGGCGGTGGATGGTGGAGCGGTTGACCCCGAGTTTGCGGGCGAGCGCCGAAACATTGTCGCCGCATTCGCCGAGTGCGCGCCGAAGATCGTCGTCACCGCCGGCGGGGAGGGCGGCTGGCGCCGTCAGGAGATGATCGGGCAGACAATCGGGACCGATGACACTGCCCTCCGCAAGCGCGACGGCCACCCGCAGCGCATTGGAAAGCTCGCGGAAATTTCCCGGCCAGTCATGCGCGCAAAGCGCCGCCCGCGCGGCGACATCGAGGCGGTAGCTCTCACCGGCTTCCGTCCCGATGCGAGCGAGAATCTGGTCGATCAGCCAATCGAGATCCGTTCGCGCGCGCAACGGCGGCAGGCTCAGCGTCGCGGCGTTGAGGCGATAGTAGAGATCCTGGCGGAAACGCCCCTCCTTCACCAGTTCGGCGAGATCGCGGTGCGAGGCGGAGAGCACGCGCAGCCGAACCGGGCGCGCCTTCAGCGCCCCGACAGGCTGCACCTCGTTTTCCGAGAGGACACGCAGCAGCCGGCTTTGCAGGGAAAGCGGCATGTCGCCGATCTCATCGAGGAACAGCGTGCCGCCGCTTGCTTCCTCGATCAGGCCGCGCTTGCCCTTCTGGCTGGCGCCGGTGAAGGCGCCGGGCGCATAGCCGAAGAGTTCGGATTCGATGAGATGTTCCGGGATCGCGGCGCAATTGACGGCGACGAAATTGCCGCCGCCGCCACAGCTGTCATGGATCGCGCGGGCCAGAAACTCCTTGCCGCTGCCCGTCTCGCCCTGAATGAGGATCGGGATATCGCGCGCCGAAAATTTCGCTGCGCGTGCCTGCACCCGCTCCATGGCGGCATCGCCATTGCTCAGGTCACGCAATGCTCGCGGCAGGCGCGTCTCCGGCGGCAGCGGCTTGCGCAGGCTGACGGCAGGGGCGATGGCGCTGGCGAAGAGCACCAGGCCGTTTCTGGCGCGCAACAGGCGCTCGCCGTTCGGCCGGCCGCGCATGAAGCGCGGCAGGTCGTCGATATCCATGTCGAAGACCTGCGAAATCGGCAGGCCGAGGAAATCGCGCGTCGAGAGGCCGCGCATGTTCATCGCGCGGGCGAGCGCGCCGAAACCGCCATGGGTCATGCCGGTGATGCGGCCGGAACCGTCGAGCGCGATGGCGGCGTCCGGATCGACATCCAGAAATTCCGGCGAGCGGGCAAGGCGCAGCACCCAGTCGTTGCGGGTGCGGGTCATGAGGTTTGCGAGCTCGATGCGCCGCGCCGTGGCGGAAACCAGATGCAGCGCGAGCTGCTGGCTCGCCTTGACGGTCGGCGAGCGGAGCTGGGAAATGTCGAGCACGGCGGTGAGATCGCCGAGCGTGTCGAAAACGGGTGCGGCCGTACAGGTCAGCCCGATATGGCTGGCGTCGAAATGATCGTCTTGATGGATGATGACGGGTTCGCCGGAAACGATGCAGGCCCCGACTGCGCAGGTGCCCGCCCGGTTCTCCGACCATTCCGAACCGAGATAGAGACCCGCTTTTCGCAACTGGTTGTCGAAGGTGGGATCGCCCATGAAATCGACGGTAACGCCACGCGCATCCGACAGCAAGAGCACATAATTCTGCCCGGCGACCTGATTGAAAAGCCCTTCGAGACCGGAACGGCCGATGCGGATCAGTTCTTCCGCCTGCTCGCGGTGCTCGCGCAGCTTCGGTTCGGGAACGATATAGGCTTCCTGCGCAATCGCCGGGTCGAGCTTGTAGTCGTTGAGGCAGCGCAGCCAGGATTTTATCACCGGCGCATCACGCGGGCTGACGACGCCCATGCCGACACGCTCGATCTCCCGTATATGCGATAGGGTCGACGCCATCCCGAACTCCTCCATGCGCAGGATCGCACAGGATGCGCCGATCGACAATCGTCCTCTCCATGGCGCACCGTTGTGATTGGCACGCTGCAAGTTCCCAATCGAGGAAGTTCAGCACTCAACTACCTGTATGTCGGGGTCGCATTTCGGATCGAAGCAAGGTTGATTCCCAAAATGAAGGCCAGTATTTCCCAATTCTAAGGACAATAAAAAACCGGATCGACGCCCGGCACAAACTAAAAATCAGAATGCTCGCGTTGTTTCGGGTCGACTGAAGAAATCTTCCCCTACATATGATCGGAGTGACGTCATGCACTGGGAGAAGTCTGCCTTTCGATTTTCGCCAATGAGGCTTCGGTTTTTTGGCTGCGAAGACCGCGAGATATCCATCGTCCGCCAAGGACCAAACGACGTCGAAATTTGTCTTCAGTTCGCCCGAGGCAACATGCAAAGGCAAGGACTCCCCAGGTTTGGTTCATCGGGATTTCCGCGTTCGCCCGTTCCCTCTCGATCATATTCTTGAATCGTCTCTTTGCAGCAGTGATGCCAACGCCGTTGGCGGAAAGCCGGCGATTGATGTCTTCGAAAAGACTTGTCGTAAGGCATTGGCAACGCTCGGCCAGTCTGGCTGCAGTTGGAGTCATTCCTCGAAATCGTGCTTACTAGGCTGACGGGTATCTCGCACCCGAGATCGATGCCCTGCCGCCTCTTCCCAGCCGCAGAAGGGTCAGTAGCCGACAGTCGTCGATGCCAGCCGCGACGCGACCTCCTGAAGCGAGCCGTAGTCGAGCCGTTCTTGCACGGTCACCATCGTCATCAGATCCTGCGATAGATGATGATCGAACCGGGCGACGTTCGGCCTTGAAACTCCGGCCATCATCGTCTCTATTGTCGGAAGATCGCCTGATGCCCAGCACGCTAGGCATTGCCCTACGCCTTCCGCATCACAGTCCTGAAGTTCGATTGCATGCTGAAACTGTGTGGTCCGAAAATCCCGGGCGAGGAAGGCGAGGGTCAGAGTGGTCAGCTTTTGAGTTCCTATCCACGGAAAGACCAGCACTCCGTCGGCATGAGGCAAGACAGACCGTGTGGCCAAACCGAGTTCCCCGAAGCATTGGCGGGCGCTGGCCAGCATATCTGCGGCGACACGGTCGATATAGGCGAACTGTTCTGCGCCCTCCAGCACATGTTTCATCTCCTTGGCGATCCGGTTGTGCAGACCGCCGCCATTCCCGCTGAAGCGTGGCGGTTTGCCGCCCCGAGTCGGTTTTACCGTTATAATCCGCGTGGGATCATCGACCTCGATAACCTGCCAGCGCCGTCCGGCGAAGATCAGGGTTTCACCCGGCTTGATCGCCGAATCCAGCGGGTAAGTGCCAAGCGTCCTCGCCTCATGGATGATCCGGTACTCCCGTTCGATCGAGAAGACCGGATAGAAATCGTGGGCCTCCGTGATTCTCTCCCCAAACTCGCCGATCATCAGCAGTCCTTCCGGGGACTGCTCGATCAGCTTGTTCTCGGCGGAGGCCATGCAGCGGAGGAGATCGGCGAACATCGCGCGATCCACCCTCTTGAACGGCCCGCGGTCGCAAAGGATTTTCCATGCCGACTGCGGGGAAGCGCCGCCTTTCTGGAGGATCAGCGCGAGAACCTGGTGCAGGAGCGTCGAGAGATGCAGGCCAGCCGGGGCGGGCGGCTCGCACCAGCCGTCCTTGAGGCATTCGATCATGGCGATCGACTGGATCAGCCCGAGGTTGAGGCGTTCGAGGGGGTGTTGCCCGCGCCCGGGATTTCTTTCGATGACGAACATCCGCATGATTGCCGGGCTTCCGGCCCGGCGCCCCGAGCGACCAAGGCGCTGCCTGAGAGAAGACACCGAAAAGCCTGGGCCGATCTGGGCGACGGATTCGACGTCCCCGATATCGATGCCGAGTTCGAGTGTCGTCGTCGCAACCGCTGTCGTCGGGCGGGGGTCATCGCGAAGCCTCAGCTCGACATCCTCCCGTTCGGCTTTCGACAGGCTGCCATGATGCGGAAAGAACTCGTTCGGGACGCGATTGTCCTCGCACATCAGCCGGAGACGATCGGCGTACAATTCGACGCGTTGCCGCGAGCCACCGAACAACAGGTTTCGGTGCCCCCGCAAGAGGCGAAACAGATCGTCGGCGAGGCGTTCGGGAATGCCGTGCCGTTCGGCCGTGTCCTCGTCCGGTGACGCATCCTTTTCGCCGTCGTCTTCTTCTCTTTCCGTCTCGTAGTATCCGCGTATTTGCAGCTTGAGGCCGTTTCCTTCGTCGTTGCCCTCTATGACCTTTACGTCCGCGCCGCCGGTTGGGCGCAGCGCGTCGGCGGCAAGCCGCATGTCACCAAGCGTTGCCGAAAGACCGATGCGGTCGATCCTTTCCCTGTCGCACGCGATCTCGATGCGGTTCAGGATGGACTGCAACTGCATTCCGCGCTCGGTTCCGATGAGAGCATGGAGTTCGTCGATCACGACGGCTTCGAGCGACGAGAACAGGAAACGCACCTCCTTGCCGCGCCGGACGAGGAGCGCTTCCAGCGATTCCGGCGTGATCAGGACCACGCCGTTCGGGGTCTTGCGTGCCCGCGCCTTGGCGTCCGCGGAGACGTCGCCATGCCATTTATGAAGCGGGATATCGCAGGCTTCGCAGAGTGGCTCAAGCCGACGGTATTGGTCGTTGATAAGCGCCTTGAGGGGGCTGACGTAGAGGATCCGGAAGCCGTCCCGGCCATCGCCGTCGAGGACACGGGTCAGCAGCGGCATGATAGCCGCCTCGGTCTTTCCAGCCGCGGTCCGGGCCGAAACCACGACATCGCCGCCGGCAAGGATAGCCGGGATCGCCTTTTCCTGGACGTCCCGCAGGCGTTGCCACTTCTGCTGCCAGATCCAGCGCCGGACCGGATGGCCCAGGCGCTCAAAGGCGGAGGGTCGCAAGTTCGTCGTCCCCGTCGTCGGCGTCTGCATGGAACTCCGCCTCGTCCGCGCCCTGGCGATCCTCGCTTACCTGCATGCGGGTCAACAAATCGCTCCATGCGACATCGGGGTTCTGCTCGAGCACGGCCAGCAAATCGACAAACGCCTTCACGGTATTTCGCGGGGTCCGGAAGTAGGCATCGCCAATGGTGTTCAAGCAGTGTTGCATGAAAGCGACGAGCGCTTCGTCGGGGACGAGGTGTTTTTCGGGATCGCCGCCGGCGAACACGTCGCGTAGCCTTTCCAGGAGATGGAAGAGTTCCTCCGGGGTCAGGCTTGGAAGGTTGATGACGGGACCGGAGTAATCCGCGAGACCGTTCACCGCGAAGCTGTTCTCGGCAAGCCGGCTCTGCAATGCCTCATAGGAGTAGAGGCCGCGACGGGTATCGAGAAGGAATTCCGGCGTACCGCCGAGGATGAACCCGATGCCTTCGGTCGTCCCTTGCAGGACGTCGTTGAGAATGCGGAGGATCTGCTCGTAGTTCTGCTTGCGGGCCTGGGCGCTCTGCAGCTTGTAGAGATTGACCAGTTCGTCGAGGCAGACGATCATCCCGCCGAACCCGGCCACACGGACGAACTTCGCCAGCAGCCTCAAGCCGTCGTAGAATGACGCGTCGTCCAGAATGGTTCGGACGCCGAGATCCTGTCTGGCTTCCGTCTTGGTCGTGTATTCGCCCCGCAACCAGCGCAGCGCGGCGTCCTGGAGGACGCTGTTTCCATCCTCGTATCCGCGTGCGTAAGCCGCCACTACGGTTGCGAAATCGTAGCCCGCCACCATCTCTCGGATGTCGCCGAGGCCGTCCTTGACGGCCGTCTCGATCGGGACGCCGGTCGCGCCAGCGCGTTCGGTCGCCTTCTGTATATAGCTTTCGAGGATATTGCGGAGCGCGCCGCCCTCGGGCGCGGTGCGGGTGGAAAGGCTGCGCGCCAGTTCGGCGTAGAGCGACCTGGCCTGGCCGTTCGTGGCGTGGATGCGGCGCTCAGGAGCCAGGTCGGCTTGGCATACCGCCAGCTTGCTCTGGAGCGCGATCTGCCGGATGAGGAACAGGAAGAAGGTCTTGCCGGCTCCGTATGCCCCAATCACGAACCGGATGCTGGAACCGCCGTCGCCGACGCGGCGGATATCGCGTATCAGAGCCTCGATCTCGCGCTGACGCCCGACCTGAATATGTTGAAGCCCGAGCCGGGGGACGACACCCGCGCGCAATGCGCTGATGATTGTATCGCGGTCACGCGGCTTGATTGCGGGCGGCTTTGTGGTCATGCGGATATACCTTCTTTGATGACTGTGGAAATGGCTGTGGGAATGGGCAACAGATGCTGATTGACGTCCAGTTCATCGTCACCTTCGATCATCAGTTCGTCGAAGCGATCCAGCGACCAGTCATTGATCGCTTCCTTCGCTGCGCCGGGCATCAGGGACGCATCTCGTGCCAAGTGCTCGAAGTCCTCCTTCGACCAGGATGGGCGCTGCAGAATCTCGGACAGGAACGCGCCGTATCGCTGTTCGAGTCCTTCAAAAAGCTCGCTCTGCCGGACATCCATAACGACTTCGGAAGGGCTGATGACGACGTCTTCGTCCTCGTCGACGAAAATGTCGGCGAGAACGTTGGACGTAATCCGGGTTTCGGAGCGGATGCTTTGAAGCCTCGACAGATCGATCTGCGACCGCGAAGGGAAGGCCTTGGATTTGGAAGCATCCGAGGGGATAGGGGGCGCGCCGACGCTGTATTGGCTGCTGGCACTCGCATGAAGCCGTTCGTAGAGGAACGTGTGGTCGATTCCCATCCGCTTGAAGATCACCTCCAGCTTCCTGACCTCATCCGCGTGCAGGTCGCCATCGGCTGACGCGAGTGAAACCAGTTCGGCGGCGATCACCTCACGGCCGCTTTCGGGCACGTCCTTGAGGCGCTTGAACCATTCGTCGAGACGCGCGGCGTCGCCTTCGTTGAGGCGCATCTCGGCTTCAAGCCTCCGTTTTTCGTCGGGAGACAGATCGTCGGCTCCAGCGATCCGGTCGAGAAGCGCCTTCCGCTCAAGCTCATGGAAGACACCGTCGGCATGGCCGACGAGCATGCCGAGCATCACCGAAAGCTGCTGGATCCGGTAAGCTTCCGACGCTTCTGCGGATAGGGGCTGGGAGATCGGAAACAGGATCGCCTTGTCGTCGCCCGCGGGGGATCTGACCGCAAACGCCGGATCGAACGTCGATCCGATACCGAAGCTTGAAAGAGCCTGGCTCAGATCGCGCAGCTTCGCCTTGCCGGGGTTCTGTCCCATATCCAAACCGACCAGCCCCGCAAGGAAGGTGATCTGTGTCTCTACGGCTGCCTCGGTGTAGCGTCGGATCGTCGCCAGCGGATCGCCGGCCAAGCCGTTGGCGGCCGTCAGCCGGAGCGCCTCGGGGAGCTTGGATATAGCCAGCAAATTCGGTTCGAGGCCAGGGAGGCGGCCGAGGGTCCGGCTGTAGTCGTTGAGTTGCTCCATACAGTCGTTGAAAATCCGGCGGGCGATCCTGATCGGCTCTTCCCGGTCGGTGATGTCGGGGACCTCGCCGCCGAGAACCTTGATGTCGAGACCGAAGCTTCCGCTGCAGGCCTGATAGTGCTTCTTGAGCTTTTTGGTTCGTCCGGCCCTCGGGCGATAGCCGGACGGATAGAGCTTGGCAAATTCCAGATGATAGAGCTCCTGCAGCAGGGCCGGAACACGCTTGGCGGGCGTTCGGACACTGGTCTCGGGATGGGTCAGCGCGAAGCGGAGCATCAAATCGGCTTCGATCGGGCGCTCGTCGCGGGCCGGGTTCCACCACGCAGGTGCGTTGCGGGAGGAACCCCGGGTCCGGTGGCACCCCCGCGCCTCACGCGAAGGTGGGGCTGGCTCCCCACTTCGGCGCCGGCCAGCCCTCCGAGATGGGCTCGGTGAGCAAGGGAAGCAGCTTTTAGGCCGGCAGCGGCGAGCCGGCCTCGCCTCCCCCGCAAGCACCGCCTCCCCCTCGGTTGCGTCCTGGTCGGGCAGAAGCCGCCGCTCCAGACCGTAGAAATAGAGAAACACGTAGCCGATGTAATCGCCGGGGTTCGATCGGCTGCCAGCCAGCCATTCGAGGTACGAGCGCCGCGCATCGGGGGACATCCCGCCATACGATGGCCAGTATCCCATCGAGACGCCCGCCGGGTCGCGACCTCTTCCGACCGTCAATGCCGGATTGACGAGGCAATTCTCGTTTTCGTTGAGTCTCCCCTGCTTGCCGAGGACGCCGCCGAGGTAGAACATCCCGCCGGAAATCGTCAAGGTTGCAACCGTGATTGCTTTGCCCGGCGCGATCCATTCCGCTCCAGCCATCCGCTTTGCCGCGTCGTCGCCACTGGCGGCTGACGGTGCGGGCTTCGTTTCGGCTGCCTTTGGGTGATTGAAATTCGAGAGCGAGCCAGTCGGCGATGGTATCGCCGTGGCGACCACGCTTGCCTTCGGACCCCGTTCGGTAATTTCCGTCAGGGCATCCTTGCTACCGTCACCAACAGGCTTCGTTTTGGATGCGTTTGTCCTGACCCAATCAGCAACGTTCCGATTATGCGCCTCCAAGGATGCCGCCTGATCCTTTGGCGAAACGGGAGGGACGGCCTGTGGAATGGCGTCTTGTGCCGTTAAAGCCCTGAAGGAATCATCGTCCCAGATCAGCTCACTGGTGGGGCTGTTTTCGGACACAGTATTTGCGCTGCTGGCCTTGGAGGCCTGCCGCCGTCGCTTCCGCCGCTTTGCGACGACGAAGACGGCCGCGACAGCCAAGCCGAAGAGTGCCAACTGCCCGAGTTGGACTATGACGGGGGAAGAAGTCGCGGACGGTTGCGGCATGGCGGGCCGTCTGGTCGACTCCTCGACAGTCGCAGGCGTGCCGCTGACCTGTTGAGCGGGCGGCGCCTGCTCCGGCAAACCGGAGTTGTCGACGGCTTTCATCTCGCTGGCAGACTCGACCGGGCTAGGGGAGGGGAGGTCGAGAGGTCTTGTCTCCACCGCCGGGCTTGCTTTTCCGGGCATTCCGATTGCCTGCTTGACGGTAATCGCAAGCTGCTGAGCCTCGACGGATGGAGGCGGTGGGAAGAGACGGTCGATCGTCGCCTGGTCCGCAGTTCCTGTGGAAGGCAGCCCGTTGGCTGTCTGATACGCCCGGAGTGCCGCTATGGATTTCTTGCCCCAGACGCCGTCCGGTGCGCCCGGCCTGAAGCCCTTGTCGGCCAGCGCCTTCTGGATATCGCGAACCGACCGCTCGGCAGCCACAGCCGGGACGGCAGCCGTCTGGCCGAGCAAACTCGCCGCAACAACAAGAACGAGGAAAGTCCGGAACTTCACATAAGCCTCACCCTAAAATTCATGCTCAATATACACGGAGAGCTTGCATGACCAAGAGCTTGATTACATTCGCTGTCTTAATCTCACGAAAATGTGGAGATGGGTCCAGAGTAGGCCACGTATCGCATGCAAACGCGATGTCGCGCGGCGGACGGCCCCGATGTGCTGATAAATCAGGCATTATTGCTGTCACGTTGATCAGCATTCATGCGGCCGCCGATCTGTGCGTAGGCCGCCAATCTCGCGTTCGTCGGCGCCAAGATGCGCGACATCGCCGACAAGGCGGCCGTCAACCGGGCGCTGATCCGCTCCTATTTCGGCAGCAAGGATGAAATTTTCAGCGATGTTGTCCGTCGTCGCAGCGCGCTCCTGTTGGACCGTCGCCATGTCCTGCTCGACGAGGTTCTGTCGCGCCCGAATCCGCCGGCATGACTGCCCCCATTTCGACCGGACAGTCCGCATAAGCAGAAATGGGGGCAGTCATGCCGGCGTGGTTGGCGCGGCAAGGTCGGCGGCGCGGCGATGTGCGGCGTTTGCGGCGCTGATTAGCAAGGTGCGCATGGCGGAGTCCTCCATAAGCACGGCAAGAGCGGCCTCGGTGGTTCCGCCGGGGCTGGTGACCTGTCGACGCAGCTCGTCAGGCGGTGTGTCTGAAGACATCGCCAATGCGCCGGCTCCGGCAACCGTTTCGCGCGCAAGGGCGAGGGCGGTTTCCGGCGGCAGGCCGAGGCGCTGCCCGGCATCGGCAAGGCACTCGATGAAATGGAAAACATAGGCCGGCCCCGAACCCGAGACGGCCGTTGCGGCATCGATCAGGCTCTCCTGCTCGACATGATGAACGGCCCCGCAGGCCGACAGCAGCATCGTCGCCTGCTCGACTTGCTCTGGGCGTGTCCGATCATTCGCGAAAAGGACCGTCGAGCCCTTGCCGATCGCCGCTGGCGTATTCGGCATCGCGCGTATTGCGGCGATCTCGCCGAGACCGGCCTCCAGTGCGGAGACCGGAATTCCGGCGGCGATGCTGATGACGACGCAGCCGCGCACATGCGGCCGGTAGGATGGCAGAACATCCGTAATCGCTTGCGGCTTTACCGCCAGAACAACGATTCGAGGGCTGAGGCCGGGCTCCAGCGCCGCAGCCGCTGCATAGGTCCTGACGCCGAGCGCGCCGGCAAGATTGCGGAGCGCCGCCGACGGCTCGACCACATATACGCATTCGGGGCGGACGAGTTCCGCCGCAAGCCATCCCTGCAGCATCGCCCGGCCCATGTTGCCGCAACCGACCAGGAGCACGTCGCCGTCTACCGCGCCATCCATTTCAAGCTTCCTTTCCTACCGTAGCGCCGTTGACCACCAGATCGGCGATGGTCTTTCCCCAGCCGTTCTGCTCGGTGGCGAAGAAGGCGCCGACGACATAGCTGGCCGCCAGCACCTTCACCGCGCCGAGCGGGGAAAGCGGATCGGTCGGAAGCGAACCGAGCGCCACTGCCGCCGAACCCCAGCGGCAGGAGGTCAGGCGGAAATCCGGGGAGGTGTCGCGGGTGATCACCCGCTTGTTGAGGATCGTACCATCAGGCGCTGGCTGGATGTGGATGTTGAGATGCGGCGTCGTCTTCAGCGGTTCGGCCTCGACGCCGTCGAAGCGGCAGTCGATGGCGATCAGCGGCACGCCATGGCGCACGACACTGGCGCTTGCGCCGCCCTCGCGCTCGGTCAGTTCGATGGTGCCGAATTTCTTCGGATACCCCCAGAGGTCGCGGCCGGCGGCAATGGCGGCATCGTTGTCCTCGTATTCGAACAGGAAATAGCCGCCTTCACGCTCCCCGAAGCACACAGGAATGACGATGCCGGCATCCATGAACGTCGCCTTGCGGCAGTTGGTGAAATCCGAGACATAGACGAGGAAACGGTCGCCGTTCAGAGTGAAAGGCGTGTTTTCGAGATAATGGCCAAGGATTTCGGGATCGCCCTGGCAGATGGCGTTAAGGCTCCGATTGCCAGGGCATTCGTAGGGCACGAACGGATCGGGGATCAGCGGCGCCTGCAACGGCATGTTGTTGGCATTGTGAAGCGGAATGCGGCTCATGGCGGTCCTCGCGTGACGGGCTGGCTTCGTGAATTATTGATATGAAAAATTCATTTTAATGAATTTGATAACCGGTGTTTCGAGGCAGTCAAGCGGTTTTGCGTTGCCGGTCATCACGAAATGATGACTTTTCCGACGCTGCAAGCAGCGGGTTTCCTTGCAAGGATGCAGAAATAATTCATAAGAAATAAATGCTTGCTTGACCAGCGCCACGCGCGCCGCGCTAGCTCGCTTGACAGAAATTAAAAATTGATCTGAAATGTTAGTGTAATGAACGCTAACGGCGATGGACGCGATGAAACACTACGACCCGCTCAAATTCTGGAATTTCCTGCGTTTCGGACCCGGAAACGTCACCTATGCCTGCCCCGGCCTGAAAACGCTGTCGGTCTATTGCCGGGGCGAGCGCGCGCAGATGGAGCAGCTGCTGGAGCCGCTGCCCTTCGAACTGGCGGACGACCGCTTCGTCGTCTCGATTGCCGATTTCGGCAACAATTCCGGCCGCACCTATTACGATGCTGCCATCATCCTGCCGGTGCGCTATGGCGATCATGTCGGCGGCACCTATTATTTCGAATATGAGGACAAGCACACCACCGTTGCCGGCGGCCGCGAATTGTGGGGCTACCCCAAGCATTTCGCCCGCATCGAACTGGAAGAGACGGCGAACGGCTTTCGCGGAAAAACCTCGCTCTATGACGACGTCATGTTCGAGATCGCGGTGGATTTCGACGCTTCCGTCAGCCGCGAGGCCTGGGCGGATCTGCGCCTCTTCCCGCATTACCAGGTGCGGGCGGTGCCTGAGGTCAACGGGCCGGGCTTCCAGTCCTTCGACATCATCAGCCGCAACACCGTCAAGGATTACAAGCTGACGGAGCGCAAGGTCGGGCGCGGCAGCGTTTCGCTCGGCCCGACGATTGCGGCCGGAGATGAGCGCCTGCGTGTCGTCGAGGTGCTCGGCGCCGAATATTCGATCGGCGATTTCGCCTCGACCCCGGAAAACGGCGTGCCGACCGTGGTGGCCTCGCTGATCTGACACTGTTTGGGCCGGATCGCCCGTTTCGCGGGCGATCCGCAGCCTCGATACCCATATGAAACGCTCGATCCTGAGGGGAGAATTAAGAATGAGCAAGGTATCCATGAAACTGCGGCTGGCCTCGGCCGCTTTGTTGGCCTGCGCCGCTTCTGTTCCGGCCGTCGCGGCGGAAGGCGCCTTCGGCCGCTGCGAGCTGAAGGAAGGCGCGGCCAAACATGCGCTGGCGCCGGCCCATGAGGGCGCGCTGACCATCGCCGTGCCGCTGCCGTCGCCGCAGGCCTATCAGGGCAATACGCCCGAAACCATCGATGGCGGTTATCTCTATTGCCTCGGCGCCGAAATCGCCAATCGCGGCGGCATCGGCAAGGTCGTGGTCAAGAACGCCTCCTTCGAGTCGCTGGTCACCGGCAAGGCGGGCGATTTCGACATGTCGATCTGGGATCTGTTCCCGACCGAGGAGCGCAAGAAATCCGTCGATTTCTCCGGCAGCTACCGCTTCACCGATACCGGCGTCATCGCCAAGGCCGGCAGCGATGTGACCGCTCAGAACCTCGGCGCCAAGCGTATCGGCGTACTGCTCGGCTCCGTGCAGGAAAAATTCGTACGCGAGAAGTTGAAGGTCACAGGCGAATTGCGCATCTTCCAGTCCAATGACGACATGTGGGCGGCCCTGATGGCCAACCAGATCGACGCAGGCCTGGCGGATACGGAAACGGCACTGCCGCGCGCCACGGCTTCCAATGGCGCGCTGAAAGTCTTCGGCCGTTATCCGGTCGGCGGCGATGTGGCGATCCTCTTCCCCAAGGGTTCGAAGAACGTCGCGCCCACCGACCAGATCCTCGCCGACATGCGCGCCGACGGTTCGCTCGAAGCCATCGAGGTCAAGTGGCTGGCGCCGATCCTCGGCGCGCCGGTTTCCAGCATCGCGGAGTGGTCGACGGAATGACGATGGCAAAGACCATGGACGATCCGGTCCCGGCAGGGGCGGCTGCCGGGGCAACCCGCCAGACCACGCCCTTGCCGACCGGCTGGCCCGTCGCCACGGCCGCCGCGCTTGCGGCGGTCGCGGTCGGCATCGCGATGCTTGCCGGCGGCAATGTCGCCGCGCTGGCCGGTGCGGAGTTCCGGCCGCTTGGCGCAGGATTGGCGGCGCTCTGCATCGCCCTCGTGCTCTCCGTGCCCATCGGCCGGGCGCTGCGCAGCCATGCCCGCTCGGCAGAAGCCTGGGGCGGCGGCGATTACGTCGCGGCGCGCGAGCAGGCGGCGCATGCGCGCCACCATGCCTTCACGGCAATGGGCATCAGCGGCTTCCTGCTGCCGGTGCTTGCCATCGCCACCTTCCTCACCATCAACGATGCGGTGGTCTACAAGACCTTTTTGCGCGGCGATGTCATTCTCGCCAGCCTGGTCGATGTCACCAAGGCTTTCGGCACCAACCTGTCCATCGCGATTGCGGCGCAACTGCTGTCGATGCTGTTCGGGCTGATGCTGGCCATCGGCCGCTCGCTGCAGGGGTCGAGCTTCACGCTGGTGCGCGGCGTGTGCATCTTCTATGTCGATATTTTCCGCAGCCTGCCGGCCATCGTCATCATCTATCTCGTCTGCTTCGGCGTGCCGCTGATGGGCATTCCGGTGATCAGCGGTGGCCAGCCGATGCTCTATGCCATCGTGGCGCTGTCGCTGACCTATGCCGCCTATAATGGCGAGCAGTTCCGCGCCGGCCTGCAGGGCATTCACCGCAGCCAGATTTCCGCCGCCCAGTCGCTCGGCATTCCGCCGGGCGCGGTGCTGCGCCTCATCGTGCTGCCGCAGGCCATGCGCCGCATCGCCGGGCCGATGCTCGGCAATTTCATCGCGCTGCAGAAGGACACGGCGCTGGTCAACATCGTCGGTATCGTCGATGCCTTCACCCAGGCGAAGATCTATTCGGCCAATTACTACAATCTCTCGTCGGTGACCGTTGTCTGCATCCTGTTCATCGCCGTCACCATTCCTCAGACCCGGCTGGTCGATTATCTCGTCTCCCGCGCCGACAGCAAGGAGGGCCGCTGAGATGGGCAAAGCGTTGATCGAACTCAAGGGCATCGGCAAGTCCTACGGTAAGGTGCGGGTCATCGACGGCATCGATCTCGACATTCCCCGCCATTCGGTGGTGTCGCTGATCGGCGCGTCGGGCTCGGGCAAATCGACGCTGCTGCGCTGCCTCAACGGGCTGGAGGACATCCAGCAGGGCCAGATCCGCTTCGACGGCGAGGTGATTTCCGGCCTCGGCATCGATCATGTGGCGCTCAGGCGGCGCATCGGCATGGTGTTCCAGAGTTATAACCTGTTTCCGCATATGTCGGTGCTCGACAATTGCACCGTCGCCCCGGTCACCACCGACTCCTGCAGCCGGGCGGAGGCGGAGGCCCGCGCACTCGCCATGCTGGAGCGCGTCGGCATGCGCGACAAAGCGAAATCCTTCCCCGACCAGCTTTCCGGCGGCCAGCAGCAGCGCGTCGCCATCGCCCGCACCATGATCATGCAGCCGGAAGTGCTGCTGCTCGACGAGATCACCTCGGCGCTCGATCCGGAACTGGTGATGGAGGTGCTCGATCTGGTGCGCGATCTGGCGAAGCAGGGCATGACAATGCTACTGACGACCCATGAAATGAGTTTTGCGCGCGAAATCTCGGATAAAGTGTGCTTTCTCTATGCCGGCAGGATCCTGGAGGAGGGGCCGCCGGAGCAGGTGTTCGGCGCCCCGCGCGAGGCGGCGACCCAGTCCTTCTTGCGCCGGGTCACCGCCGCGGGGCGGCTGTGAGGGCATCGTGCAGATGGAAGGACAGGGAATGATGAACATGGCGGCCATGCTTCCCGGCAGCGACAAGGCGACCAAGTCGGAAAGCCGCTTCAGCGACAAGGCCTATGGCATCCTGCTCGACCGTCTGGTGCGCCTGCATTACCAGCCGCTGCAGCCGCTGAACGAGCGCGAGCTGACGCTGGAACTGGAGATCGGTCTCGCGCCGATTCGCGAGGCGTTGCGGCGGCTGGAAGGCGAGCATCTGGTCGTCATCTATCCGCGCCGCGGCATCTTCTCCGCCGATATCGGTCTGCGCGACCAGCAGTCGATCAAGGAGGTGCGGCTGGAGATCGAGGGGCTCGCGGCGGCGCTGGCGGCCATGCGCGCCGCGCCGCAGGAGCGACAGGCGCTGGTGCGGCTGGCCGACCGGCTGGCCATGGAGCGGGATATTTCCGCGCAGATCGCCGGCGATGCCGAGGTCCACCGGCAGATTTACCGCATGGCGCGCAACGATTACCTGCTCGCCATGCTGACCCAGAATTTCAATCTCGCCCTGCGGCTCTGGTATTTCTGCAACCAGAGCGCCCCGTCGCCGACGCCGGAGGCGGTGGACCATCGCCTGCTGGCGCTGGCGATCCTCGGCGGCGACAGCGAGGCGGCGCGGGCGCAGATGCGCGAGCATGTCGCCCATGATTCCGACCGGGTGCGCGACCTGCTGTTCAAGAGCTCTGTCTGATCCTGCCGACCGGCGGGCTTGCCGGCGCGCGGGGCGCAGGTTACAGGAGAGGCGTTCCATATGCCGCCCCCGGGCGCGCCGCAGCGATAGCTAGGGGTAACGCGCGTGTCCTTAGATGAAACCAGGAAGGATGAGGATGCCGATCCGCTGATGGTGCGGTCGGTGGAAAAAGCGTTTCGCGTGCTCGAAGCCTTCGACGGGGTAAACCGCAGCCTCAGCCTGGCGCAGATCTGCGCCAATGTCGGCCTCGACAAAAGCGCGGCCCAGCGCTTCACCCATACGCTGAACCGGCTCGGCTACCTGCAGAAGGACCCGGTCACCAAGCGCTTCGAGCTCAGCCTGCGAAGCCTTGAAATGGCTCGCCATTTCATCACCGCCAATCCGCTGGTCAACCGGGCGATGCCCTATCTGCTGCATCTCAGCCGCGAGACGGAAGAGACGGTCAACCTGACGCTGCCGGATGGGCCGGACATCGTTTTCGCCGCCCGCTTCATGAGCCGTCATATGCTGAACACCGACGTCGTCGTCGGCACCCGCATGCCCGCCTTCTGCACGGCGCCGGGGCGGGCGATCCTCTCGCGCCTGCCGCCGGAGGAGGCGCGGTCGCTGCTCGAATGCTCGCGCCTGCAGGCCTTCACGCCGCAGACGGTCCATACCGTCGATGCGCTCGCCGCACAGCTCGAAACGGCCCGCAGGCTTGGCTATGCCACCGCCTGGGAAGAGTTTTTCCCCGGCGATCTCTCGGTCGCCGCCGCCGTCCTCGACCAGACCGGGCGTCCCGTCGCCGCCGTCAATATCGGCGTGTCCAGCGCGCGCTATACGGCGGAAAGGGCCGAAGAGGTGCTGGCGCCGCTCGTCGTCGCCGCCGCGCGCTCGATCTCGCAGGCATCTTCCCCTTTCTAAGCCGGCTCGTCTGACGCCCGCATCGCCAAACCTTCGCCCGGAAACGCGTGGCCGAAGACGCCATCGGCCGTCAATTTTCCATGTCGTGAAAAATCCCGTTGACATTTTCATTCATCGAAATACGATACTTCGTATCACAATATAATACGATGGATCACATGACGACCTTCATTCTGACCGAGCAGCGGGCCTCCTGCCGCGTGATTACCCTCAATCGCCCGGAGGTCCTGAACGCCTGGCATGCGCAGATGCGCGCCGATCTCGTCTGCGCCCTCGATGCCGCTGAAGAAGACGACGCGGTCGGCGCCATCATCGTGACGGGGGCGGGAGAGCGTGCCTTCGGCGCGGGCCAGGATCTCAACGAAACCAAGACCTTCGATCCCGATCGCGCCGAACTCTGGATCGGCGAATGGGAGCGCCTCTACGATCGCATCCGCAGCCTCTCCAAGCCGCTGATCATGGCGCTGAACGGCCTTGCCGCCGGCTCTGCCTTCCAGGTGGCGCTGCTCGGCGATTTCCGCATCGGCCATGACGGGGTGAAGATGGGCCAGCCGGAGATCAATTCCGGCATCGCCAGCACCACCGGCCCGTGGATCATGATGGAGATGATCGGGCTGGCGCGCACGACCGACCTGACGCTCAGCGGCCGCATGATGCCGGCCTCGGAATGCGTCGCCATCGGCCTCATCAACCGCATCGTGCCGCAGGAAGAGGTTCTGGCCGCCGCGTTGGCGCTGGGCGAGGAACTCGCCGCCAAGCCGCGCCTGGCCATGAAGCTCAACAAGCAGCGGTTCCGCGAGGTCACCGAGGCCCGCTTCCGCGATGCGCTGGCCTCCGGCGTGCGCAATCAGCGCATCGCCTATGCCGATGGCGAGCCCAACCGCATGATGGAGCGCTTCCTCTCCGCCCGCGCGGCCAGGTCCGCCGGCTAAGCCGTTCGACAGCGACGAATTCAGGATTTTGACGTGGAAGACAAAGGTTTCATCTCCCTGCTGGCGGTCCGGGCCAGGATCTCGCCGGATGCCGTTTACGCCACCTTCGATGGTGAGCCGATCACATTCTCGGATCTGCATCGCACCTCGGACAGCGTGGCGGCGGAGCTGCGCCGTCTCGGCGTCGTCAAGGGCGATCGCGTGGCGCTGATGCTGCGCAACAGCCCCGACAGCCTGGCTGTGCTGTTCGCCATCGCCAAATGCGGCGCGGTCTGGGTGCCGGTGAATGTGCAGTTGCGCGGCGACGGCCTGAAATACATCCTCGAACATTGCGATCCGCGCGTCGTCTTCGCCGATCGCGACCTGTTCGCCAATATTCTCGATTGCGGCGTGGATACCGGTGCCTTCCGACTCGTCGCCGAAACCGGGGAGGCGGGCTCGCTCGACCGGCTGGTTGCCGGCGGCCACGTCTTTTCGGAGGCCTTGCCGGAGGCGGACGATCTGTTCGCGCTGAATTACACCTCCGGCACCACGGGCCGTCCCAAAGGTGTGTGCGTCACCCATCGCATGCTGCGCTATGCGTCCGAGGGGGCGATGCTCTGCGCGGATGCGCGCGATGGCGATGTCTTTTTCGTCTGGGAGCCGCTTTATCACATTGGCGGCGCCCAGCTCGTTCCCATCCCGCTGCTGCGCGATGTGCGGCTCGCCATGGTGCAGCGGTTCAGCGCCAGCCGTTTCTGGGATCAGGTGCGCGACTGCGGCGCGACGCAGATCCACTATCTCGGCGGCGTCCTGCAAATCCTGCTGAAGCAGCCGGAAGAGGCCGGCGACCGGAACCATGGGGTCCGGGTCGCCTGGGGCGGCGGCTGCCCGCGCGACCTCTGGCGGGCGTTCGAGGAGCGCTTCGGCATGCCGCTGCGCGAATGCTACGGCATGACCGAATCCTCCAGCATCACCACCTTCAACGAAAGCGGCCTGCTTGGTTCAGTCGGCAAGCCGGTGCCATGGCTGCGGGTTGAGATTCTCGACGACGAGGGCAGGCCGGTGCCGGCCGGCACCGCCGGCGAGATCGTCGTCCATCCGCGCCGGGAAGGCGCGGTTTTCGCCGGCTATTTCCGCAACGAGGAGGCGACCGCCAAGGCCCTGCGTCCCGACGGCTTCCATACCGGCGATCTCGGCATGATCGATGCCGAGGGCAATCTCTATTTCCTCGGCCGCCTGACCGACAGCGTGCGCGTGCGCGGCGAGAACGTCTCCGCTTTCGAGGTCGAGCATGTCGCCGGCAGCCATCCGCTGGTCGAGGAGTGCGCCCTGATCGGCGTCAGGGCCGAGGTCGGCGAGCAGGAGATCAAGCTGTTCCTCAAGCCCAAGCAGGGCGCGGAAATCGATCTGTCTTCCTTCTCCGATTGGCTTGGAGAAAGGCTGGCGCCGTTCCAGAACCCGCGATACCTCGTCGTGATCGAGGATTTCGAGCGCACGCCGAGCCAGCGCATCATGAAGCACCGGCTTCCCGCCGCACTCGATGGCAGCTGGGACAGATTGTCGGGCACGAGACAGACGAACGCATATCCCACGGGGAGACAACCGCAATGAAGGCCGCCGTTCTCTACAATTACAATGAAGACCTCGTCATCGAGGACGTGCCGCTCGGCGATCCCGGCGACCGCGAGGTGCTGGTGCGCATCGTCGCCACCGGTGTGTGCCACAGCGATCTCAGCGCCGCCAAGGGCAAGTCGCTTCCGCCGCTGCCCATCATCCTCGGCCACGAGGCGGCCGGCATCGTCGAGCGCACCGGCTCGGCCGTCTCCAAGGTGCGCAAGGGCGATCATGTCATCCTCTCCTGGGCACCGAATTGCGGCGAATGCTTCTATTGCCACAAGCGCCTGCCGACCATGTGCGACACCTATGGCGCGGCCGCCGGCGGCGGCACGCTCTGGAACGGCGCGCGCCGACTGGGCACGCGGGAACGGCCGATCCATCACTTCACCTGCCTGTCGAGCTTTGCCGAACTGGCGGTGGTGCCGGAATCCGCCTGCTCGAAAATCGCGGAGGATGTTCCCTTCGAGGTCGCGGCACTGGTCGGCTGCGCGGTGACCACCGGCTTCGGCGCCGTCGTCAACGATGCCCGCGTCGAGCCCGGCGAAGTGGTCGGCGTGATCGGCGTGGGCGGTGTCGGCATCAATGCCATCCAGGCCGCCGCGCTCGCCGGCGCGGAGGCCATCGCCGCCATCGACATCAACCCGGAGAAGGAAGCCGTTGCCCGTGCCTTCGGCGCGACGCATTTCGTCAACTCCGCCACGCAGGATGTCGTTGCCGAGTTGAAGGTGCTCAGCCGTGGGCGCGGCGCCGACAGCATCGTCGATTGCACCGGGCGGCCGGCGGCGATCGCGCTGGCCTATGACGGCGTGCGGCTGGGCGGCTCGGTGGTTTCGGTCGGCATCGCCGCCAAGGGCGAGATGGTCTGCCTGCCGGCCTCGACCCTGCCCAACACCCAGAAACGCATTATCGGCAGCAACTACGGCGGCGGTGTGCCGGAGCGGGATTTCGAGCGCATCCTCGCCCTCTACCGCACCGGCCGCTTCGAGCTGGATCGCCAGGTCGGCAAGCGCGTGGCCCTGGAGGCGATCAACGATGCTTTCCGCTGGCTGGAACAGGGTGTGCTCGCCCGCACCCTCATATGCTTCGACCATTGATTCTTCGACATCAGGACCAGACGACCATGTATCCCGATACCCGACTTTTCATCGCCGGCGAATGGACCGACAGCATCAGCGGCGAGACACTGCCGGTGCTCAATCCGGCGACCGGCAGCGAGATCGGCCGCGTCGCCAAGGCGGGGCAGACCGAGATGGACCGCGCGCTTGCCGCCGCCGAGCACGCCTTCCGCCAATGGCGCAAGACGCCGGCCCGCGACCGCGCCAGGCTGCTGCATGCCGCCGCCGACAATCTCAAGGCGCGCATCGAGGAGATCGCGCCGATCCTGACCCTGGAACAGGGCAAGCCACTGGCCGAGGCCCGCTCGGAACTGCGCAATGCCGACGACGTGATCCGCTGGTTCGCCGAAGAGGGCATCCGCTCCTATGGACGCCTCATCCCCGCCCGGCGGGGCGGGATGCAGCAGATGGTGATGAAGGAGCCGCTCGGCGTCGTCGCCGCGTTCACGCCCTGGAACTATCCGGTGGCGCAGGCGATCCGCAAGATCTCGGCCGCCCTTGCCGCCGGCTGCACCGTCATCCTCAAGGCCGCCGAGGAGGCGCCGGCCTCCTGCGCCGCGATGATCCGCGCCTTTGCCGATGCCGGCTTCCCCGACGGCGCGATCAATCTGCTCTACGGCGTTCCCGCCGAGATCTCGGAATATCTCATTCCGCATCCGGTGATCGCCAAGGTGTCCTTCACCGGCTCGACGCCGGTCGGCAAACATCTGACATCGCTTGCCGGCGCGCATATGAAACGGGTGACGATGGAGCTTGGCGGCCATGCGCCCTACATCATCTGCGCCGATGCCGATCTCGGATCCGCCGTCTCGATGCTCGCCGGCCACAAGTTCCACAATGCCGGCCAGGTCTGCATCGCCCCGACGCGGGTGCTGGTCGAGGAGCCGGTCTACGACCGGGTGCTCTCGGATTTCGTCACGGCGGCGAAGGCGGTGCGGGTCGGCGACGGCCTCAAGGACGAGGTCGACATGGGGCCGATGGCAAATGCCCGCCGGCTGGATGCCATGGACCGGCTGATCGGCGATGCCGTCGCCAGGGGCGGGCGCCTGCTCGCCGGCGGCAACCGCATCCGCCATGCCGGCCTCTTCTTCGAGCCGACGGGGCTCGCCGACGTGCCGAAGGAAGCGGCGATCATGAACGAGGAGCCCTTCGGCCCGGTCGCCGTCGTCACCCGTTTCTCGCAGGTCGACGACGCCATCGAGGAAGCCAACCGCCTGCCCTTCGGCCTCGCCGCCTACGCCTTCACCCGCTCGCAGAAAAACGCCCAGCGCTTTGCCGAGGACATTCAGACCGGAATGCTGTCGGTCAACGATTACGGGCTTGCCTATGCGGAAGTGCCCTTCAACGGCGTCAAGGATTCCGGCTATGGCTCCGAGGGCGGGCCGGAGGCGCTGGAAACGTTCCAGACGATCAAGTTCGTTTCGCAGACGAATTTATAGAAATCACTCAAATGAAATATTGACTTCATTTTTTCATTAGTGTGAAATCCGTTAGATCAGAACAGACAGGAAAGACCAGCCCCCATGTCCCAGCAGGCCTACACCCTCCCGCAGCGCGCGCCGCTCTACCAGGCGCCCCCGTTCGACTACAAGGCGTTCAGCAAGGTCAGCGTCTTCTGCCGTGTCGACGAGGCGGCGATCCGCGCCGCGCTTCCGGCGCAGTTCGATATCCGGGGAGACGTGATCGAGTTCTTCATCATGGACGTGCCGGCCGGCGGCTCGCTCGGCTCCTATGCCGAGGGCGGCATCGTCGTGCCGATGAGCTACCAGGGTCGTCCCGGCGGCCATGTGCTCTACGAAATCGTCACCAACGACGACTCCATGGCTGTCGGCCGTGAGGTCTGGGGCTATCCGAAAAAGATGGGTGAAGTCGCCTGGAACGCCACCGAGACCGCGATCTCGGCAAAACTCTCGCGCCGCGGCACTTCGCTGATCGAGATCGACTTCAAGGCCGACGGACCGGCCTTCGACAAGCCGGCGCTGCATCCGCGCTTCCAGACGCGCATCATTCCCTCGCCGGAAGGCGCTGCCGTCGAAACCCAGATCATCGAGAACTCGCTCGGCCAGTCCGAGACGTTGCGCCATGCCTTCGGCACTGCCGCGATCAAGGTCGGCGGCAATGCCAGCGATCCTTTCTCGGATTTCCAAATCCGCGAAATCGTCGGGGCGGAAATGATCGTCGCCAACTTCGTCCTCGCCTTCGGCAAGATCGTCGGCTGAGGGCGCCTTTCCCGGGGAGGGTGACATGCCGCATGCAAAAACCCCCGAAGCGATGTTCAGGCTCGATGAAAAGCGGGTCTTCATCACCGGTGGCGGTGGCGGCATCGGCCGCGCGGCGGCCCTGATGTTCGCCGCCTTCGGAGCGCATGTGGTGGTCCTCGACCGCGATGCGGCGGCGGCCGAAGCCGTCTGCCGCGAGGTGGCGAATGCCGGCGGCGCGGCCAGCGCCTTCGCGCTCGACGTCACCGACGAGGCCGCGGTCCTTGCCGTCTTTGCGCAGGCCGAGCGCGTGGCGGGCGGGCTGGACGTGCTGATCAACAATGCCGGCATTTCCATCCGCCGTCCCTCGACGGAACTGGCGCTGGAGGACTGGAACCGGGTCGTCTCGGTCAATCTGACCGGTCTGTTCCTCTGCTCGCGCACTGCCGCCCGATCCTGGATCGGCCGCGGCGCGCCGGGCGCGGTGATCAACACCGCCTCGATCATGAGTTATTCGGGCGGCGGCCTGCACCCGAACATTTCCTACCAGACGACCAAGGCGGGCGTCGTGAACCTGACGCGCGCGCTGGCCGTCGAATGGGCCGGAAACGGCATCCGCGTCAATGCGGTGGCGCCGACCTGGGTGAGGACGCCGCTGATCGAGCCGCTGATGGCCGATGCCGGACAGATGAACACGATCCGCAGCCTGACGCCGCTGGGGCGTCTGGCCGAGCCGGAGGAGGTGGCGTCCGCCATGATCTTCCTCGCCGGTCCGGCCTCTGCCATGACCACCGGCCATGTGCTGGCGGTCGATGGCGGCTATCTCGCGAGATGAGGAGGGTGGAGCCGTAAACTCAGGGTAGTCGCATGCCCAATCACTGTCGTGAAGAATGTGTCATGTAATTTCACAGATGCGTTGCCCGGATGGGAGTTCCGTGCAAGCAATCTCAGCAAGACGAAAAAGGGGAACCACATGAACAGAACCCGTATCCTTCTTTCCGCCGCTGCGCTGCTCTTGGCATCCAGCGTCCTGCCGGCACTCGCCGCCGACATCGTGCTTGGCGGCAGCGCCCCCATGTCCGGCGCCCAAGCCGAATTCGGGCAGTCGCAGATCGACGGCGCCCAGCTCTATTTCGACCAGCTCAACGAAAAGGGCGGTATCAAGGGCAACAAGATCGTCTTCCGGCCGCTCGACGACCGCGCCGATCCGCGCCAGGGCACGCTCGTCGCCCAGCAATTCTGCGACGACAGCGCCGTGATCGGCGTCATCGGCCACATGAACAGCGGCGTCACCATGCCGGCCCTCGACATCTATTCCGAATGCGGCATGCCGCAGGTCGTGCCGGCCACCAATCCGGAACTGATGCGCATGGGCTTCAAGACCGTCGTGCGCCCGGTCGCCAACGATTTCGTGCAAGGCGCCCTGCCGGCCAAATACGTCACCGAAAAGCTCGGCCTGAAGAAGGCGGTGCTGGTGCATGACAAGACCGTCTTCGGCCAAGGCATCGCAGGCGTGTTCAAGGACAATATCGAAAAAGGCGGCGGCACCGTCGCCGGCACCTTCGGCGCCAATCCCGAGGACGTCGATTTCTCAGCCCTGATCGCTTCGATCAAGCTCGAAAATCCCGATGTCGTCTATATGGGCGCCGGCATGCCGCAGCTTGCTTTGTTCCTCAAGCAGATGCGCGAGCAGGGGTTGAAAGCGCAATTCATCGGCCCGGATATCGGCTTCACCGTCGATTTCATCACCCAGGTGGGCGCGGCGTCTGCCGAAGGCGCGCTGATGACCTTCCAGCTTCCGCCTTACGACTCCTCGCCGGAGCTGAAGGATTTTACCCAGCGCCACCAGGCCCGCTTCGGCCGCGCTCCCGGCCCCTATGCCTCGCTCGGCTTCGCCAATGCGCAGGTGATGGCCGCCGCCGTCGAGAAGGCGGCATCGCTGGACCGCGAAGGCGTGCTCGCCCAGCTTCACGACGTGAAGATCGAGACGCTGCTCGGCCCGGTCGCCTTCGACGAGAACGGCGAGAACACCACCGCGCCGATGTATCTCTACGTCGTCAAGAACGGCAAGTTCGAGCTGATCAAGCAGTAACAGACGGACGCATGTTCAATGGGGCCGGCGCGGGCAGCGCCGGCTCTCCCTCTTCGTTTTCCGCAATGCCGGCCGAGGGCCGCGGGTCGCCGCGCCTTCGCCGGAATTGCTCCAGAGGCGATCCCCGTGTTCGACTATTTTCTCCAGCAATTGATCTTCGCGCTCGCCATCGGCGCCATCTATGGCCTCATCGCGCTCGGCTACACCATGGTCTATGGCGTGATGCGGCTGATCAACTTCGCCCATGGCGAGTTCTTCATGCTCGGCCCTTACGTCTATGCCTTCGTGTTCAGCGGGCTGGTCGGCATCGGCGGGTTGATGCCGGTGCTCGATTCCGCCGTCGCCATCGTCGCGAGCTTCGTGATCGTCGGCCTGCTCGGCGTCGCCATCGAGCGCTTCGCCTATCGTCCCTTGCGCGCCTATGGGCGGCTGGCCCCGATGCTGAGCGCGCTCGGCATGTCCATCGTGCTGCAAAGCGCGGTGCGCGTCACCGTCGGCCCGCAGCCGGAGCATTTTCCGGCCATCGTTGCGAGCGAACCGATCGCCGCGCTCGGCGGCATGATGACGACGGTGCAGGTCGGCATTCTCGTCGCCGCCATCGTGCTGATGGTCGG
>Ga0066256_1001436_pt1 | contig 33122 bp, 35 predicted proteins | sample ThiBio_1000_biof_FD_87107 | JGI IMG/M metagenome (GOLD analysis project Ga0066256, IMG submission 87107) | Wastewater bioreactor microbial communities from Cape Town, South Africa - Thiocy_expt_1000_biof (version 2) | ecosystem: Engineered > Bioreactor > Thiocyanate-remediating >... | reverse complement strand
TTGTCGCCGCGGCGTCCGAATTCGCCGAAGGCGTCCATGACTTTGATGACTGCCGAGATCTGCTGGTGGTCGGTATAGGAGAAGACGTCAGCCGCGAAGATGATATTGCTGGTCGCCGACCTCAACACGGTGAGTTGGTCCTGCGTCAGCATCTCGGCGGATTGCGCCTCCCTGTCGGAAATCCGGCTGATGAGGTCGACGAAGAGCTGCTGGTAGACCTTCAGCGTGATCCAGCAGGCATCCATGTATTCGAGGAAATGGTAGACGTTGTGGTTGACGTCGACGGCCTCGTTCTGGACGAAGAACGAGCACCACCAGTTGAAGTAGAGGTCGCCGTCCACGTAGTCGAAAAGGATCGGCTTGCTGGCGTGGATCGGGAAGGTCAGCGTCGCGGCTTCCGCTTCCGAGACGAGGATCAGGCCCGAGAAGCCGAACAGTTCGACCTCGGCAGCCTTGCGGCGCGGCCTGGTGTCGCGCTTCAGCAGCAGCCCGATCTCGCTGTTTCCGAAGACTTCGCGGCAGGCTGCCGCGATCCGGTCGAAGAACAGATTGATGCCAGGCGAGGGCACGCGCGATAGCACCTCGCCGTAGCCCGCATATTCGAAACATTCGAAGACCGTCAGCCGCTCCCGCATCGCGCAGCCCGCGACCCGTATCTTCAGATAGGCGACGATGATCCCCGTCCTGTAGACGTCGAAGTAGAAATCGACCAGCTCGCAACCCTCGATCAGGCGCCGGACGGTCTGGCGATGTGCCGGGCTGGTCTCGTATTCGCTGAACGTGCCGATGTCGGCGAATGCCAGCGCCTCGGTCCTCCAGCGTTCGAAATGCGAGGTGTTGCGGATGCGGATGCGCGTCGGCTTACCCAGTGTATGCGTCACGCCCTGCGGAACCAGCTCGGAATAGAGCGTGTCGTTGTCCGCGTTCTGGAAGGGGATCACATCGAACGCAGCGCAGAACGAGTTCAGCTTCTCGTGAAGGAACGGAAGCCGGTTGCGGTCCGCGATCGAATTGTTGTCGATGCCGGCGAAGAAGCCGGCATCGAAGGCACCCTTGACGTGGATTTCGTGCATCCCGCTATTCGAAGATGTCGGTGCCGAAATACTTTTCGCTGATCTGCTGGTAGGCGCCGCTCTTGCGGATGCCCTCGATCGCCGCGTTGAACTTGTCGATCAGGGCCTTGTCGCCGGTGCGCACGGCGATGGCGATCTTGTCGTCCTTGTAGAACGGGTCGCCGATCTGCTTGCAGCACTGGCCGTCGTCGGTCTTGAGGAAGGCCTTCATGACGCCGACGTCGCCGATCGCCGCGTCGACGCGGCCCGAGCCGATGTCGAGATAGAGCTCCTGCTGCGTCGGATAGGGCTTCAGCTCGACGTCCTTGAAGTTCTCGCTGACATAGTCGGCGCCGACGGTGCCGCCCTGGGCGCCGACGACCTTGCCCGCCAGCCCTTCCGCCGTCGGCGCGCTGATGGCGGAATCCTTCGGCGCGATCACGATCAGCGAGTTGGTGTAATAGGGATTGGTGAAGTCGACCTGCTGGTCGCGCTCGTCGGTGATCGACATGGAGGCGACGATGGCGTCGAACTTGTTGGCCTGCAGCGCGGGGATCAGGCCGTCCCAGTCCTGCGTGACGAAGGTGCATTCGGCCTTCATCTCGTCGCAGAGCGCGCGCGCGATGTCGATGTCGAAGCCTTCCAGCTTGCCGTCCGACGTCAGGTTGTTGAAGGGCGGGTAGGCGCCTTCCGTGCCGATCCTGATCTTGTCCTGCGCGCCGGCCGTGCCGACGGAGAGCGCCAGGGCCGCGGCCGAGAGCGCGAAGACGATACGCCTGGAGATGTTCATGGTGTTCCTCACTCTGTCATCGCCGCAGACCTTGCCGGCCGCGGCGTCATTTGCCGGCGCGGGCCTGTGCCCCACCCCTGCGGCGATATTTCATCGTTGCCGCGCGCAAGGCAACCTGAAAACCACGGAAGCCGCGGCCTTGCGCCCGTCAGACGCGGGGCGCGCAGAACGTCTCGGCGAAGTCGGCGATTGCCGCGATGTCGTCGATATCGAACACCGGCAGCGTCTCGCCGGGCTGCGCATGGTCGGCGGCCACCGCCACGATCGACGGATCCTGCGCCGAGAGCGGGGTCGTGTCGCGGGCGCCCAGCCGGCGCGCCTCGATCTTGGGATGGCCCTCGCGCTTGTAGCCCTCGACGATCACCAGCTCGCAGGGCGCGAGCCGGGCGAGCACGGACGCGAGCGGCGGCTCGTCCTCGTCGCGCAGCTCGTGCATCAGCGCCCAGCGCCGGGCCGACACGATCGCGACCTCAGACGCGCCGGCCTGCCGGTGTCGGAAGGAATCCGTCCCCGGCACGTCGATGTCGAAGTCGTGGTGGGCGTGCTTGACCGTCGAGATCCGCCGGCCGCGCCGCACCAGCTCGGCGACGAGCCGTTCGACGAGGGTGGTCTTGCCGGAATTCTTCCAGCCGGTGACGCCGAGGACTGGCTGGCTCATCCGTGCTCCATGCGTCGCTGCGCGGCGGCGAGGTCGTCGGGGGTGTTGATGTTGAAGAACGGATCGCTGTCGCCGGAGACGGGGAAATCCACCTCGCGCCAGCCGGTCCGCCCGGCGAAGTCGATCATCCGCCATTTCTCGGAGCTGGCGAGGAATTCCTCCAGGTAGCGCCGGCCGGCGAGCGGCCACAGGCCGAAGACCGGATGCACGCGCCCTGCCGAGACGGCGAGCGTGGCGCTGCCGGTCCCCGCGCCGGCCTCCATCAGCCGCGCGACGAGGTCTTCCGGAAAGAATGGCGTGTCGGCCGCCGCGGTCGCCACATGGGTGCAGCCCGGCAGCGCGGTCGCGGCCCAGCTCATGCCCGCCAGCAGGCCCGACAGCGGCCCCCGCGAGGGCGGCGCGTCGGCGAGCACGGGCAGGCCGGTGTCCGCGAGGAGGGCAGGGTCGCAATTGGCGCTGATCGCCAAGGCACCCACCTGCGGCGCGAGGCGGGCGACGACGTGGTCGATCAGCCGGCGCCCGGCGAGCGGCAGCAGGAACTTGTCGCCGCCGCCCATCCGCCGCGACCGCCCGCCGGCGAGCACCAGCCCCGCGACCGTCGGGGCGCTCATGGATGGCCGCCCGGCGTCATGTCCGGCTCGCCGGCCTGCCGCGCGACGCGCATGACGTAGGCGGACGAGGCGATGCTGGCGGCCATCGACGCCGCCATGATGACGAACAGCGGCATCGGCCCCGATTCTCGAGTCAGCACGGCGCCGGCGAGGAAGGCGAGCACCGCGCCGCAGGCGATGTTCAGCGTGCCGCCCAGCCCGGCGGCGGAGCCGGCCAGATGCGGCCTGACGCTGACCATGCCGGCATTGGCGTTGGGCAGCGCCATGCCGTTGCCGATGCCGGCGAAGGCGGCGGGCGCGAAGACGGAGAGCGGCGTGAAGATGCCGAACGCCAGCAGCACGAGCGGGATCAGCCCGCTCAGCATGCCGACCACGCTGCCCCACAGCATCATGCGGTTGACGCCCTTCTCGCGCGAGAACCGGACCGACAGGTAGTTGCCGGCCATGTAGCCCACCGAGATCAGGCCGAAATAGACGCCGTAGCTGGCCGGCGACATGCCCAGCAGCTCCGTCGCCACGAACGGCCCGCCGCCGAGGAAGGCAAAGAAGGCGCCCGACGAGAAGCCGGCCGTCGCCGAATAGCCCCAGAACCGGCGCGACCGGAACAGCTCCGGATACGTCTTCATCTGCGCCAGCATGCTGGTCGTGCGGGTCTTGTGGGTCTCCGAGAGGTCGGCGAACACAACCACGAGCGTGACCAGCGCGAAGCAGAAGGTCAGCAGGAAGGTCGACTTCCAGCCGTAGATCTCGTCGAGGTAGCCGCCGATGATCGGCCCGATCATCGGCATCAGCGACATGCCCATCGTGACGTAGCCGATGCGGCTCGCGGCGTCCTCCATGTTGGTCACCGTGTCGCGCACGACGGCGCGCGACAGCACCAGCCCCGCGGCCGCCGTCGACTGCATCAGGCGGCAGGCCAGGAGAATCTCGAAGGTTGGCGCATAGATCGCTGCGATCGTGCTGAGCGCGAATATCGACACGCCTGCGAGCAGGACCGGCCGGCGACCGAACCTGTCCGACAGCGGCCCGACCACGAGCTGGATGAAGGCGGTGGCCACGAGGTAGAGCGAGACCAGGAGCTGGATGACGCTGTATTCGACCTCGAAATGGCGCGCCATGCTGGGCAGCGACGGCAGGAAGATGTTCATCGCAAGCGCGCCCGCCGACGCGATCAGCACCAGCGTGATGATGCGCGGCTGTACCGGGGAGGGCGGCTCGGCGGTGTGCGTCATCTTCGCCTTGTCTGCTTGCGTGCGGCCGCGGCCGCTCTTCTCGTTTCGACCGCCGCGGCGAGAGCCGCCGGTGGTTGGGTTTCAGGTGCCGTCCGGCGCCATCGAGGATGCGGCGGTCTCGCTGATCGGCCGGCGCCGGCCGAGGATCGTCTCGCGATAGAGCGAATAGAGCCCGGACGCGATGACGATCCCGGCGCCCGCCAGCATGGTGCCGTCCGGCCATTCGCCGAACACGAGGATGCCCAGCGTGATCGCCCACAGCAGCGCCGTGTAGCGGAACGGCGCCACGAAGGCGACATCGCCCGTCCGCATGGCGAGGATCAGGAACACCATGCCGGGGATGAGGAGGAACCCCGCGGCGGCGAGCGCGGCCGCCGCGCCGAAGGAAAGCGGCACCCAGCCGCCGAGCGGCGCGACGGTCAGCGAGCCGAAGACGGTGACGAAGGCCGCCGTGACCGTCGACACCATGAGCGAGGGAATGTCGGACGGGATGCGGCGCGTCGCCAGGTCCCTGGCCGCGCAGCAGGCAACCGACAGCAGCGCCAGCACCGAATAGGTGCTGAACCCCTCGACGCCCGGCCTGACGATGACGACCACGCCGGCGAAGCCGATGAGGATCGCGATCCAGCGTCGCCAGCCGACCGGCTCGCGCAGCGCCAGCGCCGCGCCCATCGTGACGGCCAGCGGCAGCGACTGCAGCACGGCCGAGATGTTGGCGAGCGGCATGTGCCCCAGCGCGACGAGGAAGAAGCCGGTGCCGCCGAGCTCGAAGAAGCTGCGGGTCAGCACCAGCGGGTTGAGCGCGCGCCGCGGGTTGCGCAGCGCGCCCTGCTGCCAGGCGAGCAGGCCGACGAACAGGGTGGCGAACACGCCGCGCACGAACATGATCTGGCCGGCGTTCATCTGCGACGACAGGCTCTTGGTGATCGCGTCGTTGCACGTGAAGGTGGCCATCGCGAGGACCATGAACAGCGCTGCACGCAGATTGGGCGAGGTTGCCATGATGCTCCCGGCGTCCCGTATCTCGAAGGCGGAGCTTTATGGCCCGTCGAGACTGTTGGCAATCGGTCCAACAATGGGATTGTATTTGCCACCCAGCGCGCGCGGGTAGGTCAGCACCATCGAATGGATGACGTCGCCGGCGCCGAACACGTGCCGCTCGTAGAAGATGTTCGGGCCTGACGTGCCCGAAACCACCGCCCAGTTGTCGCGGCTGCGCGAATAGGTGACCTGGCCCTCGGCGGCGCGCGTCGCCGAGATGTCGGCGAGCAGCTCGGCCGGGCTCTGCTCCTGCACGTTGTAGCCCCCGTAGACGGCGAGCGAGGCCCCGTCCTGCGCGGTCCACGACATCCCGTCGCCATTGGCGGGAGGATCGAGCCGCGTCTCGAACAGCTCGGCCGGGAAGGTGAGGCGCGTGCCGAAGCGGTCGTTGGAATAGGTGAGCGAATCGGCCGCCGCCGCGCCGGGCATGAGCAGCAGCGCAAGGACGGCGAGGAAGGAGCGCCCCCGCATCCGTGCTCAGCCGCCGGTGACGCTCATGTGGCGGGACACGGCCGGGCGGCTTGTGCGCCGGTCGATGACGAAGTCGTGGCCCTTGGGCTTGCGCCCGATCGCCTCGTCGATCGCCGCCGACAGCAGCTCGTTGCCCTCGGAGGCGCGCAGCGGCGCCCGCAGGTCGGCCGCGTCCTCCTGGCCGAGGCACATGTAGAGAGTGCCGGTGCAGGTCAGCCGCACGCGGTTGCAGCTCTCGCACAAATTGTGGGTCAGCGGCGTGATGAAACCGAGCCGGCCGCCCGTCTCGGCCACCTCGACATAGCGGGCCGGCCCGCCGGTGCGGTAGGGGATGTCGCGCAGCGTGAAGACGCGCTCGAGGTCGGCGCGCAGCTTCGACAGCGGCAGGTACTGGTCGGTGCGGTCGACGTCGATCTCGCCCATCGGCATGGTCTCGATGACGGTCAGGTCCATGCCGCGCCCGTGCGCCCAGCGCATGAGCTCGGGGATCTCTCGGTCGTTGAAGTCCTTGAGCGCGACCGCGTTGAGCTTGATCTTCAGGCCCGCCGCCTGTGCCGCCTCGATGCCGTCCAGCACCTTGCCGAGGTCGCCCCAGCGGGTGATCTGCCGGAACTTAGCCGGGTCGAGCGTGTCGAGCGACACGTTGATGCGGCGCACGCCGCATTCGGCGAGCTCGGCCGCGTGGCGGGCGAGCTGCGAGCCGTTGGTGGTCAGCGTCAGCTCGTCGAGCGCGCCGCTGTCGAGATGGCGCGCGAGCTGGCGGATCAGGTGCATGACGTTCTTGCGCACCAGCGGCTCGCCGCCGGTCAGCCTGAGCTTGCGCACGCCCTTCTCGACGAACGCCGTGCACAGCCGGTCGAGCTCCTCCAGCGTGAGCAGGTCCTTCTTCGGCAGGAAGGTCATGTCCTCCGCCATGCAGTAGGTGCAGCGGAAGTCGCAGCGGTCGGTCACCGACACGCGCAGATAAGAAATCGCGCGCCCGAACGGGTCGATCATGCTGCCGGTCATCGAAAAATCTGCTCCTCAATGCTTTTACATATATGGGCAAGCCGCGCGGCGCAAACAGGTCGCGACGTCTGGCCGCTCGCCTGGATATATCCCATGGGATGTGCTATATGGTTCGAGTGCGAGTTGTGCTCGATACCAACGTGCTGATCGCAGGGCTGCGCAGTCGTCACGGCGCGTCGTTCGTCGTTCTCACGATGGTAGTCGACAGGCGGATCCGCCCTCTTGTGACCACGGCCTTGTTCCTCGAATACGAAGCCGTGCTGAAAAGGCCGGAGCAGCGCAGCATGACGGGGATGACGGAAGCCGAGGTGGATGGGTTCATGTCCGAGTTTGCCGCCCTGGCGGAAGGTGTCGACGTCCACTTTCTGTGGCGGCCGCAACTCGCCGACCCGACCGACGAGTTCGTCCTGGAGGCCATGATCAATGGCCGGGGCGACGCGCTGGTCACTCGCGATTCGGCTTGAGCGTCGTATCGCCGTCGGAATTCCTGGGAATCGCACCATGAGCAAGGCCACCTATCCCCTGAAACTGCCTCGGTCGATCAAGGATGCGGCCGCGAAGCTGGCTCGCGACGACGGCGTGTCGCTGAACCAGTGGATCGCCTCGGCCGTGGCGCAGAAGGTCGGCGCGGTGGAAACAGCCGCGAAATTCCTGGAGAGGCGCAAGGGCGAGGCGACCGGGAGCGGCATGCGCGCCTATCTCGACCGGGTGCCGGCGGCTCGGCCCCTGCCGGGCGACGAGATGCCGGACGGACGCCGATGAACCCGCCGCGCGAATTGCGGGTGTCGAAGGACCGCGACCTGCTCACCGTCAGCTTCGCGGACCATGCGCCGATCGAGCTGAGCGCGGAGATGCTGCGCGTGCTGTCGCCCTCGGCCGAGGTGCAAGGGCATTCGCCCGAACAGCGGGTGACGGTGCCCGGCAAGCGCAGGGTGCGGATCGCGCGCATCGAGCCGGTCGGCAACTACGCCGTGCGGATCGTCTTCGACGACGGCCACGACACCGGCATCTATTCCTGGGCCTATTTCCACACGCTCGGCCACGAGAAGGAGGAGCGCTGGCAGGGCTATCTCGACGAACTGGCCGCCAAGGGGCTCGGCCGCGGCTGAGGCGCCGCGGTCCCTATTGCGGCACCGAGGCGGGCGTGGCCGAGGCGACCAGCGGCGCGCTGCCGTCCTGACCCGGCACGAGGCGCACGACGCTGAAGCCGCGCGCCTTCAGGTCGTCGAGGAAGCCCGGCAGCATGCTGACCGTGCGTTGGTGGATGTCGTGGAACAGCACGACGCCCGATCCGCGCCGCACCAGCGTCGAGATCGCGCGCGACCGCACCTGGTCGGGCGTCGAGGAGAAGTAATCCTTGGAATCGACGGTCGGCGACACGTCGACGATGCCCTGGCTGGCGAGCTGCTGCCGCAGCGCGGGCGTGCTGGCCAGGTAGGGGAAGCGGAAGAAGCGGGCCGGCGAGCCGGTCGCCGCCATCACGTTGCGGCGACCCTGGTCGATGTCGGCCATCGCCGCCTCGAATGAGATCGACGACAGGTTGCGATGGTCCTGGCTGTGCGTGCCGATCGTGTGGCCGCGCGCGGCGACCGCGCGCGCCGCGCCGGGATGCGCTGACGCCATCGAGCCGACCATGAAGAACGTCGCCTTCACCCCGTAGGAATCGAGCGTGTCGAGGATCGCCGAGGTGCGGCCGGGATAGGGACCGTCGTCGAAGGTCAGCGCAACCTCGCCGCGCGCCAGCACGATGTCGGATTCGTGGTTGACCCGGATCGCGCGCCCGGCCAGCCCGCGGCGCGGCCCGGGGAAGGACATGATGTCGGCCGCCGGCGTCGGTTTTTCCGGCGCGAAGGCGAGCTTGGCGGCCGCCACCTGCTCGGGTGGGCGGCTGGCGCATGCGGAAAGCGAAAGGATGGACAGGCAGGCAAGGAAGGCGAGGCGGAAGGAACGCATGGCGACACTCGATCTGAGACGTCGCCACAATGCGCAATCATGGTTAATGGCCGGCTAATCGCGGGCCCGCGCCGTTAACCATACGCGGCCCCGGCTATTCCTCCTTCAGCGCGTCGACGATGCGCTGCATGACGGTGCCCATCGAGTTGCACTCGGCCGCGGACGACTGCGCCATCACCCGGTCGATCAGCGCCGTGTAGACCTCAAGCGCCCGCATCAGCAGCGCCTCGCCCTCGGCAGTGAGGAAGATGCGCATCACGCGCCGGTCCTTCGGGTCTGCCTCGCGCCGCAGCGCGCCCTGCGCCTCGAGCTGCGGCAGGAGCATGGTGATGTTGGAGCGGCCGACCAGCAGCCGGCGGGCGAGGTCGTGCTGCGACATGCCGGGATGCCGATAGAGGTTCATCAGCACGTCGAGCTGCACGATCTTCAGGTCGAGCGGCGCCAGCGCCTTGCTGAGCTCGCGCACGATCGCCTTCTCGGCGCGCACGGCCGCGATCCAGTTGCGGAAGCGCGGATTGTCCCAGGGCAGCTCTTGCAATTTGTTCATGATTGAACTAATCTGTTCATGTTTGAACTATTTCGGAGGGTCCCAATATGGCATCTTTCGGCTTCATGGTCATCCGCGGGCTGTTCGCGCTCGCCGGCGAGGTGGCGCCCCGGCTGACGGGCCGCGTCGCCTTCGGGCTTTTCAGCCGCACGCCGCCGCCCGGCCGCCTGTCGCGGCGCGAGCGCGAGGCGCTGGCGCGCTCCGCCGGCCTGATGGAAGAGGCGCGCCGCCACCGGCTGCGGCTGCCGGGCGGCTGCGTCGTCGCCCACGATTTCGCGCCGGAAGGCGGCTCGCGGCGCGCGCCGGCCGCGCTCGTCCTGCATGGCTGGGGCTCGCGCGCCGCCCATATGGCGACCGTGATCGACGAGCTCCGCAGGGCCGGCTTCCGCGTGATCGCGCTCGACCTTCCCGGCCACGGCGAATCGGCCGGCCGCAGCCTCAACATGGCGAGCGCGGTGCGGGCGGTGCAGATGGCCGACCAGTGGTTCGGCCCGTTCGCGGCGATCGTCGGCCATTCCTTCGGCGGCGCCGTCGCGGCCAATGCTATCGTCGGTTCGATCGCCGGCGTGCCGCCGGTCGGGGCAGGGCGGCTCGTCCTCGTCTCGGCGCCCAGCTCGATGCCGGCGCTGTTCAGCGATTTCGGCGCCTTCCTCGATCTCGGCGCCCGTGCGCAGATGGCGCTCGCCGAGCGGGTGCGCGAACTGACCGGGCGTCCGCTGGAGGAGTTCGTCGTCGCCGACCAGCTCGCCGCCCATCGCGTGCCCGCGCTGGTGGTGCATGCGCCCGACGACAAGGAGGTGCCGGCGCGCGAGGCCGAATCGCTGGTGCGCGGCGGCGCCGATGCGCGGCTCCATTGGGCGCCGGGCCTCGGCCACCGGCGCATCCTCGCCGACCCGGGCGTGGCCCGCGCGATCGCCGAGTTCCTGACCGAGCCGGGCGGCGCGGCCCCGGCGGGCGCGGGCGATCAGCTCTTGTGCTTCGGCTCGTAGGGGACGACCGGCAGACCGGCCTTCTTCCATGCGCCGAAGCCGCCTTCGATGTGCTTGACCCTGGTCAGGCCCATGTCCTGCGCCGTCTTGGCCGCCAGCGCCGAGCGCCAGCCGCCGCCGCAGTAGAACACGAATTCCTTGCCGCTGGCGAAGACCGGCTTGTGGTAGGGGCTTTCCGGGTCGATCCAGAATTCCAGCATGCCGCGGGTGGCGTGGAACGCGCCGGGGACCATGCCCTCGCGCTCCAGCTCGCGCGGGTCGCGCAGGTCGACGATGACGGTGTCCGTATCGTCGATCAGCTCCGCCGCCTCCTGCGGCGAGACTGCCACGACCTCCGCATTGGCCTCCTCGAGCAGCGCCTTGTAGCCCTTCTTCAGCGTCATTTCCGCCTCCGCATGGATTGCCTCGCACTCATAACGCCTGCGGCGGCCGTGTCCAGCGCGGCCGCCGCCGCTCCAGGGCCGGAGGTGTCGCACGCATGTCACGGTCGCCGCGGAAGCGGCTGCCGGTGGGCCTCGATGCCCGTCGTCGCCCTTGTGTCGCAAGCCGTTGATGTCTAACCTTTATGCCCGTCCTGTTGGGGACTCGTTCGGGTGGGCGCGCCGCTGAGTCGGGGCGCGAAAGGTGATCGATGGGACTGAATGCGGGACGATTGACGGGCGTTTCGGCCCTTGCTTTGGCCGCGCTCGCCACGTTCGGCGTTGGTGCCGCGGCGGCCGGCAACCTGTTCGACACGCTGTTCGGCGGCCCGCGCGAGCGGGTGGTTGTCCGGCCAGAGCCGGTCGAGCCGCCGCCCGTCCCGACGGTCGCCGCGCCCAGCTACTACACCTACAAGGCCGACGCGCTGGTCAGGGTCGACTTCCGCAAGCTGATCGCCAAGGCCGCGACCCGCGAAGAAGGCGCCGACACGATTACCCATTCGGTGACGCTCGCCAGCGCCGAGACGGCGTCCTCGCCCAACGTCGTGCGGCTCGACGACGCCACGGCGGTCGAGGCAGCGCCCCAGGCGGCACCGATGACGACCACGCCCGACGTGTTCGCGGCCGCCGTTGAAGGGCTCGACGGCTACGAGCTGTTCGCCGAGAAGGACATCGCCGACGCGCTGGTGAAATATTACGAGGCCGACCCGAAGTTCATATGGGTCGCCGACATGGCGCCGAATGAGCGCGCCCATATCGCCATGTCCGTGCTGGCCGACGCGCCCTCGCACGGGCTCGACGCGCGCGACTACGAGATCGCGCTGCCGGACCTGACGGGCCTCGACGACCATGCCCGGCTGGCCACGCTGGCGCAGTTCGAGATGAAGCTGTCGGCGCGCGTCCTGCGTTACGTGCGCGACGCCTGGCGCGGCCGCGTCGACCCCAACCGCCTGTCCGGCTACCACGACTTCGCGCCCAAGCCGCTCGCCTATGCCGACGTGATGAAGCGGCTCGGGGCCGGCGGCTCGGTGACCGAATATCGGGCCTATCTGGAATCCTGGCACCCGGCCAACGCCGAATACGCCGCGCTCAGACAGGAGCTGGCCGCGCTCCGCGCCAGCCAGGAGAACGAGATCGTCGTTGCCTCCGACATCGTCCTCCACCCCGGCGACACCAACCCGGAACTGCCGAAGCTGCTGACCCTGATGGAGCGGCAGGGCGACGGCGCCTTCCTCTCGAAGTTCGGCTCGACGCTGATCGCGGCCACCGGCTCGCAGGTCTACGGGCCTGACCTCGTGCCGCTGGTCAAGGCCGCGCAGGAGGCCAAGGGCCTGAAGCCGGACGGCGTGATCGGCCCGCGCACGGTCGCCGCCTTCGCCGGCTCGTCGAAGGCCGACCGGCTCGACAAGGGGCTGGTCGCGATGGAGCAGATCCGCTGGCTGCCGTCGACGCTCGGCACCCGCCACGTGCTCATCAACGTGCCCGAGTTCCGCGCGGCTTACGTCGAGGGCGGCCAGGACAAGCTCGCCATGAAGGTGGTCGTCGGAAAGAAGGCGACGCAGACCTTCTTCTTCGAGGACGAGATCGAGTATGTCGAGTTCCACCCCTATTGGGGCATCCCGCGCTCGATCCTCGTCAACAAGTACCTGCCCAAGCTCTACGCCGATCCGGGCTATCTCGACCGCATCGGCTACGAGATCACCGATTCCAAGGGCCGGCAGATCCCGTCCTCGGCGGTCGACTGGACGTCCTACGGCTCGAAGATCCCGTTCGACGTGCGCCAGCCGCCCGGGCCGAGCAATTCGCTCGGCGAGATGAAGATCATGTTCCCCAACGCGCATGCGATCTACATGCACGACACGCCGGAGAAGGAGCTGTTCGACCGCGACAGCCGCGCCTACTCCAACGGCTGCGTGCGCCTGCAGGATCCGCGCGGCATGGCGGCGGCCGTGCTCGGCTGGAGCCGCGAGCAGGTGGCCCAGCGCCTGAAGGAGAGCGGCAACGCCCACCAGGTCGACCTGCCGCAGAAGGTGCCGGTCTACGTGGTCTACTTCACCGCGTGGCGCGCAAGGACGTCTACGGGCGCGACGCCTATGTCCGCAAGGCGATGGACAAGATCGAGGAAGTCCGCACGCCGAGCGCCTGATCGCCTGCCGACAACACACTTCCAGGGGTCGCTCGTCGAGCGGCCCTTTTTCTTTGCCGCAAAGATTCGTCCGGCTGCGCCGCAGCAGGCGCGGAACCGGGACCGGGCGGAATGTGTTCATTTCGCGGCCGGGCGGAAACCAAGTGTTAAACATGGAGACCACGATGTACAGACTGCTTGCGATCTCCGGGCTTTCGCTCGTCCTTCTGTCCGGCACCGCCTATTCGCAGACCAGCGGAAACGCCACCGGCAATGCCGGCGTCAGCGCCGGCGCCACTGTCGGCGACACCAGCGCCAATGTCGGCGTGAACGCCGGCACGGCGGGGGCAGCCAGCACCCGCCATGGCAGCACCACCGCCGGCGCCAACGCCAATACCGGCGTCGCCGTCGGCGCGAGCTCGGGCAACAATTCGGCCAGCGGCACCGCGTCCGGGACGGCCGCGACCGGGACCGCCACGGGCACCAACAACGCCAGCACGACGACGACCGCTTCGGGCGGCACCTCCGCACAGGCCGCGATCGGCGGGCTCGGCGCCCAGGGCAGCGGCTTCTTCGCCGACAGCAGCCAGAGCACGGCCAGCTCGTCGCAGCAGATCCAGGCGACGTTCAACGCGCTGGCACCGGCCCAGCAGGAGCAGATTCGCCAGGCCTGCGCCGGCGCCGCGGCCGACGACGCCAGCGTCTCCGGCAAGATCTGCACGGCCATCAAGGCGATGTAGAACCAGCCGGCGCGCCGGGATAGCCATGAGATTGTTGCGGTGAGGGCTACGACGGCGAGGAGATAGTGCTTTGCAGCCTTCTCGTATCGCCCTAGTCGTCGCCCCAGCCGCAACGCTCCTCAAAAGCAGCCAGAGCCGAGGCCGAACCCTTCAGGCTGAACTCGATCTTTTTGCCGTCCAGTTCGACGGCCATCGCATGGCCGCGTCTGATGGCCTTCGCAATGTCGGACGATCTGGCAAGGGCGGCGACCGGAACGAAGCCGACCATGCCCCATGCGTCGAACGAAGCCGGCAGCTCGAAACTGTCGCTGCCGACGGTGAACGACAGCGAGGCCGTTTCGCGGGCCGTGTCCGGTTCGGCCTCCAGAGCGAGGAACGGCACGGATAGCTTCGCCGTTTTCCCTGCGCCCTGGCAACTGACCAGGACGCCGACGTCGTCGCCGCAGTCGCTACAGTCGGTCACCGCCGCCTGGTCTCCGCTCGTATCGGCCGACCACCGGTCCGTGCGCGCGAATGCCGGCGCGGCTTGCAGGCCAAGAATCATTACGACCAGCGCGGTTGATGCCTTGATCATCTGTCTCACCCTTCCTCGAAGAGCGCCGGCCCCGCAGGGGATGTGCAGGGCCGGGCATGAAGATCAGTGCGCCATCGCCTGTTCGTAGGTCAGCGGATTGGCGACGGCGTTGTAGCGCTTCAGCAGCTTGACCATTCTGTCATAGCCGCCCTTGCCGACCGCCGCTGCATATTCGGGCGCGACGTCGAGGTTCCACTTGTCGTCTTCGGGGGTACCCGCGGTCAGGGTGATTTCGCTCGGGTTGAACTTCGAGGCGTTCTGGACATACCTGCCTGTGAACGTCTTGTCCTGGAGCAGCGATTCATAGGTCTGGACGGCCACTGTGCCTTCGGCCCGGCCGATGCGGAACTGGATGGTTCCGGGCGCGGCGGTGAACGTATCGCTCGTTGTCACCGACGTCTCGCTGGACGAGCCGGTCTCCTTCAGCGACTCTTTCAGATACTGGTATTCGGCCGACAGGGTCGCGCTGGCGCTGCCGCCGCCGGCCTCGTAGGCAAAGGACATCTCGGCCCCTAGCCCGACGCTGTTGGACGTGCCTTCGCTGAGCGTCAGGCTGTTGCTCGTGGTGATGGTCATGTCCCACGTCCGGTCGACCTTGTCCTTGCTGCCCAGCGCGTCCGCCGCGGAGATGACCACGACCGACATCGGCTGCTCGATCTTGTTCCCCGTTTCCCTGACCGTGGGTTCCTTCCTCGCCAGCAGGATGCCGGCGTCATGTTTCGTCGCGTCCAGCACGTTCTCGTGCGTCTCGTCGCCCTTGAGCCAGTTTTCGTAGATGAACGTCGAGATGATGGCGCTGCCGTCGGTGATCTTCGGCACGGTTCCCGCCAGGAGCAGGAAGGGCGCGGTGACGGCCTGAGCGCCGGGCTTGTCCGCATTGGTGGTGAGCGCGAAGATCCGGTCGAGATGCCAGTCCGAGCCGGGGTGCTTGCCGTCCGACTCGATCTGGATGCGGGTCACCACCGGCCCGACGTCGACTCCCAGATTGTAGATCTCGCGTGCGCCCTTTTCGAGGATGTCGGCCGGCCCGGAGGCGTTGGCGAAGTCCTGCAGGCGAAGGCGTTGCGACACGCCGTCCGGGCCGTAGAGCTTCACATAGATGTTGGAATCGGTCCCGGCACCCTCCACGTTGCCGCTGGTGAGAACGATGAGGCTGGTCTTGAATTGGTTGGCGTAAGCGTCGCCGGACATCAGCATCGCGACCGCCAGTGATGAGCATAGTGCAAAGTTGCGCATAACGGTTCTCCCTCAATTTGCGTCCTGCACCTTCAGATTGGAGCAGCCTGAAAACCGTGCCATCAGGTGATCACCCCAATTCCGGCCAGCCTGCAGGGGCTTATGTCGAGGATTGTCAGCGCATCGAGTTGATCACGGGCGTGGCCCGGCGTCGGCATTGGTCGACGGAGGCGAAGCTTCGGATCATCGAGGCGAGTTTCAAGTCGGTCGAAACTGTGTCGTCGTTTCGCTTTCCGGGAGTCGCCGTTTTCGCCGTGCTGTGCCCAAGGTGTGCCGGCAACCGATTTCAGCGACTTCTAGGAAGCGATCGGGATTTCCACCAACCACTTGGATTTTTTGGGGAAACCGATGGTGGGCGATGTAGGGATTGAACCTACGACCCCACCCGTGTGAAGGGTGTGCTCTCCCGCTGAGCTAATCGCCCGATCTGGTGGCCATCCGGCCGATCGCGCGGCGATATAAGGTGGCAGGGGCGGGCAAGTCAAGGACCGGCGTCAGGCGAGCGCGCCGATCAGGCGCGCGGCCAGCGCCGGGGTCAGTTCGTCGAAATGCGAGATCACCCGCGACGGCTCGAACGCGCTGACGTGCTGGTCGGTGTAGCCGAAGTCGACGGCCACGACCGGGATGCCGGCCGCCTTGGCGGTGTCGATGTCGGTGCGCGAATCGCCCACCATCAGCGCGCTCGCCGGATTGCCGCCTGCCGCCTCGATGGTCAGCGTCAGGTGGCGCGGGTCCGGCTTGCGGAAGGCGAAGGTGTCCTGCCCGCAGATCGCGGCGAAGCGGGCGGAAAGACCCAGCGCCTCGAGCAGGCTGCGCGACAGCGTCTCGTACTTGTTGGTGCAGACGGCGAGCCCGTAGCCGGCCTCCGCGAAGCGACCCATAGCCGCGACGGCGCCGGGGAAGGGGGCCGACCGGCCGGGGATGTTCTTGGTGTAGTGGTCGAGGAAGACGTCGAGCAGCTCGGCGAGCTGCTTCTCCGACAGCGGCGTCTCCTGCGCGGCGAAGGCGCGCTGGATCATCACCTTGCCGCCCATGCCGACATAGCGGCGCAGCTCCGCCTCGCCGGCCCGGCGCATCCCCGCATGGACGAGGCAATGGTTGAGGCTGTCCAGCAGGTCGGGCGCGGTGTCGACCAGCGTTCCGTCGAGGTCGAAAACGAGTGTCGGTCGCGTCATGTCGTGCCCCCGGTGAGCCAAGAGGCCGGCGATAGCGCGTGCGGCACGCGCCCGCAAGCGCCGTCGGCCCTTCGCGTGTCCCGGCAAAGATGATACGAGCGGCGCGCGAATCGTGAGGAAGGGCAGGCGCAGGCATGGACGCCAGGCAGCTCAAGATCGAGGCCGCGCGCGTGGCGCTGTCTCACGTCGAGGACGGAATGCGCCTCGGCATCGGCACCGGCTCCACCGCCGAGGAGTTCGTGCGGCTGCTCGCCGCGCGCGTCGCCGGGGGGCTGCGCGTGGTCGGCGTGCCGACCTCGGAGCGCACCGCAGCGCTCTGCTGCGAGCTCGGCGTGGCGCTGACCACGCTCGACGAGACGCCCGAGCTCGACCTCACCATAGACGGCGCCGACGAGATCGACGCCGAGCTGTCGCTGATCAAGGGCGGCGGCGGTGCGCTGCTGCGCGAGAAGATCGTCGCCGCGGCCTCCAGCCGCATGATCGCGATCGCCGACCGCTCCAAGCTGGTCGACGTTCTGGGCCGCTTTCCGCTGCCCGTCGAGGTCAACCGCTTCGGGCTGGAGGCGACGCGCCGCGCCGTCGTGCGGGCCGCCGCCGGGCTCGGCCTTAACGTTGAGCCGACATTGAGGATGACGCGGGGCGAGCCGTTTGTTACAGACGGCGGGCATTTGATCCTTGATGCATCTTTTGGCCGCATTCCGGATACAAGAGCGCTCTCGGACGCTCTTCACGCCATTCCGGGTGTGGTCGAGCACGGTTTGTTTCTGGGGTTGGCGGATACTGCGATCGTGGCCGGCGATGTCGGCGTCGAGACGATTTCCGCGATCCGCTAAGAGGGAGTTTTGAGCGACATGAACCTGGCCATGAGTGCCCGCCACCTGATCGCCGTCTTCGCCACCGCCGTGATGGTCGCCGCCGCGACCCCGTCGATGGCCGCGGACGAGATCGCCGCGAGCCATCTCAAGGCGGCGCGCAGCGCGATCTCCGCGCTGAAGGCGACCGAGGAGTTCGACCAGATCCTGCCGCAGGCGGCGCTGGCTCTCAAGTCGGAGCTGACGCAGAAGAATCCCGACCTGAGCGACCTGATCTCCAACACCGTCGACGACCAGGCGGTGAAGCTGGCGGTCCGCCGCGCCGACCTCGAGGCCGAGGCGGCCAAGATCTACGCGCGCGTCTTCACCGAGCAGGAGCTCAACGAGATCTCCACCTTCTACAACACCGCGACCGGCAAGAAGCTGCTCGACGACGGCAACATCGTCGGCCGCGAGGTGCTGCAGGCCGCCGGGCTCTGGCAGCGCGGCATCGCCCGCGACCTCGGCCAGGCCGTGGCCGAGCAGTTGCAGGCGGTGATGAGCGCGCAGGCCCCGGCCGCGCAGCAGCAGCCCGCCCAGCCTGCGGGCGGCACCCAGCCCGCCGGCGACGCCCAGTCGGGCGGCCAGCCGCAGGCCAACAAGTAATCCGGCCATCCACGGCCAGCACGAAAGCCCGGCTCCGGCCGGGCTTTTCTTTTGCGGGTGCGGGTCGTAGACCAAGCCGCGCGCCGCGGCCCGTGCCCGGCGCCCGATCGTGAAGGGGAGCCGTCATGGCCAGCTACGACTACGACCTGTTCGTCATCGGCGGCGGCTCTGGCGGCGTGCGGGCAGGGCGCCTCACCGCCGCGATGGGCAAGCGCGTGGCGATCGCCGAGGAGCACAGGTTCGGTGGCACCTGCGTCATCCGCGGCTGCGTGCCCAAGAAGCTGTTCGTCTACGCCTCGCAGTTTTCCGAGCATTTCGAGGATGCGGCCGGCTATGGCTGGACCGTCGGCGAGACCTCGTTCGACTGGCCGACGCTGATTGCCAACAAGGACCGCGAGATCGCGCGGCTGGAAGGCATCTACCGTGGCGGGCTCGAGCGCGCCGGCGCGGCAATCATCGAGAGCCGCGTTGTGCTGGAGGACGCCCACACGGTGCGTATCCTCGCCGAGGACCGCACCGTGACGGCCGACACCATCCTCGTCGCCGTCGGCGGCCATTCGCAGCGCCACCCCGCGCTGCCCGGCGCGGAACTGTGCATCACCTCCAGCGAGGCCTTCAACCTGCCCGAGCTGCCGAAAGCGATCGCCATCGAGGGCGGCGGCTACATCGCCGTCGAGTTCGCCAACATCTTCCACGGCCTCGGCGTCGAGACCACGCTGATCTATCGCGGCAAGGAGATCCTCTCCCGCTTCGACATGGACCTGCGCCGCGCGCTGCACCGCGAGATGGAGAAGAAGGGCATCCGCATCGTCTGCCAGGCGGTCGCCCACGGCGTGAAGCGCTGCGAGGGCGGCCGGCTCGACCTGGTGCTGAGCACCGGCGAGGCGCTGCGCGTCGACCAGGTCATGCTCGCCATCGGCCGCACGCCCAACACCGACGGTCTTGGGCTGGAGAAGGCGGGCGTCGAGACCGGCCCGGTCGGCGAGATCATCGTCGACGCCCATCCCCGCACCAACGTGCCCAATACCTCCGCGACCGGCGCCGTCCCCAACCGCCTGCAGCTCACGCCCGTCGCCATCCACGAGGCGATGTGCTTCGTCGACACCGTCTTCCGCGGCAGGCCGACGGCGCCCGACCTCGACTGCGTCGCGACCGCCGTGTTCTCGCAGCCGGAGATCGGCACTGTCGGCCTGTCGGAGGACGATGCCGGCAAGCGTTTCGCGGAGCTTGAGGTCTACCTCGCCATCTTCCGGCCGATGCGCCACACGTTGTCGGGCCGCGAGGAGAAGATGGTGATGAAGCTGGTGGTGGACGCCGCGAGCCGCCGCGTTCTCGGCGCCCACGTGCTCGGCCCCGACGCCGGCGAGATGGCGCAGCTCCTGGCGATCCCGATCAAGGCCGGCCTGACCAAGGACGACTTCGACCGCACCATGGCCGTGCACCCGACCGCAGCCGAGGAGCTGGTCACCATGTACACCCCAAGCTACCGCGTCCGCGACGGCGAGCGAGTCGGTTGAACGCCGGGTAAAACTTTATCGAAAATCGCCGCCTTCCACTTACTATTCTCGCGAACACGAGGTTAACGGGGACGATATAAGAGCCTCCCTTTGGGAAACCGGAGGGAGATGGCGATGGTACGCACCGATCTGCACGGATTTATCTATGGTTTGGTCGCCATCGGGCTTTTCATGGTGATGGCCGCGCACAACCACTGGGGCGTCGTCGTTCCCGCCGACGGCCGCTGGGACACGATCATCCTCTATGGGTTGAAAGGCGGTGGCATCTACACCGTCTTCTTCGCCATCGGTCACATCGCACTGACTTTTTCCGGCATCAGGCTGCTCGGCGCCTACATGGTTCTCGGCTCCGCCGCCGCCATGCTGACCTTCTGGCTCCTGCTTGCTCCCGATTCCATGGCGCGCATCGCCGGGGAAGGCACCGTCATCGCCACCTTCGCCATTCCCGCCGTGGTCGGGGCGATCGTCGGCTTCGCCTATCATCGGCGGGCCGGCTACGACCACGAGACCGACAGCCCCGATCTGCTCGCCCGCGTCCTGAACCGTGGCTCGGCCGCCGACGAAGACGTCCGTTCCAGTGTGTCGGCCGACCGGGCCCATGTCGTGGTCGGCAACGAAGAGTATTTCGACGGGCCGCTACAGGTCCGCACCTCCTTCGTGACGATGCTCATGGCGGCGTTCGGCGCGGCCTTCATCAACGTCGCCATCGCCACGGCCTTCCCCCTGCTCGGCGCCCTTTCGCGTGCCGGCACCAGGGATCCGGCCGCGATAGTGGACCAGATCGTCTCGATCTCGGGCTTCAGCGCATTCATGTTCCTGTCGTTCGCGACGACGATGGTGCTGCCCTTCGCGATCATGATGTATGTGGCGCATCAGGCCTTGCGCGCGATGGACAAGACATCGTTCCTCGCTTACGGCGTGGCCGGCTTGGTCGCGCCTGTCGCGGTGAGCGTGCTCACGCTCTTCATGGTCCCGATTCTCGGCTTCTACGCGGCGCTTCCTTCGGCGATTGCCATGATGCTCTATCGCAGGCTGGCCGGCGTCGAGCCGAAGGCCGTCAAGGAAGACGTCGAGGTTCGCGACAGGCGCAATCTGGTCGGCGCCGATCATGCCCGCCGCCGCTACGGCAGGATCATCGCCAACGATAGAAAGTAGGTTGCGCCGCCGGCGCCGCGGGCATCGGCAATTGCGAGAAGGCTTTCATCGCAGCCCTGCTTCCTGTAAGAAAGCGCATTCGACGCGCCGTGATCGCCGATCACGGCGCCTTCTTTGGTTGGAAGTACGGGTGCGAACATGACGAAGTGGTCTCCGAATTCCTGGCGCAACAAGCCCATCAGCCAGGTCCCGGCCTATCCGGACCTCGATGCGCTCGCCTTTACGGAGAAGCAGCTCGCCAGCTATCCGCCGCTCGTCTTCGCCGGCGAGGCGCGCAAGCTGAAGAAGCAGCTCGCCCAGGTGGCGGAAGGCCAGGCCTTCCTGCTGCAGGGCGGCGACTGCGCCGAGAGCTTCGCCGAACACGGCGCCGACAACATCCGCGACTTCTTCCGCGTCTTCCTGCAGATGGCGGTGGTGCTCACCTTCGCCGGCACGCAGCCGGTGGTGAAGGTCGGCCGCATCGCCGGCCAGTTCGCCAAGCCGCGCTCCTCCGACATCGAGGCCAAGGGCGACGTGTCGCTGCCGAGCTATCGCGGCGACATCATCAACGGCATCGACTTCGACGAGAAGTCGCGCACGCCCGATCCGGCGCGCCAGGAGATGGCCTACCGGCAGTCGGCCGCGACGCTGAACCTGCTGCGCGCCTTCGCGCAGGGCGGCTATGCCAGCCTCGAGAACGTCCACCGCTGGATGCTCGGCTTCGTCGCCGACAGCCCGCAGTCGGGCCGCTACCAGGAACTGGCCAACCGCATCTCCGAGACGATGGAGTTCATGCGCGCCGTCGGCATCACCTCGGACAGCAACGCGTCGCTGCGCGAGACCGATTTCTACACCAGCCACGAGGCGCTGCTGCTCGGCTACGAGGAGGCGCTGACGCGCGTCGATTCGACCTCGGGCGACTGGTATGCGACCTCCGGCCACATGATCTGGATCGGCGACCGCACGCGCCAGCCCGAGAATGCCCATGTCGAGTATTGCCGCGGCGTGAAGAACCCGCTCGGCCTGAAATGCGGCCCGTCGCTGACGGCCGACGGGCTGATCCGGCTCGCCGACATGCTCAACTCGGAGAACGAGCCCGGCCGGCTGACGCTGATCGCCCGCTTCGGCGCCGACAAGGTCGGCGAGCACCTGCCGCGGCTGGTCCGCGCCGTGCAGAAGGAAGGCCGCAAGGTCGTCTGGTCGTGCGACCCGATGCACGGCAACACCGTCACGGCGGCCGGCTACAAGACGCGGCCGTTCGACCGCATCCTCAAGGAGGTGCAGGCCTTCTTCGACGTGCACCAGGCCGAGGGCACGCATGCCGGAGGCATTCATGTCGAGATGACCGGCAAGAACGTCACCGAATGCACCGGCGGCGCGCGCGCAATCCGCGACGAGGACCTGCACGACCGCTACCACACCCATTGCGACCCGCGGCTGAACTCCGACCAGGCGCTGGAGCTGGCGTTCCTCGTCGCCGAGCTGCTGAAAAAGAACCAGCGCGTGCCGGAGAAGAAGGCCGTGAACGCCTGATTTGTCGGTATCATTCCGGAAATGAGACGGGCGCCTTCGGGCGCCCGTTTCGTTTCCGGGCGGTCGCGGCGCGGGTATCGGGCGTCGCCTTTTCCTGATCCTTCGGCTCAAATCTTCACGATACAAGGACGGCAGGCGACGTGCGAGCCTGGGCGGGCAGGAGGAAGCCGATGGACGAGATTCACACCGGAGCGTGCCTTTGCGGCGCCGTCCGCTTCGCGGCGAGGGGGCCGCTGCGCGGCGTCATCTATTGCCACTGCTCGCAATGCCGCCGGCAGTCCGGCCATTTCTACGCCGCGACCAATGTCGAGGACGATTGCCTGGAGGTGACGGGCGCGGAGCGGCTCACCTGGTTCTCGGCCTCGCCGCAGGCGCGCCGGGGGTTCTGCTCGACCTGCGGCTCGGCGATGTTCTGGAAGCACGAGGAGGAGGCCTACACCTCGATCCTCGCCGGCAGCTTCGACAAGCCGACCGGGCTCAGGGGCGAGGCGCACATCTTCGTGCCCGACAAGGGCGACTATTACGAGATCGACGACGGACTGCCGCAATACGAGCGCTCGACGCCGTCGGTGAAGGTGGCGTGAGCCGGCGGCGCCTCAGCCGCTGTGGCCTTCCGAGATCGGCTTCTGGTAGGTGAAGCCCATGTCCCACGGGAAGTAGATCCAGGTGTCCTGCGACACCTCGGTGACGAAGGTGTCGACCAGCGGCCGGCCCTTCGGCTTGGCGTAGATCGTGGCGAAATGCGCCTTCGGCATCATCGCCCGCACGATCGCTGCGGTCTTGCCGGTGTCGGTCAGGTCGTCGACGATCAGCACGCCTTCGCCGTCGTTCTCCAGAAGCGTCGGCGTCACCTCCTTCAGCACCTGCAGTTCCCCCTGCTCGGTGTAGTCGTGATAGGAGGCGATGCAGACCGTCTCGATGACGCGGATGCCGAGCTCGCGCGAGATCACCGCCGCCGGCACCAGCCCGCCGCGGGTGATGCAGACCATGGCGCGCCATTTCACGTTGATGCCCGACAGCCGCCACGCAAGCGCGCGGGCGTCGCGGTGGAACTGGTCCCAGGAGACGGGAAAGGCTTTTTCGGGCAGCGACATCGGCGCACTCCGGCGTGAGCGGGGAATGCGCCTTCGCTTAGCCGCGAATCGGCGGCTCTGGCAAGGGAGGCGCGCGCCGTTTCCCTTGATTTACCGGGGTCAGCGCGACATCAGTGTGGCCGCCGACATCGACTTCAGCAGCGTGCGGGTCGCGCCGCCGAAGAAGAACTCCTTCAGCCAGGACTGGCCGTAGGCGCCCATCACGAGCAGGTCGGTGCCGCTCTCGGCGATGCGGTTCTCCAGCACGTCGCCCGGCGACATGCCCGCCGATACCTCGCTGGCAAGGTTGACCTTCGCGCCGTGGCGGGCGAGCGCCTCGGCGATGTCGGCGCCGGAGACGGCGGCGTCCTCGGTCGCCGTCGAGCGCGGGTCGACGCAGACGATCTCGGTCGCCTCCGCCGCCACGATGAAGGGCAGCGCGTCGAAGGCGGCGCGCGCAGCCTCCGCCGTGCCGTTCCAGGCCACCATCACCTTGCGGAAGCGCGGATCGACGTCGATCGCATAGGGCACGAACAGCACCGGCCGGCCGGTCTCGAACAGCAGCGCTTCGCTGTCGGGATAGGCGGCCTCGGCGTCGGGATCGGCCTGCTGCACGATCACCAGGTCGGCTGCGCGCGCCGCGCGCAGCGGCGACACCTCGCTGTTGCCCGAATAGCCCTGCGTGGAGTGCCACTCGCCCGAGGTGCCCTCGCGGCGCACGCGCTCCTCGAAGACGACCTTCATCCGCGCCGAGCGGTCGCGCGCGGCCTCCGCGCTGGTCTGGATGAACTCGACGTCCGGGAAGCCGAGCGGGGTGGCCTGCGGCAGCGGCAGAGCCTCGGAATGGAAACCGATGAGATGGGCGCCGAAACGCGCCGCCAGCGGCAGCGCGCAGTCGAGCACGCGCTTCATGTCGTCTTCGGCGTTCAGCACGGCGAGTAACGTCTTCGGGTTCATCGAAGCCTCCATCAGCGGGACGGGACAACGTTGCCGTGCGGCGCTTGTTCCGTCCTTGAGGCGGATCAAACGCGCCTGGGCGACGCGGTCGGTGAACCAGATTCGCACAGATGCCGGCCGCCTGCCAACGCCTTCCGATAACGGCGGATAAAGGTCTTGCGGGTATCGGGATCGAGGCGGAGGCGCGATGAGATACAACCCGGCCCTCGACGGCATGCGCGCGCTCGCGATCCTCGCGGTGCTCGCCTTCCATTGCCAGGCGCCGTTCGCCATCGGCGGCTATTTCGGCGTCGACCTGTTCTTCGTGCTCTCCGGCTACCTGATCACCGGCCTGCTGGCGGCCGAGCACGACGCGTCCGGCGCGATCGACCTGCGCCGCTTCTACCGCAACCGCTTCGTACGATTGATGCCGCTGCTCGCGCTGGTGGTGCTCGTCGTCTACGCGGCCGGGATGGCGCCGGCCTATAAGGCCGCCGTCGCGCTGCTCTACCTCACGGACGTCGTTTCTCCCTTCGACAGCCCGTTCGGCGTATTGGGCCACACCTGGTCGCTGTCGGTGGAGGAGCATTTCTACCTGCTGTGGCCGCTCGTCCTGCCGGCGGTCCTCAGGGCGCGCAACCCCGCCGCGCTCGCCTTCGGCCTGTGGGTCGCCGCCGGGCTGTGGCGGGTGTCGGCCTATCCGGCCTTTCCGGGCGAGGCGACCTACTACCGCTTCGATGCGCGGCTCTCCGGCCTGCTGCTCGGCTCGGCCGTGGCGCTGGCGCGGTTCGATATCGGCCCGGAGCGGCTGACGGGCATCGGCCGACTGTCGCTCGCCATGCTGGGCATTGCGCTGCTCACCATGCCGATCTTCACGCCGGTCTCGATGCTGCTGGCGCAGCCGCTGGTGGAGATCGCCGCGGCCGGCCTGCTGCTCGCCGTGCTGCGCGAGGGCGGCCGGCTGCATGTGGCCCTCTCGTATCCATGGCTGGTGACGATAGGGCGGTGGTCCTACGGCATCTATCTCTGGCACTATCCGGTCGCGGCCACGCTGCGCGAGCTGTTCGACTGGCCGCTCACGCTGGCGCTCACGGCGGCGATCTCGGTGCCGCTGGCGGCGCTGACATATCGCGCGGTCGAGCTGCCGTTCAGGCGCTTCCGCCGCGAGGCGCCGCGCGCGCTGCCCAGCCCCGCGCTCTGAGCCCGCAGGTCAGGCGGCGCGCCGCATCGGCGCGCCGACATGCTCGGGCCGCACGCCGAGGCCGACCGCGCGGGCGACGAGGCCGCGCAGCCACGGCCACCGCGCCAGCGCCCTGAGCGGCAGCGGCGGGGCGACCGGCCTGCCTCCCTCGATCAGCGGCGCAAGGAACCTGTCCTGCGCCTGCACCTGCGCGAACTGCGTAACCCGCGTCGGCCACAGCCGCCGCCGGCGCACCGCGTCGAGGTCTTCCGCCGTGAGGTCTTGCGCCTTCAGCTTCGGCGCCAGCAGGTTGGCGGCCGCTACCGCGTCCTGGATGGCGAGGTTGATGCCGACGCCGCCGATCGGCGACATGGCGTGCGCGGCGTCGCCGATGCACAGCAGGCCCGGTCGCGACCAGCGCTCCAGCCGGTCGACCTTGACGCTGAGCAGCTTCACCTGGTCCCAGTCGGTGAGCGCGCCGAGCCCGGCCGCGACCTGCGGCGCGGCTTCCGCGATGATGGCGCGGAAGGCGGGAAGGCCGCGCGCGCGGACGGCCTCCGCCTCGCCCTTGGCGATCACGCAGGCGCATTGCCAGTAGGTGCCGCGGTCGATGGTGACGACGAGGTGGCCGGCCGAGACGTTGATGAGCGTGTCGTCACGGCCGCCCTCGCGCGGCACGGAGAACCACAAGACGTCGATCGGTGCGCCGAGGTCGCGCACCGTGAGGCCGGCGAGCTCACGCACCGTCGAATGGCGCCCGTCGGCGCCGATGGCGAGCCGGCTCGCGACGGTCAGCTCACCGTCCGGCCCGGCCGCGCGCAGTCCGGTGACGCGGCCGCCATCCTCGACGAGGCCGGTCGCCGCGGTGCTGCGCATCAGCTCGAAGCCCGGCAGCCGCTCCGCCTCGTCGGCGACGAAGTCGAGGAACTCGGCCTGCGGCATGAAGGCGACGAAGCGGCATTGCGTCGGCAGGCCGGCGAAGTCGGCCACCGGCATGTATTTGCCGTTGAAGCGCACGCCGAGCTTCGGCATCTGGTCATGCGGGCGCGCCAGAAGCGCCTGCAGCAGGCCGAGCTCGTGGAAGATCTCGAGCGTCGAGGGATGGACCGTGTCGCCGCGGAAATCGCGCAGGAAGTCGGCGTGCTTCTCCAGCACCAGCGTCTTCAGCCCGGCACGCGCGAACAGCAGGCCGGCCACCAGCCCGGCCGGGCCGCCTCCGGCGATGCAGCAGTCGACTTCGCGCCGCGCGCTCACGGCTTCGCGGCGTCGAGCGCCGCGATCATCGCCACGATGTCGGCCTTGGCGGCGGCGAGCTTTTCCGGGTCGCGCGAGCGCACGACCAGCTCGGTCCAGAAGCTGCCGTCCATATATTTCGGGTAGGAGCCGATGATCGTGTCGGGATGGTTCTTCTGGATCTGCGTTAGCGCGTCGCCGATCGTGCCCTCGCCATAGGGACAATGGACCATGTCGGAGAGCAGCTTCGCGCCGGTCTTCAGCGTCGGCACGACATTGTCGAGCATGGCCTGGAAGATCGCCGGCACGCCGGCCATGACGTGCACGTTGCCGATGCGGAAGCCGGGCGCCATCGAGACCGGGTTGTCGATGTGCTCGGCCCCCGCCGGCATGCGCGCCATGCGCTTGCGCGCCTCGGTGAACTCCAGCCCGCGCTGGGCGTAGTGGGCTTCCAGCATCGCATAGGCCTTCGCGTCGTATTCGCACGGCACGCCGAAGGCGTGGGCGATCGAATCGGCCGTGATGTCGTCATGCGTCGGGCCGATGCCGCCGGTGGTGAAGACGTAGGTATAGCGCGCCCGCACCGCATTGACGGCGGCCGCGATGTCGTCGCGGTCGTCGGCGACGACGCGGACCTCCTTGAGGTCGATGCCGATCGCCGTCATGACCTCGGCGAGATGGCCGATGTTGCGGTCCTTGGTCCGGCCCGAGAGGATCTCGTCGCCGATGACGACCATGGCGGCGGTAACGGTCGCGCTCATTCCTGTCCTCCGCAAGCTGGTCCGCTGATAGCGCCGGCGGCCCGGTTCGGCAATGGCGGTACGGTGAGGCAGGGCCGCGACGAGGGCGCGCCGTGGCCAACTATTTTCACGCGGCGGTTGGAATCGGCGCCGCGCATGTTATGCGGGAAGAGGGCGCGGGCGCGCCGTGCAAAAAGGGGGAGGACGGCATGGGCATAGGCGGAATCGTGGCGACGCTGCTGGCGGTCCTGATCGCCGCGGCCATCCTCGTCGCCGGATATTATCTCTACGCCACCTGGCGGATCTCGCGGCAGGCGGAGCGGCTGGTACCGCCGCCCGGCAAGTTCGTCACCGTCGACGGCCATCGCATCCACTATGTCGAGCGCGGGCAGGGCAGGCCGATCCTGTTCGTCCACGGCCTCGGCGGCACGCAGTTCCAGTTCCGCCCGCTGCTCCCGGAGCTGGAGAAGGACTTTCGCCTGATCGCGGTCGACCGGCCGGGCTCCGGCTATTCCCGCCGCAACGGGCTTTCGCCCTCGAGCCCGAAGGAGCATGCGGCCTTCCTCGCCCGTCTCATCGACGCGCTCGGGCTGGAGCGCCCGCTGGTCGTCGGCCATTCGCTCGGCGGCGCCGTCTCGCTGGCGCTCGCGCTGGATCACCCGGACAAGATTTCTGGGTTGGCGCTCTTGTCGCCACTGACGCAGCGCGAGGGCAAGGTGGCGCCCCAGTTCGCCGACCTCTACGTGCCGTCGCCGTTGAAGCGGCGCATCGTCGCCCACACCATAGCGATCCCTAGGTCGATCAAGGCGGCTCCGCAGACGCTCGACTTCATCTTCGGGCCGCAGCAGCCGCCTTCCGACTACGCGGTGGCCGGCGGCGCCATGTCGACGCTGCGGCCGGCGCATTTCTTCGGCACCTCGACGGATTTCGGCGCGATCGGCCGGGTGATGAAGGAGCAGCAGGCCCGCTATGGCGAGCTCGGCGTGCCGGTCGGCGTCCTGTTCGGCACGGCCGACCGCGTCGTGAACTGGGAAAAGCACGGCAAGGCGCTGGAGGGCGTGGTGCCGGGCCTCGACTTCGAGACGGTGGAGGGGGTGGGGCACATGCCCCAATATGCCGCGACCGACCGCGTCGTCGCCTTCATCCGCCGCATGGCCGGCAAGGCCTTCGCGAACTGATCCGCAGCGGTGCGGACATATGGAAAAGGCCCCGCCCGGAGGCGGGGCCTCGAACTCATCGGCCGGCGATGATGCTCGTGATCAACCCGGTGGCGATGCCGAGCAGCACGTAGTCGTTGTCGACCTTGACCCACTGCTGGCCTGCCGGCGGCTTGCGCAGCCCGTAGCGGCCGTAGTCGCGGATCGGCGCATGCGCCCGCCAGTTGGACATCCGCTCGCCCTTCTTCCAGTGGTGCGGCGCGGGCTTGTAGCGGGGCGCCGGCTTGTACTGCGGCGCAGCCTTGTACTTGGGCGCCGGCTGCCACTGGGGCGGCACCTGCCTCTCGTAGCGGTGCGGCACCTGGCGGCTGCCGTCCGGGCGCGGCTGCGCATTGGCCATCGGCACGGCCATCACCGAAGCCGCGACGGCGGCGAGCAGGATCTTGCTGAAGCGTTTCATGGGGGCTCTCCTTCGTTTACCGAGCCCAGAGGTAGCGGGCAGGGCATGAACCGAACATGAATGCCCGGATTACGATTCCGTAATGAATCAAGCGGGATAGGACGGTATCTTCACGCGCGCGCCTTGAACCTGGCCGTTCCGGCAGCGTGTCGCTGCGGCGCAGACCGCGCATGCGCGGTTGACGAACCCCGGCAAAGCCCTGACAAACGGGCCACGCGGGCGTGGCGGAATTGGTAGACGCAAGGGACTTAAAATCCCTCGGGCTTTGCCCGTGCGGGTTCGATCCCCGCCGCCCGCACCATCTTGACCGGCCTGTTACCGCCTCAGCGCGCCAGCCAGCCGCCGTCGACGGGCAGGATCGTGCCGTGGACGTAGCCTGCGGCCGGCGAGAGCAGGAAGGTCACGGCGCCGCCTATGTCGCCGGGCGTGCCCCAGCGGCCGGCCGGGATGCGCGCCAGTATGGCGGCCGAGCGGTCGGGATCGGCCCGCAGCGCCTGCGTGTTGTTGCTGACGATATAGCCCGGCGCCACGGCGTTGACGTTGATGCCCTTTGCCGCCCATTCGTTGGCGAGGATGCGGGTGATGCCGGCGATGCCGTGCTTGGAGGCGGTGTAGGCGGCGACCCGGATGCCGCCCTGGAAGCTCAACAGCGAGGCGATGTTGACGATCGCGCCGCGCGGCTGCGGCCGGGAAAGCGCCAGCCGGCCGAAGGCCTGCGACAGGAAGAACGCCGTCTTCAGATTGACGTCCATCACCTCGTCCCATGCGGCTTCGGTGACGTCGACGGCGTCGTCGCGGCGGATGATGCCGGCATTGTTGACGAGTCCGTCCAGCCCGCCTCGCGCCTGCCAGGCCGCATTCAGCGTCGCTCGCGCCGCGTCGAGGTCGGCGAGGTCGCAGGCCATCGGCGTGAAGCCGCCGCTCTCAGCCGCGACGAGTGCGGCCGTCTCGTCCATCGACGAGCGGCCGACGCCGACGACATGCGCGCCCGCGCGTGCCACCGCCACCGCGATGCCCTGGCCGATGCCGGTATTGGCGCCGGTGACGAGGATGCTGCGGCCTTCCAGCGAGAAGGGCGAGGGGTCCGTGCTCATTTTGTCAGCCGATCGTGGGAAATGCGGGCCGCGGCGCGTGCCGCGGCCCGCATGGGCCTCAGTGAACCCGTTCGGTCAGGTCCGCCGGCAGGTCGCGGCCGTGGAAGGACTTGAACATCGCCGGCAGCGAGCCGTTGGCGAAGTTCTCCTTGATCCACGCATTGAGCCAGTCGCGGAGCTGCGGCTCCTCCTTGGGGATGGCGATGCCGAGGTCGAGCGACTGCTGCACGAACTTCACCTCCAGCGGCGCATCGGCGCGCTTCTCGTTCATCGCGGCGAGCACGGCGGTCTGCGTCGACACGATGTCCACCTGCTTGGAGGCGGTGGCGGTGATCAGCGTCGCGTCGTCCTCGAAGCGCACGGGGATGGCGTCCTTGGCCTTCTCCGAGACGAGCTGGTCGTTGACGGTGGCGCGGGTGACGCCGACGCGCTTGCCGGAAAGGTCCGGATAGTCGGCGATCTTGTCGGCGGCCGGGCCGGCCACGATGATGTCGAGCGTGGCGTAGGGGATGGTGAAGTCCACCACCTTCTGCCGCTCCGCCGTGATGGCGAGGTCGGCGACCAGTATGTCGGCCTTGCGCGCCTGGATGGTGGGCACGCGCGCCGCATTGGTGATCTCGATGAGCTCGAGGTCGACGCCGAGCGACTTGGCGATCATCCGCGCCGTCTCGACGTCCGAGCCGGTCGGCTTCAAATCCTTGTCGACGAAGGCGAACAGCGGCACGCCCATGGCAACCGCGATGCGCACCTTGCCGGCGGCCTTGATGTCGGCGAGCGAGTCGGCCTTGGCCGGCGCCACCGCGAAGGCCATGAGGGCTGCGGCCGCGAGGCCGAGTATGGTCCTGCTTTTCATTTCCGTTCCTCCCTTGGTGTTTCCGCCCGCGGGCGGACCTCTGCTGTCAGAGCTCGTTCGCCATGAAGTCCTTCAACTCCGGCGTCTGTGGGTTGCTGAGGATGGAGCTGGGCCCGGTCTCCCAGACGCGGCCCATATGCATGAAGATGACGCGGTTGGCCGCGCGCCGGGCGAACCCCATCTCGTGGGTGACGACGATCATGGTCATGCCGCCCTTGGCGAGCGCCTCCATGACGCGCAGCACCTCGCCGGTCAGGTGCGGGTCGAGCGCCGAGGTCACCTCGTCGAACAGCATCACGCGCGGCGACATGGCGAGCGAGCGGGCGATCGCCACGCGCTGCTGCTGGCCGCCGGAAAGCTGCTCCGGATAGGCGTCGATCTTCTCCGACAGGCCGACCTTGGCCAGCATCTCGGCCGCCAGCTCGCGGGCCTCGCGCTGCGCCATGCGCTTCACCCGGCGCGGCGCGAGCGTGATGTTCTGCTCGATCGTCAAATGCGGGAACAGATTGTAGCTCTGGAAGACGATGCCGACCTCCTGCCGCAGCGCGCGCAGGTCGAGGGCTGCGTCGTCGACGCGGCGCCCGCACACCTCGATCATGCCCGACTGGATGCGCTCCAGCCGGTTGATGCAGCGCAGCGCCGTGCTCTTGCCGGAGCCGGAGCGGCCGATCACGGCGACCACCTCGCCGGACGCGACCTCGAACGAGACGCCCTTCAGCACCTCGACGGCGCCATAGCTCTTGTGGACGTCCCGGAGCCTAACGACGGCCGACATTGAGCCTCCTCTCGAGGGTGCGGCTCCACAGCGACAGCGGGTAGCAGAGCACGAAGTACATTAGGCCCGCCGTGCCGAAGATGAGGAACGGCTGGAAGGTCGAGTTGTTGATGACCTGGGCGGCGCGGGTGAGCTCGACGAAGCCGACAACGGAGGCGAGCGACGTGCTCTTGAGCACCTGCACCAGGAAGCCGACGGTGGGCGGCGTGGCGATGCGCACGGCCTGCGGCAGGATGACGTCGCGCAGGGCCTGCCAGCGGGTGAGCGCCAGGCACTCGGCCGCCTCCATCTGCGTGCGCGGCACCGCCTCCACCGCGCCGCGCCAGATCTCGCCGAGGAAGGCGCTGGTGTAGGCCGTCAGCGACAGGCCGGCCGCCACCAGCGGCGGCACGTCGATCTCGAGGATGCCGAGGCCGAAATAGACGATGAACAGGATGACCAGCACGGGGATGCCCTGGATCACCTGCACGTAGGCCGCCGTGGCGCGGCTCACCGCGGGAACCGGCGAGATGCGCGCCAGCATGACGAGGAAGCCGGCGAGCCCGCCCAGCGCGAAGGCGAGCAGGGTGAGCGCCACGGTCCAGCCCATGCCCTGCAGCAGGTAGAGGAAGTAGTTGAGGCTCAGCCCGCCCATCGCGCCCTCACAGTGCCGTGCCGAGGCGCCGGCGGCGCGGGAACAGCACCTGGCCGAGCGCCCAGAAGCCGGACTTCAGCAGCAGCGTCAGCAGCAGATAGAGCAGGCCGACGACCAGGTAGGCCTCCATCGAGCGGAAGGTGATCGACTGGATGACGTTGGCGGCACCCGTCAGCTCCTCGGCCGAGATCTGCGAGGTGATCGAGGATTGCAGCATCATCAGCGTGAACTGGCTGGTCAGCGACGGGTAGACGCGCTCCAGCGCCGGCCGCAGGATGATGTCGCGGTAGATCTGGAAGGTCGAAAGACCGAGCGCCTCGGCCGCCTCGATCTGGCCCAGGGCCGCCGCGGCGAGGACCGGCAGCCGCGGGCCCGCCGAGGCGAGGCCGAAATAGAGGAAGAAGATCTGGATCAGGAACGGCGTGTTGCGCACCAGCTCGACATAGCCGCCCGCCGCCACCCGCACCCATGCGGTTCCGCTGCGCCGCGCGATGGCGCCGACGATGCCCAGCACGAGGCCGAGCACGGTGGCGACGAAGGTGAACTCGATGGTCGTCACCGCGCCCGCGAGGAATTGCGGCCAGTAGGGCCACAGATCGGCGAACTCCAGATGATACCTCACCGGAGCTCCTCCATGGCCACCATGTCCATGTCGTCGAACTCGACGTTGTCGCCGGCCATCGCCCAGACGAAGCCGTAGTTCGAGGTGCCGACGCCCGAATGGA
>Ga0066256_1001435_pt1 | contig 33134 bp, 33 predicted proteins | sample ThiBio_1000_biof_FD_87107 | JGI IMG/M metagenome (GOLD analysis project Ga0066256, IMG submission 87107) | Wastewater bioreactor microbial communities from Cape Town, South Africa - Thiocy_expt_1000_biof (version 2) | ecosystem: Engineered > Bioreactor > Thiocyanate-remediating >... | reverse complement strand
CGCGCCCTTTGCGGGCGATCTGGCCCAGGGCCCCGAACAGGATTTTCCCCGCGACAAGCTGCTCAGCGTGCTCAAGACCTATCTGTCCAGCCGCGATCTGCAGGCGGACTGGAAGGGCGTGATGACCGCGCCGGGCGAGGCGTTGGTCAATTCGCTGGCGATGATGTGCCCCTTCGATCCGGCGGAAAAACAGGCGCTGCTGGAAGCACCCGGTTTCCAGGAGCGCGTCTCCACCCTGGTGGCGCTGCTGGAAATGTCGGCCGACGGCGATGGCGGCCCGGTCACGCTCAACTAGGTTGGAAACGCCGATGGACACCGATCCCAAGCTTCTGGAAATCCTGGTCTGCCCGCTGACCAAGACCGTGCTGCATTACGACCGCGACAAACAGGAGCTGGTGTCGAAAGCCGCGGGCCTGGCCTATCCCATCCGGGGCGGCGTGCCGGTGATGCTGGCGGACGAGGCACGGCCCCTGACCGATGCGGAACGGTCCGATGCGGAGCGGCGCTGATGCCCTGGCCCACCGAAGTGCGCCTCAATCCCGAACGCGATCTGTTGACCGTCGCCTTTGACGACGGGGCGCGGTTCGCGCTGCGGGCGGAATATCTGCGGGTGGAATCGCCCAGCGCCGAGATTCGCAATCATGGCGGCCCCAAGACGATCCTGACCGGCAAGCAGGCCGTGAAGATCGACGGGCTGGAGCCGGTGGGCAATTACGCCCTGCGCATCGGCTTTGACGACGGCCATGACAGCGGCCTGTTCAGCTGGGATTACCTGCACAAGCTGGGCGCGGAGGAAGACCGCATCTGGGCGGACTATCTGGCGGCGGTGAAAGCCAAGACCGCTTAGGCGTCACGCAGCCGGGGTCTGCGCCAACAGGCCCATGCCGCCCAGAAACAGCGTGGTGGCGAATTGCGCCGCCCCGTCTATGTCGGCCTCGCTTTCCAGCCCGCGCGACACCTCGAACCCCACGCCGGTCAGGGCCGCGGTCAGCCGCGCCGGGTCCACCGGCGGCAGCACGCCGCCCGCCACCGCCGCCTCGATATCCTCGCGCAACTCGGCAAAGCCCGCGAAGACCTCCGGCGTGTCCATGCGGAAGCGGCTGGTTTCGGAGGCCGGATGCAAGGCCCGGTTGGCCAGGGCGAAGGCGAAAAAGGCGCGGAACTGGCCGTCGAGGAACGTCCGCGCATCCGTGGCCTGCCGCCGCGCCTCGCGCAGCCGGGGCCGGATCGCCAGCGCCGCATCGTCGCGCAGCGCCTGATACACTTCTTCCTTGGACTTGAAGTAATTGTAGAAAGTGCCCGAGGCGAGCGGCGTGGCGCGGATGATGTCGCGCACCGAAGCGGCGGCAAATCCCATCTCCGCGAAGACCGACCGCGCCGCCGCCAGGATGGTGTCGCGGTTCTGTGCCTTGGTCAGGTCGCGCCGGGTCGTGCGGCCCGCTGGGCGGTCCGTCGGAGAAGAAGCTGCCATCGGCAAAGTCTGACCGGACGCTGACACTCCGTCAACTTTCCCCTCCGCGCGCCGGCGCGCGCGTGCGGTGTTAATTCCCGGTCCCCACCGCTTCCGCGACACTCTGGAAGCCGTCGCGCTTCAGGCAGGCCAGCAGTTCGGTCTTGATCCGCGTCACCAGTCCCGGCCCCTCAAAGACCAGCGCGGAGTAAAGCTGCACCAGGCTGGCCCCGGCGCGGATCTTGGCATAGGCGTCGGCGCCCGAGGCGATACCGCCCACCCCCACCAGCGTTACCTTGCCCGCCAGCCGCTGGTGCATCGCCCGCAGCACCGCGGTGGACGGCGCCATCAGCGGCGCGCCGGAGGGGCCGCCGGCCTGGGCGGGGGGCGGCGAGCGCAGCGGCGGCGGCGCGATGGTGGTGTGGGAGACGATCGGGCCTTCGATGCCGCTGGCCGCCACGACGGCGGCGATCTCGTCCAGCGCCGCCGCGTCCAGATCCGGCGCGATCTTGAGCAGGATGGGTTTGTACGCGCCTTTCATGCGCGCCTCGACCATCACCGCCAGCAGGCGCGTCAGTTCCTCGCGGTTCTGCAAACCGCGCAGGCCCGGCGTGTTGGGCGAGGAGACGTTTACCGTCACATAATCGGCCAGCGGCGCCAGCGCCGCGAAACCGGCGGCATAATCGGCGATGCGATCGGCACTGTCCTTGTTGGCGCCGATATTGATGCCCACCAGCCCCGCGCCCCGGCGCGCCGTCAGGTTGGCGCGCGCCACCGCGATGCCGCCATTGTTGAAGCCCATGCGGTTGATGACGGCGCGGTCTTCGGTCAGCCGGAACAGCCGCGGCTTGGGATTGCCGCCCTGCGGACGGGGCGTGACGGTGCCGCATTCGACAAAGCCGAAGCCGAACCGGGCCATCGCATCGGGCACCTGGGCATTCTTGTCGAATCCCGCCGCCAGGCCGATGGGATTGGCGAAGGCCAGGCCGAGCGCCCGCACCGCCAGCGCCGGATCGTCGGGCGCGGAGCGGGGCAGCAGCGGTCCCGCCATCCCCGCCAGGGCCAGTGTCACCTGATGGGCCGGTTCGGCCGGAAGCTGGCGCAGCAGACGGGCCGCCAGGTCAAAAATCGCCACGAAAACGCCCTTTCTCCCGGCCGGGCGGACCCAGCCTTTGCGTGTAGCGGTGGACAACTGCCCTCTGGACGGGCATCCCGCCACCCTTTATTATAGGAATAATAGCCGGGAAGTCCGGTTTGATTCCTAAACCTTAACATCCATGCTGACCCATCCCCAGATCTGGCGCGCCATTGATGCCCTTGCCGCCCGTCATGGCATGTCGCCATCGGGGCTGGCCAAGCTCGCCGGCCTGGATCCCACCACTTTTAACAAGAGCAAGCGCGGCACCGCCAACGGAAAGCTGCGCTGGCCCTCCACCGAGAGCCTGTCCAAGGTGCTGGCCGCCACCGGCGCCCGCCTGGAGGATTTCGTGGCGCTGGTCAGCGACAGCGGCGGCCGCGCCAGCCGGGCGCGGCTGGTGCCGCTGATCGGCATGGCCCAGGCGGGCGCCAGCGGCTATTTCGACGATGCCGGTTTTCCCGCCGGATCGGGCTGGGAGGACATCGCCTTTCCCGAGATCGCCGACGAGCATTGCTATGCGCTGGAGATCACCGGCGATTCCATGCTGCCGGTCTATCGCGACGGCGACCGTATCGTGGTGTCGCCCTCGGGCTCCCTGCGGCGCGGCGACCGGGTGGTGGTCAAGACCCATGCCGGCGAGGTGATGGCCAAGCAGCTTGGCCGCCTGACCGCCCAGCGCATCGAACTCAAGAGCTTCAACCCCGCCTTCGAGGATCGCGGCTTCGCCCTCAGCGAGATCGCCTTCATCCATCGGATCATCTGGGCGAGTCAGTAGTTTTTAAGTGAACCCCCTTCGGCTTCAACTTTTGCTCGGTCGCTCCGCTCCCGTCGCACGTTGAAGCCACCTCCCCCTTTCATGGCGCTGCGCGCCAAAGGGGGAGGCGGGCCTGTACCCAGCCACCCCAACTTGTCATTCCCGCGAAAGCGGGAATCCAACTTTCTTTCTTTGATTCATCCCCCTCCGGCTTCCGCTTCCGCTCGCCTCCCAAGAGGTCGGCATCGCACGCTGAAACCACCTCCCCCTTTGATGGCGCTGCGCGCCAAAGGGGGAGGATGACCTGTGCTGGCCGGTTTGCCCGCGTTCGTTAACGATAATAGTCTGCCGCTCCACGGGCTTTTCCCGCTGACGGAGACTCATGACCTGGACCCGGCCCCTCAGCGTGCGGCTGGCCCCAACGCTGGTGCTGGCGCTGGGCCTTGCGGTGCTGGCCGTGGACGGCCTCGGCCTGCCCACCCGGCTGGGCAATCTTCTGTTCGACGCCTGGCAGCGTCATTTGCCGGGGCAGACGCAGACCCTGCCCCGGACGGGCTTTCGCATCGAACCGCTGGACCTGCCCGCCCTGGATGAAGACACCCTGACCGCGGCGGCCCGCGCCCTGACGGCGCGGGGCGTCTGATGATCCACAAGATCTCGGCAGACTCGCTCGTGACTGAGATGCAGCCTCTGGATACCACGGGTCCGGAAGCGAAGCATCTGCTCGACGCTGTCCTAAAGGTGTTGCCGGCAGTGCAGGCAGGCGACATGGAGTCCATTCGCACAGTCATTCGTCCAATTCCGAGCGACAACCTGACTTGCAGCGGCTGGAGACGGGGCGCGCCGGGCGCTGGCCCTGCTGCCCGACCCCGGCCACGATCTGGCGGGGGCGCTGCAGGGCAGCCGTGCCGTGATGCCGGTGACGCTGGGCAACCCGGGCCGCAGCCCGCATGTGACGGCGCGCTTCACCTATCGCGGGGCGCATGATCCCTTTGGCCCGGTGCCGCGCTTCGACACCGGCGCATCGGTCCCCGCCGCGCTGGAACGCCAGGCCGCGGGCGTGGCCGCCGCCAATCTTCCGCCCGATAGCGATGGCGTGATCCGCCGCCTGCCGGTGGCCTTTCACCTGCGGACCCTGCTGGTGCCGGGCCTGGCGGCGGAAGCGGCGCGGCTGACCGAGAACAAGCCCGCCATCACCGTCACCACCGACGAGCGCAATCCGCTGTCCTTCCTGCGCGGGGTGGGCATCGCGGGCGTGGAGATCGGTGGGCGCGTCCTGCCGTCGGACCGCGACGGCGCCTTGCGCCTGCATTTCGCGCCGCCGCAGCACCAGCGCCTGGATGCGCGTGCCTTAGGCAATACCTCGCTGCGCGGCGCGGTGGTGGTGATCGGGGCGGCGGGCGATATGCTGCGCACCCCCCTGGGACTGGACACCCGCGCAGGCGTGACGGCGCAGGCGATCGGCCATCTGCTGTCGGGGGCGGTGCTGGCGCGGCCTGCTTGGGCGCCCTTCGCGGAGATCGCCGCGCTGGCGCTGCTGGGCGCGGGCATGATCGGGCTATTTCGTTTTGGTTTGGGCTGGGCGGCGGCGCTGACCATGAGCGGCATCGTGGCGCTGTTCGCCGCCGCCTGGTGGCTGTTCGCCCACCACGCCATCCTGCTGGACGCCGCCACACCGTCGCTGCTGCTGGCGCTGGCCTTTGCCGCCGGAGCCGTCGCCTGGCTGCAGGATCTGCGGCTGGCCCATGCCAGTCTGCGCCTGGCCTTTTCCGACTCCCTGCCCCGCGCCAGCATCGAGAAGATCGCGCGCAAGCCCGGCCTGCTCCGGATGGAAGGCGAGACGCGCACCGTCACCTATCTGGTCTGCGGGGTGCGCGGCATCGCCGACATCGCGGCGGCGTTTCGGGACGATGCCCCCGGCTTCACCCGCCTGATGCAGCAGGCGCTGTCGCCGCTGCTGGACCAGGCGCTGGCGCATGGCGGCACCATCGACCGGCTGACCGCCGACGGCTTCACCGCCTTCTGGAACGCGCCGCTGGACGATCCCGACCATGCCCTGCACGCCTGCGAGGCGGCCAACGGCATGGCGATCATGTCGGCCCGCGTCACCGAGCACCTGGCATTGGAGATGCGCGACCACCCGCCGCCGCAAGTGGAGATCGGCGTCGGCGTCGCCACCGGCCCGGTCATCGCGGGCGGCTTCGGCGGCCATGGCCGCATGGGCTACAGCGTCAACGGTCCCGCCGTGACCCTGGCCCAGCGCATCCAGGCGCTGTCGCATCAGTATGGCCCCGCTTTGATCGTGGCGGAGGAGACGCGCAACGCCGCCGAGCGCGGTTTCGCCTTTCTGGAAGTGGACACCATCGCCGCCAGCAAGAGCGACGCGCCGGTGACGCTCTATGCCCTGACCGGCAATCCGGTGGCGCGGGCCTCGCCCAAATTCCGCGCCCTGGAAGTGTTCCACGACCATATCTTCCAGGCCATCCGCCGCCAGCACTGGAACCGGGCACGCGAGCTGATCGCGCAATGCCGCCGTCTGTCGGGCGCCAGCCAGAAGATGTACGACCTGCATCTGGCGCGCATCGCCTGGTACGAGAAACATCCGCCAGGCGAGAACTGGGATGGAGCCTTTAGGCCTGTGCTGGAATAAACGCCCGGCGGTTTTTTGATGGGCGGCTTCGCCGCAGGGCGGGCGAGAACTGGGACGGCGCGTTTCGTCCGGTTCTGGAATAGGACCGGCCGACAGGCGGCTACGGAACAGCCGCCAGCCCGCAATGCGCCGAGGCCGCGCCGGTCAGCGCCGCCCACATCTGGTCGCCCCAGCTGAAGTGCCACCATTCGTCGGGATGACCGGCAAAGCCTTCCTCCACCATCAGCCAATGCAGCAGGCGGCGATTGGCCTGCGCTTCCCGGTCGGAAAAGGAGACGTTATCCGCATCCAGTGTCTCGAAACGGTCGCGGTGGGCCAGCGCGGTCACATCGTCGAACAGCGAGCCCATCCACAGCGCCTCGCCATCCGTCCAGCGCAGCGTCAGGTCCACCGCCGCCGCGGTGGCGTGCGGCGCGGGCGAACCCGCGTCCCCGGAATCATCCTCAGGTGAGGGCGCGGCCCAATAGCGTTCCACTTCCTCGGTCAGGGCCGCGCCGGTCAGCGACGGATCGCGCCGCCGCAATTCGGCGGGCATCCAGACATCGTGGAAATAAGCCTGTACCGCGCGCGGCCGCCAGGCGTCGAACAGGAACAGTTCCAGCCCCGCTTCACCGGCCCGCGCATTCACCCGCGCCAGCCGGTCCGCCACCGACCGGCGCAGCCACAGCCGGTCCGTCGCGCCGTCAACCCGCTGCCAATAGGGCGGATTGCGTTCGCTCGCATAAAAGTTCGCGCCCGCCAGTCCCGCATCGCGCGCGTCCACCACCGCTTCGCCATAGAGGACATTGTCGCGCGTGATGGGAATGCGGGCACGAAAGCCGCGCCGCGCGGCGCGCGCCCCGTCCTGGCGGCCGATGGCGCGGTCGCGCAAGTCCTGCAAGGCGCCGAAAGCCGACATAAACCTTCCGAAACTGGTTTTTCCCGAATTGCGACCTAGACTAGAATGATGTCCGCCAGTCCCGAAAGCCATTTTCCGCAAGATTATCGCGGCGCGCGCCGCGCCTTCATCGCCGCCTGCGAGGCGCGCGGCGTCGATGTGATCGCCCGCGTCCATCCCGCCGCCAAGGGGCCGGACGGCAAGCCGCTGTTCCTGGACACCGCCGCGATGGGCCCGCGCCACGCTACCCGGGCGCTGCTGCTGATCTGCGGCACGCATGGGGTGGAAGGCTATTTCGGCTCCGGCGTGATGACCGGGCTGATGCGCGGCGGCATCGTGCCGCCGCTGGATACACGGCTGGTGATGATCCACGCCCTCAACCCCTTCGGCTTTGCCTGGAACCGGCGGGTGAACGAGGACAATGTGGACATCAACCGCAACTTCGTGGACCACGCCGATCCGCCCGGCAATCCCGGCTATGACGAACTGGCCGACGCCATCGCCCCGCGCGACATATCGGGTGCGGCCTGGGCCGAAGCCGACGCGGTGCTGGACGCCTGGCGGCGGCGGCATGGCGACCGGGCCTGGCAGCAGGCGATCAGCGCCGGGCAGTACCGCCATCCGCAAGGGTTGTTCTATGGCGGGGCGCGCGAAAGCTGGTCGGTCCAGGCGTTGCGCGCGGTGTTGACCGAAGACCTGTCCAGGGTCGAACGGCTGGTGGCGGTGGATTTCCATACCGGGCTGGGCGCGCCCGGCGCGGGCGAGATCATCGTGGAGACCGGCTCCGGCACGCCCGCCCATGCCCGCGCCCAGGCGATCTGGGGCAGCGGGATCCGCGCCGCCGCCACGGGCGAATCGCTCTCCACGCCGCTCACCGGCACGCTGGAACGGGGTCTGGAGCGGATGCTGCCCGGCGCGCAGGTCACCTGCGCCACCCTGGAAGTGGGCACCGTGGCCCTGCCCGCCATGTTCGACGCCCTCCGGCTGGCCAACTGGCAGGACCATTTCGCCCCCGACACCGTCCGCGCGGCAGACATCGGGCAGCGGATGCGCGACGCTTTTTATGGCGACACGCCTGCCTGGAAACAGGCGGCCTGGCGCCAGGCCCAGGCCTGTGTCGGGGCGGCGCTGGCGGGGCTTTAAAGCCGCGCTTTAGCTTTTGCGGCGGCTGGGCTATACCCCCGCTGCGCTGCACCCGTAGCTCAGCTGGATAGAGTGTCGCCCTCCGAAGGCGAAGGTCATAGGTTCGAATCCTATCGGGTGCGCCAATTTCCGCCGACCGCGGAAGGCAACTCAGGCACAGCCAGGATTGCCGGCTTCCGGCATCGTCAGGAACGTGATGCTGGCGGGTGCGAACGTCGCATTCCCGGCCTTGAGAGCGGCGCCTTCGATCGACGGAAGCGCGTCATCCGCCCCCAGTTGCAGGGCCTTGCCGTTGAGTTGCACCTCGCGGCCTTCCAGCTTGGCGGCGGTCAGCGAATAGCGGTTAGCGGCGATCGGAAGCGTCAGGGACAGGGACTTTTGCCGATCCGTGTTGAGCACCAGCATCGTCACGCCGCCCGGTGTTCCGCGCAGGCACTGGGCATAGATGTGCATACCCGGCCCGTTGGTAACGCCCGGATCGAGCACCGTGGTGCCCATGAACTTGCGCCAGAGCAGTGCGGCCCAGTAATTGGGCTTGGGCTCGAACGTGTCTTCGTCGAGCAAGCCATAGTCGCTGGCGACCAGCGTGTTGTGGATGACGACAGCCACATCCTGCCGCGCCAGCCGGCCGAGTTGATCGAGATAGCGGAAGGAATCGAGGAAGGTGCCGCCCCACGGATTGCCGCCGCAGGCCGCATCGGCGGTTTCTGGGTTCCACAAAAGCGCGCCCGGCCCCGCCCCTTCGCGGACGTCCCGGTAATAGGCGAGCGTTTGGTCGGTGCGGCCGAACCAATCCTCATTGAGCGCCTGAGCGGCGCTGGTCTGGTACCCCATCGCCGCGCAACGCTGCGATACGGCGCCATAATGATGGTAGGAAAAAGCGTCCGCCCCGCCGGTATAGGCGGCAAGATCGGCGGCTTTCAGGATCTTGAAATCGCCATAGCCGCCCATGGCGACGCCCCAGTCGGCGGTCGATTCGCCCACCGATCCGGGCGCGAGCAGCTTGCTCTGCGGGAATTCCTTGCGCATGAACGCTTCGAACACGCGATAGTCGCGGCCGAAAGCGGCGGCGTCATAGCTTGCCGAAACGCCGCCCATCGCGGCGAGAGTCGGCTCATTGAAATATTCCGCCGCCGCGACCGTCCCGCCATTTGCCCGGGTGAAGGCCAGCCAGCGGCGCGCCTGGTCGGGCCGCCAGACGCCGTCAGGCCCGCGCGTGCCGTTGCTGAGCGGCATCGATGTGACGATCGGCGCATCCACCGCGTTGGAAAAGGCGATGACGCCAAGCCATTGCTGCCTGGTCAGGACGCCATTGTACCCCTTGGGGGGCGTCCCGGACGGCGTGTCGCTGTCATCGAAAAAGGTCGTGTTCGCCCATGTGCCGCTGACCCGCATATAGGCCGGGCCAAGCGCCTGGGCCATTTTGCGCAATCTCGGATTGGTGAGGTCGATGGGCGGCCGATATTGATATAGTCCCGGGTCCATTCCCGCCGGAGAATTTCCGCCCTCGCTCGGCGCGGCGCCCTGTCCCGGCGCGGCAATGTCCTTATAGGGTTTCCAGAACCGGCCGCCGGTGACCTCCAACATTTCGACATTATAGGATTGGTAGCGCTCGTCGACGGTGCCGACCGGCTTCATCTCCGCCGGGGAAAGGCGCGGCGAAGATTGCCCTTGCGCGCCTGTACAGAATGCCAGCATGGCCAATGCGATTGTGGTGGATGATGTGCAAACGGCCAAGGTCATCGCGCCCTCCCCCTTATGCCACGATCCCAGGTGCGAACGGACACCATATCGTTGGATAACGCCGCCGGCCGCTTCAGGGATCCCATAAAGTACGCAGCTAAAAGTCGATCCGGGTGCTGAGGCCGGCAACCAACGCATCCGGGATTTTTCCGGCGCCGCCGGGACGTATCACATATTGCAGGTTCGGCCGCAGGAAAAGCCAGGGCGTGACCTGTGCGTGATAGTCCATTTCCACCAATGTTTCGGATGTCTGGACGTCGATGGCGCCCGGCATGACCAGGTCTCTGTCCCGCTGATATCGGCTGAGGCGGGGATTGATCTCCGACCGGCCGACAATGAGTGACACATAATCCGCGTCCCGGCCGGAAAAAGTGCCCATGTACCGCCCGCCAACAGCGATCATGTGGCGGAACCTGGCGGTCGCGGCGTCACCGATCCCACCCAGGCCGAACAGGGTCATGCCGCGTGCGGGATTGGCCTGTTCCCGGAAAATCCGCTGGGTGATCTGGGCATAAGCGCCCCAGCGCCCATCATGCTGATGGAATGGCTGGCCGGTCAGCCCGGCCGATCCGTGGTTTCCGTCAAAATACACATCGGGTGTTTTCGCGCTGTTGTAGTAGGCGCCGATTTTCAGGGCGGTGCTCGGCAATCCGGTAGCCGCGTCGCGCGGCGACCAGACCATCTCTACCGGAACGAAAGCGCCGGTCCCCTTAAAGCCAAGGTCGAGGCCATCGTCCCTGTTGCCGGCATCGGGATTGAACCGGAAAATGCCGGTTGCGACCGAGAGTATCGGGGAGATCATGAATCTGGCCTGCGCGCCCCATTGCCCGACGGGACTGTTGCGGGCGCCGCTGTTTTGGGTCAGCGCGCTGGCATGGCCACATACCATGTTGTTCTGGAAGGGACATGCGATGGGGGTTGTTGCAAAGTCATTGCCAAGCGGCGCCCACCCGACCCGCAGCCACAGGCGGTCGTCAAGCAGGCTCTGCGTCAGATTGAGTTCGGAAAGCCGCAATGTCTGCCCGGCGCCATAGAGCTGCTGGACGGGGAACATGCTGCCAAGAGCATCCGCCGCGAGGCTACGGCCTGCGCGATGAGACATGCGGGCGTGGAATGCCGTACCGGAAAACCCGGCCATCTTTTCAAGGTCGAGATTCGCGCCAAATTCCAGTTGCTGGGTGTAAGCAATGGCTTCCCGTTTCCCTCCAACCGGGTTCCAGGCACTTTCGGTCTGGAAATTGGCGTACAGATCGACGCCGCCATCGCGCAGATCGCTGCGTGCGCCGCCCCACGCGCCGGTCAGGGTCTCGGAAAATGCACCTCCGGCCTGTTCCGTCGCGAGCATCCGCGCCGCCGGATCCTCGGATGCGCCTTGGGCGCTGGCGGGTGTAGCCCAGGCCGCCAGGAGCAGGTGCAACATAACGGCGGAAACTGCCACCAAGCCCGAGCCGGAAAGCTTATCCACCATTATGCCTTCCTCGCGGCTCCCCATCGCCGTAATCGGCAGAGGCGGCCATGCGTGAGAAGTAGCAGCGGGTGGCCGGGACCGCCAGCGCGCAGAAGCGCGGCATCGTCGACCGCCATCTCCATACCGGACTGTCCCATCTCGCCCTCAGACAGTTGAACCAACTGCGCCATCCGAATGCCGGGAAGAATCACCGATGGACTTTGATTATCTGGACGCTGAACGGCGCCGCGCGACATGACGGGCGAGACGATGGCGCTCCTCCATCGACGAGGAGAGAACCGCGATGATGATGCCGACGCCCGCCCCCAGCAAGGTATCCAGCACGCGTTCGGACACCATGACGGCTCCATCGACGCGCGGCGCGGCAAGATGGGTCATCAGAAGCGCCATCGGCGTCACCAATACCTGTCCCAGAGCATAATTGCTGCCGATAATCAGCTCCGTCGCATATTGCAGGATCACAAGAAGGGCGATGATCGTCCAGACCGACGGACCCTGACCAAGAATAAACCAGACCAGCAGCGCGCCGATCACAGTCCCGGCCATGCGTTGCAGGGCGCGGTTCATGCTGATGTGGAGATGCGCCCCTTGCAGGACTGCCAGGGCGCCCATCGCGGCCCATACGGGATAGTCCGCGCCCAATGTCGCCGCGGCCAGGATGGCTATGGCCGCGGCAACGACAGTGCGCGCCGAGGCAAGCAGCAATTGTCTTGGGGAACGGACAGGCTCTTCCGGCAAAGGCCGGTCCGGCGCGGCGTGATGACGAAGATGTGCGCTCACCGCGCAAATTGCCCAGGACAGCGGGGCGACAACGGCCGTGGCGGCGGTACGCTCGAGCACTGGTGCAAAGCTGTCGGCGTTCGCCATGGCCGCGCCAGCCGCAAAGATGAAGATCAGGGGGCCTGGCGGGCCAAACCGGCCGAGAACCGCGACAAAGAAAAAGATGCCGCATGACAGCGCCAGCATTACAAGCCTTACGGACAGCGGCAGGCCAAGCCATCCAGCAGCGGACATGATGAAGACGGCCAACGTCTGAACCAGCGCGCACTGGAACAGGATATGATTGCGGCTTCGTTCAGGCGCATAACGGCCGAACAGCGCAACCAGCGCGCCAAGCGCGGCATAGCCGATCAGATGCGACCAGGGCGACAGGTAGACGATCGGCAGCGCGATCGCGGCGGTGAGCGCGGACTGCAGGCCGGCTAGCGAGGCGTTGCGCCAGTAGGGCTGGTCGGCAAGCGTCAAGCTGTCCCGCATCTGCCTGGGATGCAGCAGGTGACGCGCCGCATCGACGCGGCGGGGGGGCCCCGCACTTCGTATCCGGGCACGGTTGTCGCGATTATCCGGCGGTATCATTGAGGAATACTCTTGAGCGCAGATAGCTCCAGTTCATTCAGGCGCCGGTCGATCCGCGTGAAATAGTCCAGCATCTCCGTGATTTCCGCATCGGACAGATCGACGAGGATCGCTTCTTCGCCCTCGGCCAGGGATTTACGAATTGCCGCAACCCGACGCACGCCTCTGGCAGTCAGATGGATCAGCCGCGCACGGCCATCCGTCTCGTCGCGGCGTCTTTCGATCAGGCCATCGCGTGCCAGAATGTCGAGCACGCGCACGAGGCTGGAGCCTTCGACTCCCACCAGCAGAGCCAGCTCTTTTTGCGTGATGCCGCCGCCGGTCTCCTCCAGATGGACCAGTGGCACCCAGCTCACGCTGGTCAGGCCCGCCTGCGCCAGATGTGCATCCAGAACCCGGCGCCAGCGCCGCGCCAATAAGGAAAAGCGAACCCCGAAACGGGTTCGCGGTGAAGGGAAAGTCATCGTCACATTGCCGGTATATAATTTGATTTGCAATTCAACTTATATACCGGCATGTGACGCAAAGCAAGGGCGATGGGCGGTCGGGCGCATAATGCGCCTTGCCCTGGCCCAACGATGCACGGACTTCGTCAGGAGGCCATATCCTTTTGTACCGACCCCGCTAAGGTGGGCGTTGAGACGTTGTGACGCCGGATCACGGCACACTCCACAGTCAAGCGAACACGGCGGGGAATCTGAGGATGCAGGGGGGGATTACGAAACACATTCCGTGGATGGCGCTTGCGGTCGTCGGCTTCGTCGCGCTGTTCGTCATCGCGGTTTCGCGCGGCGAGCCGATCAGCGCGCTGTGGATCGTCGCCGCCTCGGTTTCGTGCTTCCTCGTCGCCTATCGCTATTACGCGCTCTACATCGGCCGCCATGTGATGCGGCTCGATCCCGCCCGGCCGACGCCCGCCGTCTATCGCGCCGATGGGCTGGACTATGTGCCGACCGACCGGCGGGTGCTGTTCGGCCACCACTTCGCCGCCATCGCCGGGGCCGGGCCGCTGGTGGGGCCTGTGCTGGCGGCGCAAATGGGCTACCTGCCCGGAACGATGTGGATCATCTTCGGCGTCGTGCTGGCCGGCGCGGTGCAGGATTTCATGGTCCTGTTCATTTCCATGCGGCGCGACGGGCGCTCGCTGGGCGAACTGGTCCGCATGGAGATGGGGGCCGTGGCCGGCACCATTGCGCTCATCGGCACCTTCATCATCATGGTCATCATCCTGGCCGTTCTGGCGCTGATCGTCGTTCGCGCGCTGGCCGACAGTCCATGGGGCATGTTCACCGTCGCGGCCACCGTGCCGCTGGCCATGCTGATGGGCGTCTATACCCGCTGGATCAGGCCGGGACGGATCGGCGAGGTATCGCTGCTGGGCTTCGTCGGGCTGATCCTGGCCATCATCTATGGCCAGACCATCGCGGCCTCGCCTGTCTGGGGACCGCTGTTCACCTTCACGCCGGTGCAACTGTGCTGGATACTCGTGGGCTATGGCGCCGTGGCCTCGATCCTGCCGGTCTGGCTGCTGCTCGCCCCGCGCGATTATCTGTCCACCTTCCTCAAGATCGGCGCGATCGCCGCGCTGGCCATCGGCATCGTCATCATGGCGCCGCCGCTGCAAATGCCCGCGCTCACGCAATATATCCACGGCGGCGGGCCGGTGTGGTCGGGCGCGCTGTTTCCCTTCCTGTTCATCACCATCGCCTGCGGGGCCGTCTCGGGTTTTCACGCCCTGATCGCCAGCGGCACCACGCCCAAGCTGATCGCGACAGAGGCCGATGCGCCGCTGATCGGCTATGGCGGCATGCTGATGGAGGCTTTCGTCGCGATCATGGCGCTGATCGGGGCCTCGATCCTCGATCCCGGCCTCTATTTCGCAATGAACAGCCCCGCCGCGCTGACCGGCGGAACGCCGCAGGTCGCCGCCGCGGCGGTGACGGCGATGGGCTTTCCCATCGCGCCCGAAGTGCTGGTGCAGACGGCAAAGGAGGTGGGTGAAGCCTCGATCATCTCACGCACGGGCGGCGCGCCGACGCTGGCGGTCGCCATGGCGGAGATATTCAGCCATGTGGTCGGCGGGCCGGCGATGAAGGCCTTCTGGTATCACTTCGCCATCCTGTTCGAAGCGCTGTTCATCCTGACCGCCGTGGACGCGGGCACGCGCGCCGGGCGTTTCATGTTGCAGGACCTGATCGGACTGGCGGTGCCCTCATTCCGTTCGACCGAATCCTTCCTGCCGGGCCTGATCGCCACCGGCCTGTGCGTCGCGGCCTGGGGTTTCTTCCTCTATCAGGGCGTCACCGACCCGCTCGGCGGCGTGAACACGCTCTGGCCGGTCTTCGGTATTTCGAACCAGATGCTGGCGGCGATCGCGCTGATGCTGGGCACTGTCGTCCTGTTCCGCATGAAACAGGATCGCCATGCCTGGGTAACAGTGGTGCCCACGATCTGGCTGCTGATCTGCACGGTCAGTGCGGGAACGCTGAAACTGGTTTCGTCCGATCCGGCCGTGAGCTTCGTCGCCCACGCGCTGAAATTCTCCGATGCGGCATCACGCGGGGACGTGCTGGCCCCGGCGGTGTCGATGGCGGAGATGGAGCGGATCATTTTCAACGACTGGGTCGATGCGGGTCTCTGCGTGCTGTTCCTCGCCGTCGTGCTCAGCCTGCTGGTCTTCACGATCAGGACCATCATCGAGGCCAGGCGGGCGGCAGCGCCCACCGCGCATGAGGTCTTTCCGCAAGCGGTGCCGGCGGAATGAGGGAACTGTTTCGCCTCATGCGCGAGACCGCGCTGCTCATGGTCGGCCAGCCCGACTATCAGGCCTATCTGGACCACATGGTCCGGCATCATCCCGGCCGCCGGCCGATGAGCCGCGTCGCGTTCTTCAGGGATCGCGAAAACACCCGCTATGGCGGGAAAGGCGGAGGCCGCTGTTGCTGAGCGATCATTGATCCCGGCATCTGTTCAAGCGGGTTTTCGAGAGACTTCGTCGAAGCGAGGCCCAAGCCCATTCCTTCGCCGGCCGATTTGCGGCGTGCGACCGGGTTTATATCGCCCTGTTCACCAATTGACGGCCAATTCCCGCAGCCGATGCGACAGGAAGTCGATCCATGCGCGCGTCTTGGCGGCTGGCCGGCGCGTGGCATGGGTGATGGCATGGATCGCCCCCATCTCCATCAGCGGCATGTCGAACGTGACTTCCACCAGCCGCCCATCGGCAACCGCATTCGCTGTGAGAAAGCGCGGTCCATAGACCAGGCCTGCACCGGCCAGCGCCGCCTGCACCAGGATCTCGCCGTTATTCGCATGGAGCGATCCGCGCACGGGCTGCCGGATCCGGCCGTCAATTCCGAAGCCCCAGTGCGAGGCGCCGGTCAGGGGGGATAGCGTGTAGCCCAGGCAATCATGCCCGGTGAGATCGGACAATGTGCGCGGGGTACCTCGCGCGGCCAGATAGGCGGGGGAGGCGCAGATATTCAGGCGGACATCCGCGAGCTTGCGCGCCACAAGGCCGCTGTCCGCAAGCTTGCCGATCCGGATCGCCGTGTCCCAGCGCTCCTCCAGCAGATCGACATAACGGTCGCTGAGCCCGACCTCGACCGTGACCGCCGGATACTGCCGGTGAAACGCGGCGATGATTTCGCCCAGATGCAAGGCTCCGAAGGCGGCGGGGGCGCTGACACGGAGCAACCCTTCCACCTTGCGGGTCCGGGCTGAGACCTCGGCCTCCGCCTCGCGCAGGTCGGCGAGGATCGCCTCGGCCTTGTCGAGATAGATTTCGCCGGCTTCGGTGAGCGAGAGGCGGCGCGTGGTCCGATTGACGAGCGTGACGCCCAGCCGCGTCTCAAGCGCGTTCAGATGCTTGGCCGCCATCGCGGGGGACATCCCGATGTCCCGCGCGGCGGCCGACAAGCTGCCGAGCGTGACGGCGCGCACGAATATCTCGATACCGGTCAAGCGGTCGGCCATCGGCTTTTACTCTTGGTTGAAAGTCATCCTCATAATTGCCGGATTACCACAGAATTGTTCAAGACCTATATTGACTCCCGAAAGGACACATCCATGACCCGTCAACCAGCCTTCTTCATCCCCCACGGGGGCGGCCCCTGCTTTTTCATGGACGACCCGCGCGGGGTCTGGACCGGCATGGAGAGCTTCCTGTGCACGCTGCCGAATCGCCTGCCCGAGACCCCTGCCGCGATCCTGGTCGTGTCGGGCCATTGGGAAACCGATGGTTTTGCCTTCACCGGCGCCGCACGGCCCGGCCTGATCTATGACTATTACGGATTTCCGCCGCACACCTATGAACTGCGCTTCGACGCGCCCGGCGCCCCTTGGCTCGCAAAGGAAGCGGCGGCGCTGCTGACCGAAGCCGGCCTGAAGGCGCATGTCGATGCCGAGCGCGGCTTGGACCATGGCGTATTCGTGCCGTTGAAGGTGGCGTTTCCCGATGCCGATGTTCCGGTCGTGGAGATGTCGGTCGAACGCAATCTCGATCCCGCCCGGCATCTGGCCGCCGGCCGCGCGCTGGCGCCGCTGCGCGACCGGGGCGTCCTGATCCTCGGATCGGGCATGAGCTTTCACAACATGCGCGCCTATGGCGACCCGCGCTTCACAGAGCCGTCGATGGCCTTCGACCGCTGGCTTACCGCCGCCGTGGAAGCGCCGGACGATGCGCGGGCCGAAGCGCTCGCACGTTGGGCCGACGCCCCCGCCGGGCGCCTGTCGCACCCGCAGGAGGAGCATCTGCTGCCCCTGATGGTGGCGGCCGGCGCCTCGGTTAAGCCCGGCGAGCGCGTCTTTGGCGAGAAGGTGATGGAGACCGCCATCTCCGGTTTCCGGTTCGACTGATGACGCGCTGTGGCGCGGACGTAACAATTGCGCGACAAGGGCTATTGCAGCCGCCTGTCCGCAACGAGGAGAAATGACATGCAGATCGATCTTTCCGGCAAGCAGGCCCTCGTCACCGGCTCTACCGCCGGCATCGGCCTCGCCATCGCCACGGGTCTCGCTCGCGCGGGAGCGAGCGTGACGCTGGTCGGCCGCGATACGGCACGGCTGGATGCCGCCATTGCCGGCGTCAACCGGACGACGGGCCGCGATGACGCCACGGGCGTGGTCGCCGATCCCGGAACCGCCGCGGGTTGCGCGACGCTGATCGAAGCGCGTCCCCAAACCGATATTCTGGTCAACAATGTCGGCATCTACGGCGCGCGGCCGTTTTTCGACATCGACGATGCGGCCTGGGAAGAGATTTTCCAGGTCAATGTGATGAGCGGCGTGCGGCTGGCGCGCCATTATGCGCAGGGCATGCAGGCGCGCGGCTGGGGGCGCATCCAGTTCATCTCCAGCGAATCCGCGCTCAATATCCCGGCGGAAATGGTGCATTACGGGGTCAGCAAAGCGGCGGTCCAGGGCGTGTCGCGCGGGTTGGCCAAGGTGCTGGCAGGCAGCGGCGTCACCGTTAACGCGATTCTGCCCGGCCCCACCCGGACCGAGGGCAGCAAGAAGATGATGGCCGATCTCGCGGCCGGGCGCGGCGTGACGGTCGAGCAGATGGAAAAGCTGTTCCTCGCCGAAAACCGCCCGTCCACCTTGCTGCAACGCTTCGCCACGCCCGAGGAAGTGGCGAATATGAGTGTTTACGCCGCCTCGCCCCAAGCCAGCGCCACGACCGGTGCGGCGCTCCGGGTCGAGGGCGGGATCGTCGAAAGCATTGCCTGACATTCCGGCGACCGCCGCCCGCGGGCTACGGACTGACTGCCTTCGGGGTGGACCTGATCGCGCCGGCGGCGCCTCCGCGACCGCCGGCAGATCACATATTGGTCTGATCCGGCGGGACGCCTTCGGGCAGGCAGGCGGCACAAGCCCGAGCCCGTAACGCGGGCGAGGGAGGCCGCCAGGAAGCAGCCTCCCCTCCTTGCCCTACCCCCGCGCGCCCTTGCGCCACAGCCCCAGGACGACGACCTGCCAGGCCACCGCGATGGCGCCGACGATGAACACCACATCGCCGAAGGTGCGGATCCAGCGCAGCGTTTCCAGGAAACCCTGTTGCAGGAACTCGTCGCTGCGGGCGTACCACATGCCCGTCGTCACGCTGGCCTCGAACTGGAACAGGCCGACGGGCAGCAGGCTGGTGAAGATCATCAGCACCAAACCGGCGTTCAGCCCCCAGAATCCGGTCTGCATCAGCTTTTCGTGAAAGACGATGTCGGGCCGGATATAGCGCAGCACCAGCAGGGTGAAGCCCAGCGCCAGGAAGCCGTAAACCCCGAACAGCGCGGCATGGGCATGGACCGCGGTGGTGTTGAGGCCCTGGAGATAGAACAGCGCCACCGGCGTGTTGATCATGAAGCCGAAGACGCCCGCGCCCAGCATGTTCCAGAAGGCCACCGCGATGAAGCACATCAGCGGCCAGCGCAACGGACGCATCCAGGGGGCGCGGTCGCGCAGGCTCCAATGCTCCCACGCCTCATAGCCCAGTACGATCAAGGGCACGACTTCCAGGGCGCTGAAGGCCGCGCCGACCGCCAGGACCGGCGTGGTGGTGCCCGAGAAATACAGGTGATGGAAGATGCCGGGCACGCCGCCCACCATGAACAGCGAGGCCGACGCCAGGCTGGCCGCGGCGGCGATGCGCTTGGACACCAGCCCCATGGAGGCGAAGATGAAGGCGATCGCGGCGGTGGCGAACACCTCGAAGATGCCCTCCACCCACAGATGGACCACCCACCAGCGCCAGTATTCCATGATGGTGATGTGGGTCCGCTCGCCATAGAACAGGCCCGAGCCATAGAACAGGCCGATGGCGACGGTGGCGATGGTCAGCAGCAGCAGCAGGTTGTTGTCGCCGCCCTTTTTGCGCAGCGGCGGCACCATGCCGCGCAGCATCAGCACCAGCCAGAAGAGCAGGCCGCCGAACAGCGCGATCTGCCACACCCGGCCGGCATCGAGATATTCATAGCCCTGATGCCCCAGCCAGAAGCCCAGCTCGGTCGGCATCTTCTGCGCGATGGACAGGTAGTTGCCGATGAACGATCCGGTCACCACCAGCAACAGGGCCCAGAACAGGATGTCCACCCCCAGCTTCTGATACTTGGGGTCGCCGCCATGAATGACCGGCGCCAGGAACAGGCCGGCGGCCAGGAAGGCGGTGGCGATCCACAGCACCGCGCTCTGCACATGCCAGGTGCGGGTCAGGGCATAGGGGAACCATTGCGAGACATCGATGCCGTAAAAGCCCTGCCCCTCGATGGTGTAGTGCGCGGTGAAGCCGCCGATGAACACCTGGAAGATGAACAGCGCCGCCACCAGGAACAGATACTTGCCCAGCGCCCGCTGTGACGGCGTCAGGGCCGCCAGGGTCAGCGGGTCCTTGTCGGCGGCGACGGGCGGCGAATCGTCATGGCGGCGCAGGAAGGCCCAGCCCCAGATCAGCGCGCCGACACCGGCGATCAGGATCACGACACAGGCCAGCGACCAGAGGATATTCTCCGGCGTCGGCAGGTTGCCGATCAGCGGCTCCGGCGGCCAGTTGTTGGTATAGGTGGCGATCGTGCCCGGCCGTTCGGTGGACGCCGCCCAGGCCGTCCAGAAGAAGAAGTCGGCCAGCGCCGCGCGCTTGGCGGCGCTGGGCAGCGTATTCTCCTTCATCGCGTAATTGTCGCGCATCCCCCGCAGCGCGGGATCGTTGCCATAGAGCTGGTCGTAATGGCCGGCAACCTCGGCGATGGCGCGGGCGCGCCGCTCCGAAACCGTGATCACGCCGGTTTGCGCATCCAGGCTGTTGTGCCGGTATTCCTGCTTCAGCGCATGGGTGAGCGCCGCTTTCTGCTCGAAATCGAGCGCATCGAACGCCGCGCCGTATTTTTCCGTCGCCGCCAGCCGGAGCCAGGCCGTCAACTCGCGGTGCAGCCAGTCCGCCGTCCAGTCGGGCGCCTGATAGGCGCCATGCCCCCAGATCGAACCCAGCTGCATACCGCCGGTGCTTTGCCAGGCCGCCTGCCCGGCCATGATGTCGTCATGGGTCATCAGCACCTCGCCCGAGGCGGAAACGACCTGGGCGGGGATGGGCGGCGCCTTACGATAGACCTCGACTCCCGTCACGCCCAATATGATGAAGGTCACGGTCAGGACCGCGATCAGGAGCCACCAAAGCTTGCGATATTCGCCCATTATAACCCCCATGCCCCGTTCACAGGTCAGGCGTTCTGCCGTTATCGGATACGCCAGGCACTGCCGCTGGCGCAGGGATGCGCCATCGGTTTGCTTGGCCAATATAGCCTCTTCGGTTGCGCGGCGGTATTGATCCGGGTCAAGGCATATTGCGAATAGTTCTTGATCGCGCCGGCGTGGCGCGACACCGATTTGACCCGCTATGCGGGTCGCGCCTCACCCTTGTGGCGTCGTATCCGGCTCCGGCTTCTGGGCGTTCCACAGGATCGCCACGCCGATCATCGCCGACAGCACCGAGGCGGCGAAGACCGCGATCTTGGCGGCATCGAAGTCCGCGCCGTGAAAGGCCTGGCCCGCGATGAACAGCGACATGGTGAAGCCGATGCCCGCCAGCGCGCCCGCGCCGATCAGTTGCCGCCAGGAATAATCGTCCGGCTTGGTGGCCAGTCCCAGCCAGACCGCCAGCGCGGACGCCCCCACCAGACCCAGGGGCTTGCCCACCATCAGGCCCGCCATGATCGCCAGCATCAGGGCCTGGTGATGCGCCACCACCTCCACGCCCAGCATCACGCCCGCATTGGCGAAGGCGAACAGCGGCAGCACAATATAGCTGGAGCGCGCGCCCGCATGGCGCAGCAGCCGGTCGGCGGGCGATTCCAGCCGGTCATGGATGGCATCCAGCGCCCGCAGGGCCGGTGTGGACGGCCCGCCCCGCAGGGCTTCTCCGCGGTGCCGGGCTTCGGCCTGGATGATGCTGCCCGCCTGGATCGTCAGCGTCTTCAGGTTGGGCGGCGGCCGGGTGGGAATGAACACCGCCAGCACCACGCCCGCCAGGGTGGCGTGCAGCCCGCCCGCATGGACGCAGACCCACAGCAGCGTGCCCAGCAGCGCATAGGGCACCACGCTGTAGATGCGCGCCCGGTTGAGCAGGGCCAGCACCAGCGTGACCAGTCCGGCCGCCGCCAGCCATTGGAACTGCAATGCGCCGGAATAATAAGGCCGCCACCACCGCGATGGCGCCGATATCGTCCACGATGGCGGCGGCGGTAAGGAAAATCCGCAGCGCCACCGGCACGCGCGCGCCCATCATGGCGATCAGCGCCACGGCAAAGGCGGTGTCGGTGGCGATCGGCACGCCCCAGCCATGCGCCAGCGGCCCGGCCGGGAGCAGCAGCGTATAGAGTCCGGCGGGCGCCATCATGCCGCCGATGGCGGCGGCGACGGGCAAGGCGGCGGCGCGGGCGCCGGACAGGTGGCCGGTGGTGAATTCGCGCTTGATTTCCAGCCCCACCACCAGGAAGAAGATGGTCAACAGACCGTCATTGATCCATTCCAGCAATGTCAGCCGGAACACGGCATCGCCCAGGCTGATGGCCAGAGTCTGTTCCCACAGCGCGATGAAAGCCGGGCCGAGGGCGCTGTTGGTCAGGATCACCGCGGCCAGCGCCGCCAGCAGCAGCAGGATGCCCGCCGAGGGCGCCCAGCCCGCGAAATCCAGCGCGGCGGCGCGCATCCGGTGGCCCAGCCGCCCCAGCATGGCGTCGGTGAAGGCGCTTTCGTCCCACGGCCCGTCATAGCGGCGGCTGTTGATGAAGAAGGTGGGCGTCATCATCACGCCGCTGGCGCCGGCGCTGGCGATATCGGCGGCCACCCGCTCGCGCGCCATTTCCTGGATGCGCGCCGCCTCCTCGGGATCGTCCTGATCCAGCCCCAGATCGCGCGCCACCGCCGCCAGGTCGTCCTCGGTCAGTTCCGGCGAGCGCGTCATCAGCGCGACATGGGCTTGCCAGAACTGGTCTTCGGTACGGGCCTGTTCGGCCAGTTCGGCGGCGCGGCGGGCGATATCGCTGCCGGGGATGGGCCGGTGGCGAAAGACATAGCGCAGGCGGTCGCCCAGCGTGTCGCGCGCCTGGATGATGCGGTCATTGGCGGCGCGGCAGTGGGGGCAGGCATAGCTGCCATATTCCACCAGCGTGATCTCGGCTTCGGGCACGCCCAGCACATGATCATCGTCCGTGACGGGCCGGTCCAGCCAGTTGGCGTGATGTTCCTGCGCCACGATGCTCTCCCGATCCGGCGTTATACGGGCCGCTTCCAGGCCAACATGCGGCAGGTCATCACCTGCACCACATCGCCCTTCTGGTTCCTGGTTTCGGTCCTGACCGCGATCATGCCACGGTCGGGCCGCGAGCGGGACGGGCGCACCTCGACCACTTCGCTTTCCGCATGGAGCACATCGCCGGGCCGGGTGGGGCGCGGCCAGGTGAGTTCGCCGCCCGCCCCGATCAGCCCGCCGGCGATGGGCATTCCGCTTTTGGCCAGAAGCGACATGGTGATGGCGGCGGTGTGCCAGCCGCTGGCGACCAGGCCCTGGAAGAAGCTGTCCTGTGCCTGGGCTTCATCGAGATGAAAGGGCTGGGGATCGAACTGGGCCGCGAACGCCTTGATCTGCTGCGCATCGAGGGCGTGGTCCGCGCTGGTGAAGCGCTGGCCCACATAGAAGTCTTCCAGGTAAAGCTCGGTCATGCCGCGACTATAGCCCCACCAAGCCCCGGCCCGCCTCCCCCTCATGCGCGCAGCACAGGCCCGCCTCCCCCTCATGCGCGCAAGCGCATAAGAGGGGGGGTGGCTTCAACGTGCGAAGGCGACCTCTTGGGAGCCGAGCGGAAGTTGAAGCCGGAGGGGGCCATTAAAGAAGAAAGTTGGATTCCCGCTTTCGCGGGAATGACAGTTTAATTCTTCAACTTCTTCGCCACCTGCACGACACGCTTGCCCTGAAACTTCGCCACCGCGATTTCCGCCTCCGACGGTCCGGCGGGCGGCATCCCCGACACCACCGATGCGCCATAAGGGGAACCGGCCCCCGCGAACATTACGCCATCGGCATAGCCCGGGGGCACGATGATGAAGCCCAGATGGGCCAGCGGCGCATACAGCGACAGCGCCGTCACTTCATTGCCGCCATGGACCTGGCTGGACCCGGCGAAGACGCTGCCGGCCTTGCCGACCAGCGCGCCTTTCGCCCACAGCCCGCCCAGGCTGTCCATATAGGCCTTCAACTCGGACGAGACCGAGCCGAAACGGGTGGGGGTGCCGAAGATCACCGCGTCCGCCCAGACCGCATCCTCCGGCGTGGGGGCTTCATATCTGGCGTTGAGCGTGGCGGCCTGTTCGGCCCAGCCGGGCACCGATGCGATCACCGACTCCGGCACCACCTCGCGGGCGCGGCGCAGCCGGACCTCGGCGCCTTCGGCCCGGGCGCCTTCGGCCACCGCCTCGGCCAGCCCGGCGATGGTGCCGCTGCGGGAATAGAAGGCGATCAGGACTTTGGGGGCGGCCATGGGATTCTCCGTGAAAGGTGTCACCAGCAAAGATAGGGCTTGGCCTTTGTTCTGATAATTGGGATAATTTCGATCTGATCGTTCCAGATTTTCGATATGTCCGGCCAACCCCTGCCCCCGACCCTGGACCAGCTGGCCATTTTCCTGGCCATCGTGGAAACCGGCAGCTTTGCCGCCGCCGCCCGCAAGCTGGGACGGGCGACCTCGGTCATCTCCTATGCCGTGGCCAATCTGGAGAGCCAGTTGGGCGTCACCCTGTTTCGCCGGGAGGGCACCCGCACGCCTGTCCTGACCGAAGCGGGCCACGCCATCCTGGCCGACAGCCGCGCTATCGCCATCGCGATGGACGGCCTTCTGGCCAAGGCGCGCGGCCTGACGCAAGGGTTGGAAGCGGAAGTCTCGCTGGTGGTCGATGTGATGCTGCCCGCCAAAAAGCTGGTGAAGGCGCTGGACGATTTCCGCCAGACCTTTCCCACCGTCGCCTTGCGCCTGCGGGTGGAGGCGCTGGGCGCGGTGACCCAGGCGGTGCTGTCCGGCCAGGCCGCGTTCGGCATCAGCGGGCCGCTGGAACTGGCGAACGATCTGTTGGCGCGCGGACCGGCGGGATCGGTGAAGCTGGTGGCGGTGGCCGCGCCCGACCATCCGCTGGCGTTGCTGCCGGGGCCGGTCGACGCGGCGGCGGCGCGCGATCACATGCAGCTTGTGCTCAGCGACCGTTCCGATCTGACGGCGGGACGCGACTTCGGCGTGCTGTCGGTCCAGAGCTGGCGGCTAGCGGACCTGGGCGCCAAACATGCGCTGCTGCTGGCGGGCCTGGGCTGGGGCAACATGCCCAAGCCCATGGTCCATGACGATCTCAAGCGCGGACGGCTGGGCGCGCTGGAGATCGAAACGCCGGGCGAGCCGGTCTATCCCTTCCACACCGTGCATCGCCGCGACACGCCGCCCGGCCCTGCCGCGTCCTGGCTGATGGAGCGGCTGGCGCTCGCCTGAATGTCACAAAAAGAATCACCGCGGGAACGATTGGAACTCTCGCCCATTGCTTGGAAGGCGCGTAAGGTTTTTCCGAAGCATCCCACCATGGAGTGAATGACATGGCAGCCAGGAAGAAGGCCAGGACGGCGAAAGCCGCCAAGGCCAGCAAGAAAGCCAGCAAGAAGAAAAAGCCGGCGGTGAAAAAGGCCGCCGCCCGCGGGACCGCCAAGAGCAAATCCAAGAGCAAGTCCAAGGCGGCGAAGAAAAAGACGCCCGCCCGCAAGGCCGCCACGAAGAAAGTCACCGCGAAAAAGACCGCGAAGAAAGCGGTGAAGAAATCCGCCAAGAAGACGGCCAAGGCCAGCGTCCGCAAGGCTCCGGCCCGCAAGGCGGCTCCTGTCCGCAAGAAGCAGATCGTGGGCGAGGGCGACTATGCCGCTTCGCGCAGCTTCCTGAAGGACCAGTCGGACTTTGTGAAGAAGAACAAGGCCGCCATCCCGGAGATGGGCAAGGCCGCCGAAGCCTCGCTCGACGGCCCCGAAGGCGAGGCGCTGCGTGACGCGGAAGCCACCGCCGCGGCCCGCTCGCGCGACACTTTCTGAGCCGCGCATTCCTTGATACGGCAAACGCCGCGTCCATCCAGGCGCGGCGTTTTCTTTTGGCGTGTGTTCAGACCTCTCCGCCCGGCTTGAAATCCAGCGCGCGGCCGGAGAGCGTCGGCCCAGCAGGCCGCACGGCAACGCCGGGCGGCCGTCAGCGTTAGGCCGCGCGACCAGAAAAACAGAACGGCTGCGCTGTTTACCCTTCAGCTTCAGGCGTAAAGTCTAAGGCGCAGCCATTCGTGCAATAACGCAGGCCGGTCGGGGCCGGGCCGTCGGGGAAGACATGACCCAGATGGCCGCCGCATTTGGCGCAATGAAACTCGGTGCGGATCACGCCATGGCTGGTGTCGGTGGAGGTTTCCACCGCGCCGGGCAGGGTGTCGAAAAAGCTGGGCCAGCCGGTGCCGCTGTCGAATTTGGCCGAGGCGTCGAACAGTTCGGCGCCGCATCCGGCGCACTGGAACTCGCCGGGCCGCTTTTCATGATTGAGAGGGCTGGAGCCGGGGCGTTCGGTTCCATGCTCGCGCAGAACGCGGTGCTGTTCGGGTGTGAGCGGGCGGCTGGTCATGCGCGATTCCTTTCTTTCCGTACCGGGTCTTTTCGTACCGGGTCTTTTCGTACCGGGGGCCTGCTCGTCGCGGGCCTGTGATGGCAGCCGTTACGGGTTGGTCGCCACCACCATCTCCAACATGCCGGACAGACGCCCGGTATTGCCGGTCGCAAACCGCGCGTCATACAGGACGTCGTCCAGCTTCCAGCCTTGCGGGGTGCTGACCAGAACCAGGATATCGTCCCAGGTGACCGGTTTTTCAACCTTGGCGCCCGGCGAAGCCGCAGGCGCATGGGTCAGCGTGGCGCGGCAGTGCGCGACCTTGGCGTCGCCGGTGCAGTTTGCCACCGTCCAGGCGGTGGCTCCCTCGAACAGCGAGGTGAAGATGTCGCCCTGCAGCACCGGCGGCACCGCGTTCTTCACTTTTGCCGTCAGCCGCGCCTGCGCCGCGGCGGCCTGCGCGATCTGGGTATTGAGGCGGGGCGACAGCAGCGGAGCATAGCGCACCCGCTGGGTGGCGTCGGGCACGCCGCCGCCCATCAGATGGGTGGGACCATAGACGGCATAAAACGCATTGGCCGCCGCCGCCGGGCTGTCCGCCGCGATGTCCGCACGGGCGGCGCACGGCGCGGCCAGCAGCAGCGCCGCCAGAAGAACGCGGCGGATCACTTCTTCAGGCTGTCGCGGATTTCGCGCAGCAGCAGGACATCCTCCGGCGTGGCCGCCACTTCGGCGGGCGCGGGCACCGACAGCTTGTTGATCTGGCGGATCAGCATGAACAGGGCGAAGGCCACGATCAGGAAATTGATGCAGGCATTGACGAACAGGCCGTAATTGATGGTGACGGCCTTGGCCGCCTTGGCGGCGGCCAGGGTGTCGGCATGTTCACCCTTGAGCACCCAGAAGAAGTTGGAGAAATCCACCCCGCCCAGCGCCAGGCCGATCGGCGGCATGATGATGTCGTTGACCAGCGAATTGACGATGCCGGTGAAGGACGCGCCGATGATCACACCGACCGCCAGGTCCAGCACGTTGCCGCGCATGGCGAATTTCTTGAATTCCTCGATCATGGACATTGCGGACTCGATCCCTTGTGACAAGGACCGCAGGCTAATCGCGGCGGCGCGGAATGGCGAGATAGATAATGGCCAAACCCATCCCGGCGACCGCGCCCAGCATGTTGGCGAACTGGTCCAGCCATTCGCCGTCACGGCCTACATATAATTGCAGCAGCTCCAGCGCCCCGCCCAGCGCCGACACGCCGACAAAGACCCAGACCAGCGACCGCCGCAGCCCCCAGCCCAGGGTGGCCAGCAGCGCCAGCCCGAAATAGGCGGTGAAATGGAGCCCCTTGTCCCAGACGCCATTCTCGATGCCCCCCGGATCGGGGCGCAGTTCGCCCCACGCCACCACCGCCAAAGCGGGCAGGAACAGCCAGGCCCCCGCCCGGCGGACCCAGGGCAGGAAAATTCCATGGAAAAACACGCGAGACGGATGCATGAGGCTGCTTATCCCAATCCGGCGGAGCGGGACAGAGCGCCGGCGGGGCGATTTTATCATGAAAATTCAATGGCTTGTCTATGCCGCCGGATCTTTCCGGCAAGTCCTTGTTTTGGAATAGAATTCTCCGCGCCCGGCCTGGCTTTCGCGTTCCGCCGGGCAGCCCTTGCTTTCGGGGCCATATTCCTTTTAAACGCCCGCTCTTTCGGGCCGCCCGGCTGGACATGCCGTGGCGACCCTTAATGCGACCGGAGCCGATCGGCTCCCAAGAGGACCCCAGGCCGCAAGGCCCGGGAGAAAGCAAAATGTCCAAGCTGAAGACCAAGTCAGGCGCCAAAAAGCGCTTCAAATTCACTGCGACCGGCAAGCTCAAGAAAGGCCAGGCGGGCAAGCGCCACGGCATGATCAAGCGCAGCAACGAGCAGATCCGCAACCTGCGCGGCACCTCCGTTGCCTCCGAATCCGAAGTCCGGCGCGTGAAGCGCTGGATGCCCTACGCCTAAGGAGCGCCCAGATGAGCCGTTCACCCCGCGCCGTTCCCTCCCACGCCCGCCGCAAGAAGGTCTTCAAGCAGACCAAGGGTATGCGTGGCCGCCGCAAGAACAACATCACCACGGCCAATGCCGCCGCCGACAAGTCGCTGCAGCACAACTATATCGGCCGCAAGGAAAAGAAGCGCAATTTCCGCGCCTTGTGGATCCAGCGCATCAACGCCGCCGTGCGCGAGCATGGCCTCACCTACAGCCGATTTATCGCCGGGCTCGCCAAGGCCCAGATCGACATCGACCGCAAGGTGCTGTCCGACCTGGCCATCCACGAGCCCACCGCGTTCAAGGCTCTGGTGGAACAGGCGAAGGCCTAAGCGCATAAAGCCATCGGAGCGAATCGGCGGGCCCATGCCCGCCGATAGTTTCTCTTCGAGGTTTTCATGACCGACATCACCGCCCTTCAGTCCGAAATCCTGGCGCAGGTCGCCGCCAGCGCCGATGAAACCGCGCTGGAGGCGGTGCGCGTCGCCACGCTGGGCAAGAAGGGCTCCGTCTCGGCCTTGCTGGCGACGATGGGCAAACTGTCGCCCGACGAGCGCAAGGTGCAGGGCCCGCTGTTCAACGGGCTGCGCGACACCGTCACCAATGCCATCGCCGCCCGCAAGGCGGCGCTGGCCGACGCGGCGCTGGATGCGCGGCTGGCGGGCGAGACGCTGGACGTCACCCTGCCTCCCCGCGGCGAGAACAGCGGCACGGTGCATCCCATTTCCCAGGTGCTGGAAGAGATCACCGCCATCTTCGCCGATCTGGGCTTTGCCGTGGCCGAAGGCCCGGATGTGGAGTTCGACGATTACAACTTCACCCGCCTGAACGTGCCGGAGAACCATCCGGCGCGGCAGATGCAGGACACCTTCTACGTCGCACCGCAAGCCGACGGTTCCAGCCATGTGCTGCGCACCCACACCTCGCCGGTGCAGGTGCGCACCATGCTGAACGCCAAGCCGCCCATCCGCATCATCTCGCCGGGCCGCGCCTATCGCGTCGACAGCGACGCCACCCATTCGCCCATGTTCCACCAGGTCGAGGCGCTGGTGGTGGAGGAAGGCATCCATCTGGGCCATCTGAAATGGACGGTGGAGCAGTTCTGCAAGGCGTTCTTCGAGATCGACCAGATCGAGCTGCGCGCCCGCCCCAGCTTCTTTCCCTTCACCGAACCGTCGCTGGAATGGGACATGCGTTGCGACCGCAGCGTGCCGGGCAAGATCACCTTCGGCGCCGGCCATGACTGGCTGGAGCTGGGCGGCAGCGGCATGGTCCACCGCAAGGTGCTGGAGAATTGCGGCATCGACAGCAGCCGGTATCAGGGCTTTGCCTTCGGCTTCGGGCTGGACCGCATGGCGATGCTCAAATACGGGATGCCCGACATCCGCAGTTTCTTTGAAAGCGACCTGCGCTGGCTGAAGCATTACGGCTTCGCCGCGCTGGATATTCCCACCCTCGACGGAGGATTAAGCCGATGAGGCGAAATCCGGCCAGCAAACACAAGCCCGCCTCCCCCTCATGCGCGCAAGCGCATAGGAGGGGGAGGTGGCTTCAGCGTGCGACGGCGACCACTTTGGGAGCCGAGCGGAAGCTGAAGCCGGAGGGGGTCAGCAAATGAAATTCACTCTCTCTTGGCTGAAAGAGCATCTCGACACCGACGCCACCCCGGCCCAGATCGCCCAGCGCCTGACCGATATCGGGCTGGAAGTCGAAAGCGTCACCGATCCGGGCGCCGCTTTGTCCGGTTTCGTGGTCGGCGAGGTGCTGACGGCCGAGAAACATCCCAATGCCGATAAGCTGCGCCTGTGCGGCGTCAGCGACGGCAAGGAAACGCTCCAGATCGTCTGCGGCGCGCCCAATGCGCGGGCCGGGATCAAGGTGGTGCTGGCGCGGCCCGGCACCGTGATCCCCGCCACCGGCGATGCGCTCAAGCTGGGCACCATCCGCGGCGTGGAATCGCGCGGCATGATGTGCAGCGCCCGCGAACTGCTGCTGGGCGAGGACCATGACGGCATCATCGAACTGAAGGCCGAGGCCCAGGCGGGTGAGGCGGCCACCGGCGCGCTGGTCGCGGCGGGCCTGCTGGCCGATGATCCTGTGTTCGACGTGTCCATCACGCCCAATCGCGGCGACGCCGCCAGCGTGTTCGGCATCGCCCGCGACCTGGCCGCGTCCGGCCTGGGCACGCTGAAAAGCGAAAAGGTGCAGCCGGTGGCGGGCCAATATCCCTGCCCCAAAACCATCACGCTGGATTTTTCACCCCAAGACAAAGACGCCTGCCCGATCTTCGCGGGCCGCCTGATCCGGGGCGTGAAGAACGGCCCCGCCCCCCAATGGGTGCGGGACCGGCTGAAAAGCGTGGGCATGAAGTCCATCTCGGCGCTGGTGGACGCCACCAACCTGATTTCGCAGGACCGCGGCCGCCCGCTGCATGTCTTCGACGCCGACAAATTGGACGGCAACCTGCGCGCGCGTCTGGCCAGGGACGGCGAGACGGTACTGGCGCTGGACGACATCGCCTATACGCTGGACGGCCAGACCATCGTGATCGCCGACGACGCCAAGGCGCTGGGCATCGCGGGCGTGATGGGCGGCAAGGACAGCGGCAGCTATGACGACACCGTCAATGTCTTCATCGAATCCGCCTGGTTCGATCCGGCCCGCATCGCCCGCGCGGGGCGCAAGCACGGCATCATCTCCGACGCCCGCTACCGCTTCGAACGCGGCGTCGATCCGCAATTCGTGCTGCCGGGGCTGGAGCTTTGCACCCGCTATATCCTGGACTGGTGCGGCGGCGAGGCGTCGGACGTCTTCATCGCGGGCGACCTGCCGCCGCCGCACAAGCCGGTCGGTTTCGATCCGGCGCTGGTGAAATCGCTGGGCGGCATCGACGTACCGCGCCCGCGCATCATCGAGATCCTGCAGAATCTGGGCTTTGTGGTCGAAGAGCACGGCGCGGCCCTGCAGGTGGTGCCGCCAAGCTGGCGCCATGATGTGGACGGCCCCGCCGATCTGGTGGAGGAAGTGGTGCGCATTCACGGCCTGTCCGGCGTCGCCTCGGTGGCGCTGGAACGGCCCAGCGCGGTGGCGCGGGCCGTGCTGTCGCCCGCCCAGCGCCGCACCCGCACCGCCCGCCGGGCGCTGGCGGCGCGCGGCTTCAACGAGGCCGTCACCTTTTCCTTCATCGCCCGCGACCAGGCCGCCTTGTTCGGCGGCGGCGATGAGGCGCGCCAGCTGTCCAATCCCATCGCCAGCGATCTGGACGCGCTGCGCCCCTCCATCCTGCCGTCGCTGCTGGCGGCGGCGGCGCGCAACGCGGCGCGCGGCCTCACCAGCCTGCAACTGTTCGAGATCGGCGCGGCCTTCGACAGCGGCCTGCCCGGCGCCCAGAAGACCGTGGCGGGTGCGATCCGCGCCGGTTCTGTCGAGCGGCACTGGCAGAAGCCCGCTGCCGCCAGTGGCGTGTTCGACGTAAAGGCCGACCTGTTGGCCGCGCTGGAAGCCATCACCGGCGCGCCGATGAGCGCCCCGGTCACGCAAGGCGCACCCGGCTGGTATCACCCCGGCCGCAGCGGCACGATCGCCATGGGGCCGAAAATCATTGCCCAGTTCGGCGAACTGCATCCCCGGGTGCTGGCCGCCTTCGATCTTAAAGTGCCGGTGGCCGGGTTCGAGATTTTCCTGGATGCGCTGCCCGAGCCCAAATCCCAAGGAAAAAACAAGGGCAAGGCCAAGCCCTTGTTCGCGCCGTCACCCTTCCAGGCCATCGAACGCGACTTTGCCTTTGTGGTGGATGCGAAACTGGCGGCGGGCGAGATCGTCAAGGCGGTGAAGGCCGCCGACCGCGCCCTGGTGGACAGTGTCGGCGTATTCGATGTCTACGAAGGCAAGGGCGTGCCCGAGGGCAGGAAATCCGTCGCCGTGTCGGTGCGCATCCAGCCCAAGGACGCCACCCTGACCGAGGCCCAGATCGAAGCCATCGCGCAGAAGATCGTCGCGGGGGCGATGAAGCTGGGCGCGGTACTTCGTTCTTAACCCCTCCGTCGGCAACTCGACTTGGCTCTGCCAAGATCTCATTGCCGACACCTCCCCTTCCATGTGCGCTGCGCGCACGAAGGGGAGGATGCTCAGCTCGCTGCAAATGCCAGGAGCTTTGGCGCTACGCCGATATCCGCCGCCAGTTTCTCGAACGCCGCCCTGGCGCGCGGGTTCGACCGCTGGTGGCGCTCGGCGAGGATCAGTTCGTTTTTCTGGGTGTGCTCGAAGCCGGTGAATTCGGTGACGCGCACGCGATAGCCATGCGCCTCCAGATACAGGCCGCGCAGCACATTGGTCAGGTGCGCGCCGAACTCCCGGCGGTGCAGGCCATGCCGCCACAACTGGTCCAGCGGGTTCTTCACCCCGTCCAGCGCCCGCGCCACTTCCGCCTGGCAGCAGGGCACCAGCGCCACCCATCTGGCCTCATGGCGCAGGGCGAACAGGATCGCCTCGTCGGTGGCGGTGTCGCAGGCATGCAGCGCGGTGACGATATCCACCGGCCCCGCCGATGCCTCGGCGATGCAGCCTTCCACGAAATCCATCCGGGCAAAGCCGCTGTCGGCGGCGATCCTGCGCGCGGTGTCCACCAGCGCGGGCCGCGTTTCCACATTGACCACCCGCCCGCGTCCGGCGGGCGCGAAATACAGGTCGTACAGGATGAAGCCCAGATAGGATTTGCCCGCGCCCAGATCGGCCAGCACCGGTTCCGGCCTTTCCGCCAGCGCCGCGTCGATCGCGGGCTTTATCAGCTGCGCCAGATGCTGCACCTGTTTCAGCTTGCGGCGGCTGTCGGCGTTCAGGCCCCCATTGGCGGTCAGGGTATGCAGCGCCCTCAGCC
>Ga0066256_1001410_pt1:5000-33168 | contig 33168 bp, 28 predicted proteins | sample ThiBio_1000_biof_FD_87107 | JGI IMG/M metagenome (GOLD analysis project Ga0066256, IMG submission 87107) | Wastewater bioreactor microbial communities from Cape Town, South Africa - Thiocy_expt_1000_biof (version 2) | ecosystem: Engineered > Bioreactor > Thiocyanate-remediating >... | reverse complement strand
TACAAGATGTTCATCGGGATTGATTTGTTGAAAGATTTCAAAAGCCCGCTCGCGGGATTTCTTCTCGGGATACATGCGCCAAAAGTTGTCGAATTGGCGTAATAAATAAATATAAATATTTTCTTTAATAAGAGGTATGGCGGCTTTTTGAGGTTCTACTGTAGCGGCTTTTACAATCTCGCCCTCAGACAACTCAGTGTTTATAGGGTTTTTCTTGTGCGGCTTTATGGCGGATTTCTGTGGCGGGTTTATGGCGGCTTTATTTTGGGCAGAATAATCTGTTGAAGCTAAAAGGCATTTTAAAATGAGCTGCATTTCGTTAGATTGAATTTCAATAATGCCAGCTCGAACCAATCCATAAACAGCTCGACGAATTTGATCACGTGAAAAAGTTTGAGATTTAATTCCTTGATGTGGCTCAATATAAAGTTGCTCGGATATTGATTGATAACTGATCCGTCTTTTGATGCCTGTAATTCCTGTTTGTAAATCCATATAAGTCCTGATTCCTCTCAAATAAGTTAGTTGCTGGATATGCGGTAGACCACACAACGCAGCGAGTTCCTCCTTATTAATTATTAAATCCATCATCTGTTCATATTCCCTTAAGTCCTCGTTTTTATTCTCATATTGTGATACATTTTATAAATAAAGATACGTAATATCACGAATCGTGATTATTTGGTTTAATATATATCACAATTCGTGGTTTTTCAATAGGTAAACTAACTTATGTGAGGCAAATTTGACTGAATTAAATATTAAGAAAGAAATTGGTAAACGTATTTTCGAATCACGCAAGTTGAAGGGTTTGACGTTAAAAGCTCTTGGCGAACTTGCTGGGGGTCTTAAGCAAACGCGACTAACTAATTGGGAGCAGGGTGCACGAGCTCCAGGACCCGAAGAAATCAAACGATTGGCGCACGCGCTCGATGTCTCTCCAGCTTTTTTAATGTGCTTGTCTGATGAGAAGCAAGTCAAAAAAACTAAATCCCTTAGTCAATTAATTCCGCTTCTTGATTACCATCAGGCTTGTGATGCAAAGTCGCATATTGACGCAATTCGAGAACAAGGCTCCTACGGCGATGAACTATTGATTTCTATAAGCACTATCTTATTACCAGAATTGAGTGATGAAGCATTCGCTTTGAAAATGGCAAATGAAAGTATGATGCCTGAGATAAAAGTAAATGATGTGCTTGTGATAGAACCTAAGATTTCACCTAATCCAGGAGATTATGTTGCGGTTAAAGTGGCTAACAAGTCTGAAGCTGTTATTTGCCAGTATAAAAAATTATCTTATACTTCGCCTGAATTTGAACTGCAAACATTAAATGAAAATTGGCCGAATATTAATTTAACAGATGCTCTTGAACTGACGGTTATTGGAAAGGTTATGCAGAAGATTCATCAATATTAACTGAATGAATTAATCCCTACAAATTAGACCCTCAAAATTTGGAAGCATATTCGAGCTTTAGATGATAGGAAGAAGCATCATGAATAACAATGAATTAAATGGTCGTTCTATTATTATATTGGTTTAATTAATGAGCTTCGAAAATTGCCATATGAAACTGAATGGCTTGAATTCAAACACAATAAGGTTGATCCTGAAGAAATTGGCGAGTATTGCTCAGCTTTGGTTAACTCTGCGCTGCTGTGTGGAAAGACAACTGCTTATCTTATCTGGGGTATTGATGACGAAACTCATGACATTATTGGAACCAGTTTCAAACCAGAACAAACTAAGGTGGGTAATGAAGCTTTAGAAAATTGGTTAATAAGACTTTTGTCACCAAAAATAAATTTTTATTTCTTCAGCATAACAACTCAAAACAAGCCTGTTGTTGTTCTCGAGTTATCGGCAGAAATAAGTCATCCATTGCAATTTAAAAATCAGAAATATATCCGGATTAGCTCCTATAAGAAAAAACTCAGTGATTATCCCGCCAAAGAAAAAGCCTTATGGAGAGTGTTCGATCGGAAATCATTTGAAGATAATATTGCAGCTGAACAAGTACCCGATGAGCAGGTTTTAAGATTATTTGATTATCCTACTTATTTTGATTTGCTTGAGTTGCCTGTGCCTGATGGTCGCGCCGCAATATTAAATGCGTTGAAAGAAGATAAATTAATTAAATCTTGTGAGGCTGGGGATTGGAATATCACTACTTTGGGCGCCGTTTTGCTTGCCAAAAATTTAGCCGATTTTCCAACGCTCAAACGAAAAGCCTTACGAATAATTCATTATAAAGGTAACAGTCGTATTGAAACACAGCGTGAGCACTTGGAAAACAAGGGATACGCTGTTGGTTTTGAAGGGCTTATTGCATACATTATGGCTCTGATTCCAACCAACGAGATCATTGGTACAGCTTTACGAAAAACGGTGCCTATGTATCCAGAACTTGCCGTGCGTGAATTGGTAGCTAATGCCCTAACTCATCAAGACTTCTTGATCTCCGGTACAGGACCTATGGTGGAGATTTTCGATAACCGGATAGAAATAACTAGCCCAGGATTACCCCTCGTTTCAACAGAGCGCTTTTTAGATACACCGCCAAAATCTCGCAATGAAGCTCTTGCGTCATTAATGCGTCGCTTTGGTATATGTGAAGAACGTGGCAGCGGCATAGATAAAGTTGTCTCTCAAACCGAGCTATATCAATTGCCTGCCCCTATTTTTGAAGCGGTTGAAGAGCATACCCGCATTGTTTTATTTGCTCATCGCGAGTTAAAAAAAATGGATAAGCAAGATCGTGTTTGGGCTTGTTATCTACATGCTTGCTTACGTTATGTTCAGCGTGATTACATGACGAATTCTACATTAAGGGAGCGTTTTGCGATTGATCCAAAGAACAGTGCTATGGTGTCTAGAATTATACGTGACAGCTTAGATTCAGGAAAAATTCGATGTTATGATGATTCAGTGGGTAGTAAAGCTAAAAAATACTTACCTTGGTGGGCAATATGAGCATATAAATTTGTTTGACTGTTGTTTGACTGGAAGACTTTTTTAGAAGAGCTTTTTTCATAAAAAACATATTTTTTCATATGGTTATGTATTTATATTTGTTTGATTGGTAGTTAGTGCTAATAGTTTATTACAGTCATTATGCTAAACACATACTACTCGAGCGTTATATCAAGAGAAAGATGGTTAAAATTACAATGAATCAGAGTACAGGTTTTTTTACCGGCAAGGATTTTTTATGGTCGATATTAACCCTTATTCAATAATTACTGGCATAAATGGGAGCGGAAAACACAGCTCCTAGATTATCTTACTCAGTCTGATGATTTAAATAAGAGATACTTGATACGGTATAAAGATGTTAACTATCGACCACCACCAGAAAAACATGCGAAATAGAGCTCAGACTTAAATGTTACTTGCATAAACATGGGGATGTAAATGAAAAGAGATGTAACTATAGATCAGATATGTAAAGGATTGCGTATCTTAGAAAAATATTGTCCAAATGCATCTGTCATGGGAAATACTGCTATTAGAGCCGCTATTGAATTACAAGAAATGGAATTTATAAATATAACCGAGGAAGATCGTAACTTTCTTCTTTCTATCGGCTGGAAAACAAATGGATTTTATCTTTGGTACATATGATTAAAAAAAGCTTTTGGCAAGAAGGCATTGGTTTATGCCATTAGTTATGCCAAGTAGTAGAAGGCGATTTTAAAAATAACTTGATCCTCAAGTATTTTGTGGAGCTCAAAACAAAAAATAAGATCCACAAACAAATTTGAAGAGTTTTGACGCTTCACAATGGTTTTATTCTGTTTATGATAGGCTCAAACTTTAGATATTTCCAATTATTCTAGGGGCACCAAATCGGCACCATTTGTAGACAATATTAGACCATGAAAGACAATTAGGCGCATTTTCCAGAGAAATAGATAGACTAAAGTAGGTGTGGTTTTTCATGGTCTTAGATAGTATTTGATGAAATCATCAACAATCATGGTAGCGGGTTCGATTCCCGCCGCCTCCACCATATAACTACTTGATTTATAATTCAAAAATACATTAACTACTATATAGCAGCTCCGTAGCGGTACCAAATAATACTTTTGTAGTTCATCTTCATAAATAAATACCGAAGAGGTCATGCAAAAAGCAATATTGATCAGAAAGTGATCACACGATAAGATTCTCCATTTTTTTTGAATTATATTGAGATGTTGTTATGAAGAAAATTAGATTAGTATTTGTGCTAACAGTATTATTGGGAATTCTTATGCTAGTAGCATAGAGCTGTTTTCTAATGACTTTTCTTCAGCTATTAGGATTGGAAATAAACATTTTACTGAGAGGAGCTATTGCATAAGGCTCACATTATCATGATTGGGAAAATAATTTAATATTTGGAAGTCCACTCATAAATTCAATTGTCAACGAAACAAAATTAGCTATATTTCCTCGCGTTGTGCTTTCAGCATCTGTATTAAATTATGGAGCTAATTTTTTAATATTCCAGTGCAACTGGCCTCAATTATAGCGTATAAGTTACAAATTAGAATGGTAGTAAGGCTAGAATCCTACCGCATTTTATGAAATTTACGACATTCGTGTTTAGGTGGTATTTATTTCAGCTGATTCCCAGCTTGAATTTATTATTGAATTTTTCCTTTGCGCTTTTTATACTAAACTATGACGGATATTTTACTGATTATATTACTCTAATCAATGATAAGAGAAGTTGCTGCTGGCAGAGACACCAGCAGCAGAAGAATTAAGAAGAAGGTGAAATGCTCCACTTGTTGGTGGGTTTCTGTTCTAAAATATCCAAAGCAGCACGCATAGATGCGGTTTCATTACTAAATTTATCGGAAAATTTGAAAAAAGAACGCTCTTCTTTTAAGAGATGTTTTGGATGGTCCAATAGATAAGAGGCAAATTCATTTCTATCAACTTTCGTAGTTGCAAATTCTTGTTCTAATAAATCTAGATAAGCCATTTTCTGCTGTTTTAAGTCCTTAAAACCACGTTCTTTAACTTTCGCACAAATCATTTGGTCTAATTCTGCAGCTTTAGATAAGTTACCGATGGGGTTATTATTGGTTGAAAGCTTAACTTCTGCAGCTTTATTTGCGTTTTCGCTTAGATTATTGTTATTGCTTGCTGCGGGCTTAACTTCTGCTGCCTTAGAGGGTAGATCAAAGGCCTCTTGCAACATTGAAAGATTATCTTCATCGAACAAAGATTTAAGTGGATACCGACCTTTATCAATTTGCGCATCAAGTATAGTTTTACTCAGAGAGTTTTTCTTTTGAGCAAGTGTTGCAAAGTCTTGACCCTTAGCCACAGCATATTCTCGTAATACCGAATTTATTTCCTCTTTGGAAATATATAAGCTGGTTAAAAAGATAGCCGCAATCTTTGTTGAAACTTCGAATAAAGATTGTGGTTTCAGTTCCAAGTTAGCCATAAATGATGCTACATCACGTTTTGATTGATTTTCTGAGGCGTCAGCTTGAGGCAAAGGGGGAATGGATGCAGGGGCATTCTTGCCGTTTTCTAATGATTGAATAGGCTTTGCTGTATCAAGAAACAGTGTATAATAATTTTCCCTAAATTTTCTTAGCTCATCATGAGTTAAATCAGAACCCAATATAAGCTTAGTGAATAATTGTTTCAATTCATAAGCACAATGAAACTTCGGAAGATTAGGGTTTTTATTTCCTACCATTGTAGCTGGGTAGTAAGCCATGAGAGATAGCGGTAAGATGTTTTCGAAAAGAATTTCAGGATAACGTTCCATGTTTAAATTTAAAAAAGTAGACATCTGCTTGGTATGTTGATTAATGTAATAAGCTGTAAGTCTGAATGAGCCTTTCCCACCTGGCTGAAATTCAACAAACAGTTTACCTACTTTTGCTTTAACAAGAGTGCGTCCACTGTATTGAGGAGGAATGACAAAATCTTCGTCACCAAAAATTTTGTCTAACAATCTTTCTTCAGGTTTTAGTGCCTGTAATTCCTCAACCTTATACCAGTGTGTCGGGACACGTTGATACTCGCCGTTAATTAAAGTATAGCTTTTCAAAATTTTAGTATAAGCAGGCTCTACTGGTACTTGTTCGATTTTAGTCGCAGTCATTTAAATCACCTAGAAGATAACATGATTCTTTATTATACAGTAATGGCATTAAAAGGTCAAAAATTTCAAAAATCCGTTTGATAAACAATATTGATACAAAGTAAATCCTTACCTCAGCGCATAAAAATACTTGTGCAGTCTTAACTGAAACTGCTAATTTTTCGCAATCGGAGGAACATAATTTAGCAGTTCTATGTAATTAGCATTTTATCTTAATCAATGTGCGATGCATTGATGAGTGGTCGACGCTTTTGAACATTTAACATAGTGGATGATTTCAACCGTGAAGTGCTGGCTGAGAACGATTTGAGCCTGCCCGCACAGCGAGTAATTCACGTATTAGAACGTGTTGTTGCTTGGCGTGGACTTCCTGCCAAACTACGCATGGATAACGTCCTAACTCTGGAGTCAAGATTTTTTTTGAAAAACAGATTCCGTTCGCTCAATAAGCTAATTTTTTAAATGTATTACTGCTAACCTCATCAAAACCCAATGGTTTCCATTTCTTAATAGGAATATTTTTTATCCATCGTGACACAAGGTCCAGAGCAAGATGCCAGGCCTTTACTGTACTTAAAACAAAATAAAATCCCAATGGAAGATCCAAACATTATCTACGAGGTCAATAGCCTCTACGGCCCTACAGAGAGAATTCTTCCACTGGGTATTACCGATTCATAGTCACATCGATAATTCGTTGCATTTTTAATGATGCCAAAGACTACACGAGCCATTTTGGCAGCAACAGTAGTATATCCTTTCCGTTTTAAATCATCATTTTTGGGATCCTGCTTAATGTAATTCTCACATTTTTTTCTAAATGTATTTTCGCGCATTCTAATGGCCACCGTTGCCGCAAGCCAGAAAGCATAACGTAGTTTGCTATTTCCATATTTAGATATTTTGCTGCGACCAGGAAAATAACCTGATTGATGGGTGCATAAATCAAACCCACAGAACTTAAGGAACTGGCGGTAATGTTTGAAGCGCTTTAAATCACCGGTTTCAGATAAAATCATAAGTGCTAAAATAGGGCCAATACCAGGAATAGTGAGCATCTTTTTATAATCATTTTTTCCCTGAAGAAAAGCCCCTGCTGCTTTCTCTATTTCTTTTAATCGTTTACACAAGCCTTGATGTTCATGAAGAACAACTCGAAACATATCCATTGCTTGCGAATTTTCGTCTAATGGAAGCCCAATGCTTTCCTTAGCGGTTTGATAAAAATTAATTAACCAATTTCCTTTGTCAACTTTGCGCCCAGCTACATCCCAAGCCGCTTCAATAAACTCTTCTTGAGTGTATTTTAATACGCTAGATGGTGTTGGATAATGGGATATAAAATGGGTAAACCACAAGGCACGGGAGCTATGAAAAAACATCTCTACTTCGGGAAAGTAAAGGGGTAAATAATGATTCATAAGACTGTGTTGAACTCTGACTTTTCTAAGTGATATCTGCTGATACGTTTTAACCAATTCTTGTATATCGTTATATTTATTAATCAATGGGTCATGATATGTTTGCACCACGCCTGTTCTCATTAGGTGGAGAATGACTTGCGCATCCTTTGGATCATTGTTGAGCGGTATAACCGTACTGTTCAGTATGATTGGTTAAGCCAATATTTATTTGAAAGTATTGCCGAGGTACAACTTCATGCGACACCATGGCTATGGACGTACAATAGTGAACGACCTAATACTGCTATCGGAGGAATTCCTCCAAAGCAAAAATTGGCACTAGTGGCCTAAGTCTCTACTTTTAGCATCAGTTAAAAATGGGGGGATTACCCTCTAGTGCCTGATCTTTAAAATGTGGGCTGTATTTCTTTCTGTTTGATTTTTGTTCTGGATTTTTATTGTGCATTATTCACCTCTGGTTAAGATTTTACTCTCTTAACTAGGTGTCCATCAATTCAAGGCAAGATCATTTTATCTGTACTGGGCGGAATTGGGCGATCTGGCAAATAGCGACTCTTTTCAGGCCTAAAATATATACCACGGCATATAGTAACCACTTCATTGCTTTTTGCTAACCGCAATAAAACACGTTGTACAAGCTTGATTGGATATTTTTTATAAATTGAGTCCACGAAAAAAATCCTTCCTCTTGGAATTTTTTTAATGACTTTTTCAATTGATACTATCGTGTTCATGTCCTTTACCTGCATTTTTAAGTCTTTCAAATATCATTAACCATAAATGCTGCATTTTAATCAGTGTCCCTAAATAAGATTTGCATGAATTTTGTATTGATATATATTTTTTCTCTTCCAATTTCTATTTCTTTCAAAATACCTTCACTAACAAACTTCTGCAGATATTCGGCAGCGGTTTGTCTTTTTACTATCCCTGCATCTACTACATTCGAAATTCTGCAGTAAGGTTGTACAAAAAGAAGTTCTACTAATTCTCTTGAATATATTTTAGGTTGTTTATTTTTTACATACTCCACGGTTTCTTCCATTAGGCCAATAATGTTCTTAATCTTATTGCAAGTCCATTGAGATGTGTTTGCGACAGCATTTAACATGTAAATAATCCAGGACTCCCAATCATCTTTTAAAGTGACATTTAAGAGATTTTGGTAATATTCTTTCTTATGCTTGATGATATAACGGCTCAAATAAAGAACAGGTATAGTTAATAGTCCTCGCTCGATTAAATACAATATATTTAAAATTCTTCCCGTTCGGCCATTTCCATCCGTAAATGGGTGGATTGCTTCAAATTGATAATGCCCTATAGCCATTTTTATTAATGGGTCAATATCATTCTGATCATGTAAAAACACTTCCCAATTATGAAGCTTTTTCCTTAAAAGCGCCTCGCCCTCAGGAGGAGTATAAATTATTTCTCCCGTTGCTTGATTGGAGAGAGTGGTTCCTGGAACCTTTCTTACTGTCATTTCAACGCCATGCAAGGTTGAACATAAACTTTCTGCTAAGACCGTATTTAATGGTCGAGATTTAATAGATTCAAAGCCTTCTCTCAAAGCAGTTCTGTAACGTAAAGCTTCTTTTGTAGCTGGATCTATATTCGTTTCGGAACTGCTATTGGCGTATTGAAATAACTTATCTGTTGTAGTCATTATGTTTTCAATCTCTGAACTTGCTTGTGCTTCTAGCAAAGGCAAAGAGTTTATTAGAACGCTTTGGTTTGGTAACATTTCTGCCGCTTTTCTCAACTCTGCTAGTGACGCACGTGCTTCAATACATACTTTCAGTATTTTTTTAGTTTCAATATCCTGTTTGGGAGGCAGTGCAGGCAATTCATTGTATGCTTTCGTTACATCAATTTTCATAATGTTTAAATTTTCCAATTTTATCGACATGTTTTAAGGATATGTCGATGCAATAGACATGTCAAAGAAATGTGTCGATATTTTCTTATTTTGTCGACATGTTTTTAGAATATGTCGATGGTGTAAACATATACGGACGATATGTCGAAAATTTAACATTATATCTACATGTCATTATAATAAATTAGAGATAGAGAATGTTGTAGGGGGTATAAATGGGGGTATATTTAAATTCATACAAAATAAATATTTTATAAATCAAATGATTATATATTAAGTTAAATAGCCGCCGCCCCAATTTATCATCCAAAACACTCCAGTATCATCCATAATCCCTTTTAAATACGGGCCTTAAGTCCTATCAAACGTCCACTATTGTCCAATAGATACCCCCTACAACTACCTCATAGTGGGGAATTACCAATTTACCGAAACTTGCATAGAAGTTTTAAATACAAGGTAATCAAATGATAATTTGGTACCGCCAATCCAGGGTATCATGCTTTAATTAACGAACCATAAATGCCCCATCTTAACAAGTACTGGCATCGCCCGATAGGATGGGTCTTGTTACTTTATAAACAAAGGGCATCCAAATAAATTTTTTTAAACTTGCCAAAAAGAAATATTATTATACAATTTGATTTTTATATAAGACTGGAGATGGCTAATGTTTGAAAATTTAGACAACCATAAACAAAGAAGATTAAATGACTTCATGTGTTCAGGAGATTATCAAAATAGTTTTTTTAAGCCATTCACTTCATTTTCTGATGCCAAAAAAATGTAAAAGCAATTGCTGCCTTACCGCTCATTAATCTGGGCTTAGCGTTAAATTTAACTCTAGAAGCATTAATGACATCCACTTTCGGTGTAGCTAATATTGTTATCGGTGCTGAAACTTTTGATTTAGATGAGATAAAATGCGGTGGTACTAATATCACCCTAGGAGCTATGAGCTTCTTGTGCGCCCTCTATTATGGAGCTTCTATGATTTTGGATACATTAGATACATTTATTCGTTTAGTAACACATAGTTTAGCGACAATAGGCTTAGGACTTAGTAAAACAGCTATTGCTATAGCCGAATGTTGTAATCCTTCAGCGGAGCCTGAACTTAATTTTTGAACAATGTTCAGAAATAAGATTTAAGTACAAGAAAATGGTTATGGTAGTAAACCTTCAAATTCCATCATGCCGGGAAGTTCTCGGTCTCGGCTGGTGATTAAAAACTAATGAGACACTCTTATTTTAGCTTGTATCCAACTACTTCAAGGAAACCTATAGACTCTAATAAAACTAAAGGAATATCCTCATTTGCAGAGCACTCTTACATTAAAGCGAACGTCTAATACTCCTAATCTTTAAACTGTATGAAACAAATTATTATCGAAAATACACGGTGAATGCTTCGTACGGAATAATTTTTGCGATAAAAATCAAATCTGTGTATCATCAATTATATAATACATTGTCACAGACCTACGTTACTTTGATTAATCCTGTCTACAGTAACTCTAATCGGACCGTGACTTTCAATACCAGTAGTCCACTCAATAGCAATAGTAGTTATCAAATTATTATCCCTAACCCTGGAAATATTACCAACGCTCAAGGCGTTCCACTAAGCGGAGGGGGGTTAATCAGTAATTTTACAACCGCTGCTTCAGGTTTCCTCTGCAACCAAACATGGGTGTTAAATGCGGGTAATAATACCCTAAGTAACTGTTCATCCGATTCTGTAAGTGGGGCAATAGTTGCGTGTTCTGGTGAAAGCACCGCGGTTCTAGGAGCACCATTAGATAATCCCACGGCCATGGTATGGAGTGGTTTACTACTGTCGATAACGAATGCTAGTGGCAGTAATCCCTTAATCGTCATTGATACAATTACAAATCCAACGCCGCCTTTTACTGCTACCGCAATCACCAGTAGTGCGGCCACAAACCCGATAGGTCTGGCTGTCTTAAACGGTAAGGGATGGATTGCAAATAATAATGGCACATTAACTTATTGCACGACAGCGCAAACCGGCACGGGCAGTAGTTCTTGGAGTGGGTGCAGTGTTAGTACGCCGGTTAATTATCCAACAACCGCAACTTCTATTAATGTTCTTAGACCAACCTCCTCCAATGCGGGCGCTCTTTTTACTACCAATACAACAACCAATTCAATCAGTACTTGTCCTATTAGTAACGTCATTACCATCGCAAGTTGTACTGATGCTGGAGGAAGTGGTTTTAACCAACCGAGTTTTATAGTGGGTTCTGGACCATCAAATCCGAATCATTATGCATTAATTACCAATAAAGGAAACAGCACTGTATCGCGATGTGATGTCGATCCTACTACATTTCTGTTAAGTAATTGCGTCACTACGGGATCAAACTTTAATCAGCCTGTTTCTATATATGAGTCGGATAGTGGATACACTTATATTACCAATCAAGTGGATAATTCAATAACTGTCTGTACTGACACGAATGGGATTTTAACTAATTGCACCAGTATGAGTGGAAACTTCAATGCACCTATTGCAGCTGTTGTAGGTAGTTGTGGTTAAAATAGGTCATTAATGAACACGTTAACCACCGCGAGCCGGTGGTTAACACTAAAAATTCCAAGGTTAATTGAACTTTATGGTTTAATAGCATTCGTTATCATAAATTTTAAAAAACTGCTTTAAATGCTAATTAAAAATAGTACGACAAAAGCGAAATAATATTAATTGCTGACAGATAAGATATTAGTAGTAGACTTACTAAAAATTTTTCGGTACTAAGGTTAAGAAAGTGAAATCAGTTTGTGTTTACTTGGGAGCAAAATTTGGTAACTCAGCACTATTCCAAGATGTGGTGGCTCAGCTAGGAGCCCAAATAGCCCTGCGAAATATGCGTTTGGTTTATGGTGGTTCAAGTCTGGGACTAATGGGGGTGCTTGCCACAAGCGCACTTGAGCAAGGGGGTAAGGTCACCGGAATAATCCCTGAGAGTCTCATCGCTTCGGAGAAGCCCATTAACGCATTAGATGAATTGATTGTCACCCAAACCATGCAGGAACGAAAATTACTGATGCAGCAAAAGTCGGATGCATTTATTGTAGTACCTGGTGGTTTAGGCACGTTGGAAGAGGCTTTTGACACATGGAATGCCATTAAACTCGGGCTTTTAAATAAGCCTATGGGTTTTCTAAACATTGATAACTATTTTAATGATTTATTTGCTCTGATATCCAAAGCGTTAGCTCATGGTTTTATCGCTTCATCTCAAGCAGAAATACCTAAAATTGGCTCCTGTCCCGTCGCTCTTATGACGGAGTTAGGACTGAGTTGAAGCACTAATAATTATATTTTGCGCTTACAATTTGCTCTTGCAAAAACCTTAATGTATAATTTAAATACGAAATGGTCAATGCAAGGAGTGCAAGACGTGCGTCATCTAATTCCAACCTTGGCAATGAGTGCAATAATCTGGAGCGCAGCACCCCAAGCTGCGCCTATACAAGACTTAACTGCGCAAATAGCTAATATTAATTCGTTCACCTCCAGCGATACACCTCATTACTCTACATACTGGCATTATCGTCACTGGCATCGGCACTGGGGGCATCATTGGCACCACTGGCGATATTGGCATCGTTGGTAGACAGGTTACTGCAGATAAGGAAGAACTATGAAACGATTAACTATTGCCTTAAGTTTAAGTATTGTCGTACTTTTGGGTGGCTGTGCTACGGAGACTGTATATTACACGCCTGCTTATAAAACATATTATAAGCCAGTCTACAAAACAAGAACTGTTTATTCCGTGGGTTATTATGGTGCACCATACTGGAACAATGCCTATTATTATGGTTATGATGACATCCAAAATGTCGGATATTGGGGTATGTACGATGCTTATACGGTGTATTAATCTGCAGATATCAAAACATTAATGAGTATCTGCAGCTGCGCTAAGATTATTCTTTAGCTCGGGATACATATTCACCTTTACGCGTATCGACTTTGATGAGTTCCCCGGTTTGAACGAAAAGAGGTACGCGCACTACTGCACCTGTATCTAATTTAGCAGGCTTGCCACCGCCACCGGAAGTATCACCACGAACGCCAGGATCGGTTTCAACAATTTCAAGAACTACGAAGTTAGGCGGAAGCACTTGAATAGGCTCATTGTTCCATAAAGTGACCATACACACATCTTGTTCTTTTAACCATTGCTGAGAGTCACCCAAAACCTCTGATGTGATTGCATATTGTTCGAAATTATCGGGTACCATAAAGTGCCATAATTCGCCATCGTTATACAAATATTGCATTTCCATATCCGCAACATCAGCTGATTCGATGCTTTCATTAGATTTAAGGGTGCGCTCAACAACACGACCGGTTTTCAGATTGCGAATTTTAATGCGCGTAAATGCTTGACCTTTTCCAGGTTTAACAAAGTCACATTCAAGAATGGTGCAGGGGGCATCGTCCACCATGACTTTAAGACCATTTTTTACATCATTGCTGCCATAAGTTGCCATCAGTTCTCCAGTTGAGATTTCTTCGCGTTTTCGTTAAAGTGCGCACAGTTTATCAAGTCTATATCATTAATGCGAGATTCAACCATCAGTTGGCAAAAAAAATTAGCACAGGGTTTTTCAACCGTTGCGAGCCTTTTAGAGTATTTAGAATTACCCCAAACGCTTGGTGAGGCCCTTGCGGAAAAGGCATTTCCCACCCGTGTGCCTTTAAGTTATGCGCAGCGGATGCAGAAAAATAACCCACGCGATCCACTTTTATTACAGGTTTTATCTACAGCCTCGGAGCTGAGCTCGGTCCAGGGTTATGTAACCGATCCTTTGGAGGAGAAAAAAAGTAATCCTCAAAAAGGCATTATCCACAAGTACGAAGGGCGGCTTTTAATTACCCTCACCGGAGCATGTGCGGTTAACTGTCGCTTTTGTTTTCGCCGTCATTTCCCGTATCAGGACAATAATATTGGCCGCAATGGCCTGTACGACTTAGCGGGTTATATACGTAATGATCCCTCGATAACCGAAGTTATTTTAAGTGGGGGGGACCCGTTGTTGGCTGCAGACGCTGTGTTTATAGAATTACTACAGCTTTTAGAACAGATTGAGCATGTGCATACTCTACGGATGCATAGCCGGATACCGGTGGTCTTTCCTGCAAGAATTGATGAACGTTTTTTAAAGATTTTCTCAGAAACACGGTTAAAAAAAGTTTTGGTTTTACACATCAATCATCCTCAGGAATTAGCAGATGCAGAGGTGAAGAGCGTTTTAACCTCTTTAGCCGCGCAGGACTTTTTTTTATTAAATCAGAGTGTTTTGTTGGCAGGTATTAACGATGATGCAAGCATATTGGCTGAGTTAAGCCAAAGGCTATTTCAACACCGGATCCTTCCCTATTATCTCCATATTCTGGATAAAGTTCAGGGCGCTGCTCATTTCGATATGGATTTATCTCAAGCCAAAGAGATTTTCTACACACTCCAGAAATTAGTACCCGGTTATCTGTTGCCGCGATTGGTGAAAGAAGAGCCTGGAAAATTGAGTAAAACTCTTATATTGTAGCGTGAAAAACTCGTTACATAGAATTATGACTAAACTACCCATACTGCAAAGCAATGATTTGATTGATTTAGTAGCCCCTGCATCGCGTTGTTCGGATAGACAATTAGAAGCCTTAAAAGACATGCTCTGTTCCTGGGGATTGCGTGTCCGTATTCACCCAGCCATATTTGGTGACGATCTTTTGTGTGCAAATCATGATATTGAACGTTTTCAGCAATTGCGTGATGCGCTTTATGCTGCGGATAGCAAGGCAATAATCTGTGTTCGTGGAGGCTACGGAGCCACGCGCATTATCCCCTATTTAGAACAAATACCAGCTCCAGAGAAGCCAAAATTATTTGTGGGGATGAGCGATATTACCTGTTTGCATTTGTATATGCAGCAAGCTTGGCAATGGTCCACCTTACATTCAGGAGTTGCACCTGATAAGTTTTCTCCAGAGTCACTCGCGCAACTGCGTAAAATTTTACTAGGGGAATTAAATTTTCTTTCCTACCCGCTTATACCCATGAATAACCTTGCTAAAAAAGCAGCCGCATTGCAGGGGAAAATAGTCGGTGGCAATTTGACCTTAGTCCAAGCCAGTATAGGTACTTCATGGGTCTTACACGGGAGAGGGCAGTTTATATTTTTAGAAGAAGTTTCTGAGCGTGGTTATCGTCTGGATCGAATGCTGGAGCATTTACGCCAGGCCGGTTTATTTTCAGGGGCGCAAGCCATTATTTTGGGAGATTTTACGGGCGGCTTAGAACCTGATGGCTCCTCACTCGTTGACGAGGTGCTTTTGCGCTTTGCCCACAATATCCCCATACCCGTACTTCGATTACGCGGCGTTGGTCATGATTACATTAGCCATCCCTTGCCGCTGAATATGCGAACCCAGTTAAATTTGGGGGAGGGGTCTGCAATAAAAATTGAATTAGCTAACTAGTCTAAATATCGCTCTCCTCATCCCGATAGAGCTGAATCAGTTTTTCCTGGGCGCAGTTAGCGCCCTGAGTCGGTGGCTTATACTGCCCATCACTTTGCATTTCCCAGGTGTTGCTGTTATCACGTAAATAATTTTTAATAATCTCACGTTTAATCCGTTTCTTACATTGCTCATCTAAGATCGGGAACATAATTTCAATACGATGGTAGAGATTACGCTCCATTAAATCAGCACTAGAACAAAAGTAATGCTCTTCTTCATGAATGCGGAAATAAAAAACGCGATGATGTTCCAGAAAACGTCCGATATAAGACAACACACGAATATTATCGGATATCCCAGGTAAGCCGGGTTTAAGGCAACACACACCGCGAACTAATAGATTAATTTTTACCCCTGCCTGCGAGGCCTTATATAATGCTTGAATCATGAGTTTGTCGGTTAATCCATTTACTTTGATTAATATTTCAGTATCTGTGCCTGCAGCAGCTGCTGTGCTGCATTGCTCGATTAAGTGGACTAAGCTTTTTTGCAAAGTAAAAGGTGAGTGACTTAACGCTTTTAATTTAACCACCTTACCTAAGCCGGTCAATTGTTGAAAAATGATTTGGGTGTCGGCGGTAATTGTTTGTTCACCCGTGAGTAATCCTATATCGGTATAGCGTTTCGCTGTCTGTTCATGATAATTTCCGGTGCTTAGATGGACGTAACGCTTTAGTTTCCCATGTGAGCGGCGGACAACGAGCGTCATTTTGGCATGGGTTTTATAACCGACAACACCGTATAATACGAGAACTCCTGCTGTATGTAAGCGATTGGCTAGTTTTAAATTGGATTCCTCATCAAATCGTGCGCGTAGTTCGATTACCGCGGTCACCTCTTTACCAGAATGGGCTGCATCGACCAAAGCATCAACCATTACCGATTCGGAATGAGTGCGGTATAAGGTTTGATTAATGGCCAGGACATTAGGATCTGCTGCTGCCTGGCGAACAAAATCAATAACGACTTCAAAACTCTGATAGGGCAGATGCAGTAAAATATCCTGCTCGTCTAACACATCAAATAAATTGCGGCCCCCATTAGGTAAGGTAGGATATTGGGCGGTAAACAGGGGATAATTAAGGTCGGGTCTATCAAGAGTATTAATCGCATTCAAATAACGTTGAATATTCACGGGCCCATCGCAGTAATAAGTATCCTCGTACCGTAAATGATATTTTTGTAAAAGAAATTCAACAATTTTATCGGGACAATTATTATCAATTTCCAGGCGAACGACATGACCATAATGGCGTGAAAAAATTTCTCGCTGCACCGCCTTTGCTAAATCATCAATTTCTTCCTCGCGCAAAAATAAATCACTATTTCGTGTCAATCGGAACGGATAACAGCCGCTGATTTCCATACCCGGAAACAAACTATTCACATGCGTTGTAATAATTGAAGATAAGTATACAAAGTAGTGTGCATCGCCACAGAGCTCTGAAGGCAGATGGATGACTCTCGGGATAGACCTTGGCGCATGAACTACTGCATAGTTGATGTTCCGATCAAAAGCATCTTTCCCGCTAAGGGAGATGATAAAGTTCAAACTTTTATTAATTAATTGCGGTAAAGGATGCGCTAAATCAAGGGCTATGGGGCTTATCACCGGTTGGATTTCATGTTTAAAATAATGCTTTGCCCATAGGTGAATATCTTCGGACCACTCTTCCAGTTTTAAAAAATAAATTTTTTCTTTTCGCAGAGCTGGGAGCAATTTGTTGTTAAAAGTGGCATAAATTTCATCACTTAAAATATGCGTCTTTTGGCTGATTTGGCTAAAGGCCTCCTCGGGACGCAGACCATCAATAGTCAATTTTCCTGAGCGCATAGCGATTTTCTCTTTTAAACCGGCCACGCGTATTTCAAAAAACTCATCCAGATTACTGCTGCAAATACTTAAAAATCGCATGCGCTCAAGAAGAGGCACACGATCATCGTTCGCTAAAGCGAGTACGCGTTGGTTAAAGGCAATAGCTGAAAACTCTCGATTCAGATAATACTCGGGATTATCTAATTGTGTGTCCAAGGTACACTCCATATTGGCATTATTGTAGTTATGAGCTTAATTACTTAATCACAGGCTAAATTAAGTATATGATAAATTATAATATTTGGTACACGATATGATCCTTGCCTAAAAAGTTAATTTCTTAAGCACATATCTTATGATTGAACTAGTTGTTGCAGGAAATGAACATAGTCGGTAGCTTGATGCTGGGGTGCAAGATGGTGCGCAATTTGTTCTACCAGAGCGTAGGACCGACCCTCGACACAGGCCGTGTAAAAAACCTTGTTGAGTACTTCAACACGTCCAAGCTCCAATTTAGTTTTAGGACTGGACGGAAAACTGTAAACAAACGCTTCTTTCTGAACATATAACTCAATGCTGCGCTGATTAATATGTTCCAGCATTTGTGTTGCAAGTAAATCTTTTTGGGATAGTTCTTCACTCGAAGGTTCTAAAATTTGCTTTGCGCCAAACCCTAACGCTCTCCCCGAGCGCTCCACCAAGGGTTTGTAAAAAATTTTTTCATAGCGTTTTTTAAGGTTGTATTCGTAGCCCGGGATAAGATAATAATAGTCTTTATGATTCTTGGGTTCATAAAGTGCCAAAGCGACTTCTGCATCAGTCAAAGCATTTAAATTGCACTGCTCACCCTCAGACCAAAAAAAACGAACTTCCCATTTTATCGGTCCTGATGATTCTGAAGGTTTCAGCAAAAGGCTGGTATCGAACTCGACTTTTGTTTGCTCATTAAATGCAAAATTCCAAATTAAATCTTTGTTCATTAGGCATTCTACTGGTGCGTGAGGACGGCGTAATCCTACTACTAATCCAATAAAAAAAGTATATACTATATAATCGATCCTGCATCACATATAAAAGCAAGGGAAGGATTTTATGGCAATTTTACTATTCCTTATTTATTTTATCTTTACCTTAATTGTTCTCTATCGTGCTCTGAATCCGCTCGTATGGGAAATAGGTAGTATCTTGTATTTAATCACCGCAACATTTGTTATCGGTATGCCCGGATTAATAGCGATTTTTTTATGGGTAGCTATCGTGACTGCGCTCGTGGTGGTGTACTTTGAACCCGTACGTAACCTTATTGCTGACCATCTTTTCAAAACAGCTGAGAAATCGGTCCCTAAGCTTTCCAAAACGGAAGAGGAAGCTCTTAATGCGGGGGATACATGGATTGAAGAGGACATCTTTCGTGGTATTCCTGATTGGGAGCGACTCGCGGCAGTCAATTCTGAATTAACAGCAGAGGAACAATCCTTTCTTGATAATGAAACACAGACTCTATGCTCGATGTTAGATGAGTGGGATATAGGTCAAAACCATGATTTATCTGATGAAACCTGGTCTTATATGAAAGAAAAAGGGTTCTTCGGTTTAGTCATTCCAAAAGAATATGGTGGAAAAGGTTTTTCTGCACGTGCGCATTCAGAGGTAGTACAGAAGATATCAACACGCTCCGGTGTCGCTGCAGTAACGGTCATGGTACCTAATTCTTTAGGCCCTGGCGAATTAATTAACTATTATGGTACAGAGGAACAAAAAAAATATTATCTTCCGCGCCTGGCCACAGGAGTGGACATACCCTGTTTTGCGTTAACCGAGCCTGGGGCTGGAAGTGATGCAACTTCAATCCAATCGTTTGCTGTGGTAACACGTAAAACCATTAACGGTAAAGATACCTTGGGATTAAAAATTACCATTGATAAGCGTTGGATTACGCTTGCACCGATTGCCACATTGGTTGGTTTAGCGGTCCAGGTGCGTGATCCAGAAGGCTTGTTGCAAGGTGAGGGTACCGAGGGTATTACCTGCCTTTTAGTGCCTCGAGATACAAAAAACTTAATAATCGGTAATCGCCATATCCCTGCAGAGCAGCCTTTTATGAATGGTACGATTCGCGGTAAAGATATATTCGTACCTATTTCATCGGTAATTGGCGGACAAAAGCGTGTAGGTTCCGGGTGGCAAATGCTGGTTGAATGTTTGTCTATAGGACGCTCCATATCACTTCCAGCGCTAGGAGCCGGATCTTCCGCCCTTGCATATTTAACTTCAGGGGCCTTTGCACGAATACGTAAACAGTTTAATGTAGAGATCGGTCAATTTGAGGGCATTGAAGAAAAATTGGCGGAAATTGCAGGACTTACATACCTTACTGCGGCAACACGACTATTAACGGTGGCGGCTGTAAATGAGCACAAAAAACCATCAGTTGCATCGGCAATAACCAAATATTTTAATACGGAGCTAGGGCGCAAAGTGATAAACAGCGCGCTCGATGTACATGCGGGTCGAGGCGTTGTGGTTGGACCGCGTAATTATCTCAACGGTATGTATCAGGCTATTCCTATATCCATTACTGTAGAGGGCGCAAATGTAATGACGCGCAATTTACTTATCTTTGGTCAGGGTTCAATGGCATGTCATCCTTACATCCGTGATGAATTCTATGCAGTATCTCAAAAGGATAAACCGGCGTTTCGTAAAGTGATCTGGAATCATATTACCTATTTCATGCAAAATTTTGCAAAAACTTTTTGTACGGCATGGACCGGTGGTTTTTTAATTAGTACACCCAAATCACCGCTTTCTCGTCAGTATCAAAAATTAACACGAATGAGTTATGCCTTTTCCTGGTTTGCCGACCTATCTCTGATTTATCTCGGGGGCGATTTGAAACGTCGTGAGCGGTTATCAGCACGTCTAGCCGATGGTTTATCGTATTTATATATGGCTATGGCTGCGTTACGAAGTGTTCAGCAGACCTTAGATAACCCGGATGAGCAACTACATGCTAAGTGGGCAGTTCAGTATTGTTACTATAATGCGCAGAAATCTTTGCTGGCTTTATGTAGTAACTTCCCATCCCGAATATTAGGAATAATTATGCGGTTGGTTGCCTTTCCTTTAGGGCAAACGATGCTCTATCCTTCAGACAAATTAGATAGACAACTTGCTCGCCTTATGATGACTAATAATCATTTTCGTGGTCGTCTAAAAAATTATGTTTATTTAAGTGGGGATCCAAAACAAGCAGTTGATCGCGTGGAACACGCATTGCAGCTCATCATTGATAATGATGTCCTGGCACACAAATTTTCCGATCTTAAACGTGTTAAATTTGGTTCTTTACAAAGTAAATTAGAAGCTAAAGTTCGTGGTGGTGAAATGACTCAGGCAGAAATGGATAGCTTGCTTGCTGAGGAAAAAGCAAGATGGGATTCGATTCTTGTTGATGAATTTACCTTTGAGTCAATGAAGCAGAGTCGCTTTAACTCCGTTACTGATGAAATTGAATCGCCATTTTTATAATTTACACAATTTTAACGCGAAATAGTAAAAGTCGATGCCGATAGCAGGCATCGATTTTTGCTATACTATCTCCATTCAAAGCACAATTAGAGAGTACATAATGAGCAAGTCGGCTGTGATTACTGCGATGACTCGATTTCCTACTACAACCGAGATCAAAAGCGCAATGGAAATGGCAAGTGGTTCCGTAGAAGCCGCAGAATATCTCAATGCACAAGTAAAAAAACTTGCTGAGCAGTCCAAATTCTTAGCTAAAAATCCTGAGCTCAAGGCGAAAGTTATTAATGCAATGCAGCAGTTTTCTGATTATGTATCTTTTAAAAATACAGTCCAAGGGCAGCCTTGGGCAGGACAAAGTGTCGAAGTCTCAGAGCATAAAAATTTCCAAAATAATCTTGCGGATGAGGCAATTAAACAGGTCACAAATAAAACACAGAATATTCGCATGGATTATGCTATTGACGAGAAAGGACATTATGTCCGCGGATATAGTGCTAACGGGGAAATGGTAAGTAGTGAGGCTGCCAGTGCTCTAGATCGCGTGTTTAATGCCTGGCTTGCCAATAACAATCTAGTCATCAAAGGTGGTTTTATTTACCCTACGGATGCCTCTCAAATTGAAAGTAATCGTCTGAGTGCAGAGCAAGTGCGTGCCTTCATTTATGGAGCAGAAAGGTATTCAAGTTAAAATGAAGCTTCGCGAATATCCAGGAGCACGCAAAGAGGCGCAAACGAAACAGGATGTTACTGCAGCGGTGCAGCAAGCGCGTAAAGAAGAACAAAAGACTGCCACCAGTGTCGAACCCCAAAGTGGCAGCACTGCAACTACTGGGGTAGCACGCTAGTCATGGCCTCAGTTGCACACTGCAGGCGAGCATAGGTTCCGATATCATGCCACTTGCCTGTAAATACCTCTCCCGTAACTTGCCGCTGATAGGCAAGTTTACGAATTAAAGGCACAATTGAATACCGTCCAACTGAAGACTGCGTAAATATTTGTGGGTGATAGCAAGTTATTCCCGCCATGACATAATGACGTGGCTGATTAGTCAAAAAGTTTCCCTCTAAACCATAATCTCCACAATGATTTAAGAGTGGATTTTTGGGTATTAAAATCAAATGTACGGTTTCGGTGTTAACATTCTGAAAATATGTAAAATTAAAATCCGTATAAATATCTGCGTTAACTACTAAAAAAGGTTCAGCACCTAAAAGTGGCAACGCTTGATAAATCCCTCCGCCTGTTTCAAGACCACCGGGAGGCTCTGCCGAATAAAATATGTCGATATTCCATGCTGCACCTGAACCAAGCTTGCGACGGATCTGATCGCCCAAATAAGCATGATTGATGATGATGCGCTTAAATCCTGCCGTTACGAGATTATGAATATGATGTTCAATCAACGATTGACCACCTATTTCACATAGAGCTTTTGGTTTATAGCGTGTTAATGGCTTTAATCGTTCCCCACGTCCTGCTGCTAAAATCATTGCTGTCTTCATGGTAAATAGACTCGATTTTGGAAAAAGAAATGCAGGGATTGTAGTTCTGAATATAATCCAGTGCATTCCAAAACATAGCTTAGGGTTCGTGGTAAATCTTTTAGATAGCCCGGCTTTCCATCACGAAGATTTAGACGTGAAAAAATACCTAATACTTTTAGATGGCGTTGTAAACCACAAAGATCGAAAGCACGCAGATATTCATTAAGTGACACAGTTTGTGCCAAAGTGCTTTGGTGATAAAACATTTCGACCCAACCACGGACTTGTTCTCGAGGCCATTGAATATAACAGTCTTTTAATAAGGACACGAGGTCATAGGTAAAGGGACCCTGCATCGCGTCTTGAAAATCAATGACCCCGACTCCTGATGGGAGTCTCATCAAATTCCGTGAGTGAAAATCACGATGAATAATACAACGCGGTTGCTGTGAAATTTCGTTTGCAATCCAGTTTAATGATTGCTCCCAGAGATTCTCTTCTTCAGTGTTAAGGGTCAAATTCAAATACTGATCTAGAAACCAGTTACGACAATGGCTCATTTCCTGGAGCATGAAGTTTTGGTTAAATAGGGGTATTTTTTCATCATTACAGGCTATAGCCTGGATTTTTTCCAACTCTTTAAATGCTTGGCAATAATAGGCATCGGCTGTTTCAGAGGTTAAAAAATTTAAAAGTAAATCATCACCTAGATCTTCAAGAAGTAGAAATCCATCGGTTAAATTTATCGCATGGATCTTCGGAACACGTACCTGAGCATTACTGAATAGTTTTGAGATGTAAAGAAAAGGAACCAGGTCTTCTTGAGCCGGTGGAGCATCCATAACCACATAAGTTTTGTAGTGACTTTGTGCTCGAAAGTAACGACGAAAACTTGCGTCGCCTGCAAGAGGCACTAATAAAAAATCTAAATCTTCCAGGGTGGATTTAAGCCATTCTTTCAGTGCGTTTTCTCTATTTTGCATGTTATACTTCCCAACATTTATGGTGTAGCACTCACAATGCTACCGTTTATAAACTCGCGCGTACTTGCTTTGCGGTGTGCATAATAAGGCATTTTAGCATTTGTGGACAGGTTTTCAGTAAAATGGCTTTCCATGGGTTGTCTGACAACGGCTCTTATTGGTTTTGCAGTATTTTATCATGCAAACGCATCAGCCCAGGCTGTTGTTAATGAGCCTATTCGGGCATGTGTTTTAGCGCGTGATGTTGATTTAACGGATAATCTTCGCAATCAGTTTGCGCAATGTTTAGGTTGGGATGAGCAACCCAGTTCACCCGTTTGCTTGGGTTCATATAAACCACTGGTTGTAGAGCCTTTAGCAACGCCTGATGAGCTAAAAATTATGGCGAACAAGGCATCCTTTTACCAAAACAAACCTTCTACCTTATCGGGTGATGTGCAAATACAACAGGCACTGCGTGTTGTGAATGCAGAAACTGCACGTATCTACCGTGACCCAAAAACGAATGAAGTGACCAGAATAGAATTTCTTGGTAACGTTCGTTATTTAGAGCCTGAACGATTATTGATCGCGCGCAAAGCGGTTATCTTTCCCCAGGATAAATCAGGGCAAACAGAAGATGTTATCTATCGTTTCAATACGAATAAAGGGCAGGCGGTACTACCCGCTTGGGGGCGCGCAAGCTTGATGAAGCGTTATGCCAATTCAGATTATTTACTTAAAAAAGCAACTTATACCACCTGTGCGCCACAGGATAAGGCTTGGGATCTCGAAGCGAGTTCGATTAAAATTAATAATGCTAAAAAGGTGGGTGTTGCTCGGGATGTGACTTTACGCATCCGTCGCTGGCCTGTTTTGTATCTGCCTTATCTTAGTTTTCCAACAACTAAAGAGCGTAAATCAGGGTTTTTGATGCCACTAGCCGGGTACTCAAATGTAGGTGGATTCGACTTTGGTCTACCCTATTATTGGAACATAGCACCCAATTATGATTTGACATTGACTCCGCATCTCTATACGGAACGGGGTGTTATGTTGGGTTCTGAGTTTCGGTTCCTTACCGAAAAGAGCACGGGATTATTAACAGGAAGCTTTTTACCCGATGATCGGGCATTTCGTAACTTTTTAAACACTTATGAAAATCGTTTTGAGCAGCTACGAGATCGTTCCGCAAATCGCTGGTCGCTGGGTTTTTTGGAAAATACTCAATTTACACCGAATTTGAATTTGCATATTAACCTGCAACAAGTCTCTGATGATTATTATTTCCAGGATTTCAGTACCAACTGGGCTTTGATTACTCAAAGACAATTACTACGACAAGCCGATTTAACCTACAGCACTGAGAATTGGATATTTCGGGGTATGGCGCAAAGTTATCAAACACTCCATCCCGTCAATGAAACACCAATTGCCGATCAATACGAACGCTTACCCCAGCTATTAGCTCGAGGTTACTATTATGACCTCCCTTATGATTTAAATCTAAACGTTGTGGGGCAATATGATCAATTTTCTTGGCCCGCTAAATGGTGGGATAGTTATCAGGTGGGAATGCCTCGTGGACCAAGATTGCATTTTAATCCCGTGGTAACGGTACCGCTTCGTAAACCTTGGGGTTACCTGACACCGGGTGTGGAGTTTGTTGAAAATTATTATGAGGTACAAGATTTTTGGGGGCCAAGGCATACTGATTATAATCGATTGATCCCAAGATACTATGCGCGCGGTGGTTTGTATTTTGAACGCAATGCAGCTAACTTTACCCAGACATTGGAGCCTAGTTTATTTTATTTACGTGTCCCGTATTATAACCAAAGCCCTATCCCCATCTATGACACCGCAAATATGATTTTCAATGTGGATCAGCTCTTTCGCACGAATCGCTTTTCTGGTTTTGATCGAATTGGTGATGCGAATCAACTTTCCTATTCGGTTACATCTCGGTGGCTTACCGAGAATGGTATTGAACGCGCCAATTTTTCAATAGGGCAAATTAAGTATTTTAGTAGCAGAAAGGTACAGTTATGTCGCAATTTAACCGAACCTTGCTTTGCCAATCCTTATGAAATAGGCCAGTTATCTCCATTTGCCAGCACCTCACCTATTGCCTCTCGTGGAGTATATAATTTTAGCCCGCTTTGGGGGGTTACTGGGGATTATGTTTGGGATACGGCGATATCCTCTACTAACAATGCCGGCTTAAACCTACATTATCAACCAATACCAGAATCAGTGATAAATTTTGGATATTCTTATCTGGTCAATGGCGATATTACCGCGGTGAGGCATAATCAAGGAGTAAATAATTCTCTGCATCAAGCAATCGTATCTTTAGCATGGCCTTTATCCGATCATTGGAGCACGGTGGGGGCCTATAGCCACAATATTAGTAAGAATTACAGCATGATGTCCTTGTTAGGATTTCAATATGATAACTGTTGTTGGGCGGTACGTGTTTTGGGTGGACGCACCTTTAAAAATTTAAACGCAGCCTATGAACCTCAGTACAATAATAATGTATACTTGCAAATATTATTGAAAGGTCTGGGTTCGGTAGCGAACAGTGATCCGAGTAATATACTGCGAACCTATGTTCCGGGATATCTCGATCCATTTCATCATTAATCAAGATTAAATATCGATAAATAAGGGTAAAATTTAAACAACCTCGCTTGTGTTTTAATTAAAAATCCCTTAGTGTCTCGTAAATTAATAAACTACTCTCAAGCAAAGGGTTGTTTCAAGTAAGGTTGAAGTAAGGAATAAATTATGTTTAAACAAATCATTCTTGGATCCGTATTATTAATTATCTCTAGTTTTGCTCAGGCCAAACAGGTAATTGATAAGGTTGTTGCTGTAGTTAATGACGGAGTAATTACGGCGAGTGAATTGGAAAAGCAAGTATCCCTTACTAAAAAGCAGCTATTAGCACAACGGCGCACGCTTCCAGATGAAAAAGCATTACGCAAACAAATCTTACAACAACTCATTGATGTCGATTTACAGTTGCAAATGGCAAAACAGCATGGAATTACTGTTGACGAAAATGAATTAAATCAGGCAATTGAGCGAATCGCAGCAGGAAATCATGCGACAGTGACACAAATTCGTGAAGAAATTGCGAAACAAGGAATGTCTTGGAATGAGTATCGAGAAAGTATTCGCCGAGAAATGATTATGGCGAATTTACAACAAAAAGCGATCGGTCGGGATGTTGTTATTACCAACGAGCAGATTGAGCATTTCATTAAAACAGAAGGTGATTTACCGATAAATCCTGCCATAATGACCTACCATGTACAAAATATATTAGTGCCAATAAACGATGATCCATCGAGCACTCAAATTCAAAAAGCTCATGATGAAGCAACGAAAATTTTATTAGAAGTAAAAAAGGGAAGCGATTTCTCTAAAATAGCAGACCAATCATCCCATCGGGAGATGATGGTTGAAAATGGTGATTTAGGCGAGCGGCATTTAGCTGAGTTACCCGAAATCTTTGCTAAAGAAGTTGCCAATATGAAACCTGGTGAAATATCTCGCCCATTACGTGCAGCTAATGGTTTTCATATACTCAAGCTTGTAGCCATCAGCGGCCAGCAGCAACAACCACGAGTAACCTTAACTCATGCGCGTCATATTTTACTTAAACCAGATGCCAGCATGTTGCCAGATGAAGCAAAAAAACAGGTAAACAATATTTATCAGCAGCTTAAATCGGGCAAAGATTTTGCAAAAATGGCCAAACACTATTCGTTAGATACGGGTAGTGCTGTAAAAGGTGGCGATTTAGGATGGGTTAGTCCAGGAGAAACAGTTCCAGAATTCGAAAAAGTTATGGATAAATTGACAATAAATGAAGTGAGTAAACCGGTGAAAACACGTTTCGGTTGGCATTTAATCCAGGTGCTTGAGCGCAAGCAACAAGAAAACTCTTTAGCTTTTAAAAAGCAGCAAATTCGCCAATATTTATATCAGAAAAAATTTGCTGAGGCAGTCCAAAACTGGCAACATCATATACGTACTGACGCCTATGTAAATATCCTTGAGAAGGATTTAGTGTGAAGCCTCTATTAATCAGTAGTGGCGAACCGGCAGGTGTAGGCCCGGATCTTTGCCTAGCTCTGGCTAGTAGTGATAAGCCATTAGTAATAATAGGTGATCCACATGTGCTTAAAGCGCGTGCTGAGAAATTAGATTTGCAGGTCTCTATCCATGATCATCTATTAGGAAACGAACCCATCCTGGAGAATGGGCATCTTAATGTACTGTCAGTAACCTGTCCGACTCCAGTGGATTGTGGCCAATTAAGTGTTCGCAATGCCCCCTATGTAATGGAACTTTTGACACGCTCTGCGCAGTT
>Ga0066256_1001430_pt1 | contig 33254 bp, 25 predicted proteins | sample ThiBio_1000_biof_FD_87107 | JGI IMG/M metagenome (GOLD analysis project Ga0066256, IMG submission 87107) | Wastewater bioreactor microbial communities from Cape Town, South Africa - Thiocy_expt_1000_biof (version 2) | ecosystem: Engineered > Bioreactor > Thiocyanate-remediating >... | reverse complement strand
TGTCGCTGGCAGTAGCATTGCCGTGCACCGTCGTGGGGATCGATGGTGCCGAAGCGCAGCGCGCGGCGCCGAAGGCGGCCGCATCCAAGGGCGCGCCGACCAGCAACGACACCGATCGCGTGCTCGATGGTGCAGCGAAGGCGCTTGAGGCCGGCAATGCCGATGCCGCAATGACGGCGCTCGATGGCGTTCTCGCAGGCGGTGGTCTCTCGAACACGCACATGGCACGCGCGCTCTATCTGCGCGGCCTTGCCCATCGCAAGAAGGGCCGTCCGGCTCAGGCCATCGCGGATCTCACGAACGCCGTCTGGCTGAAGGACGGACTGAACGAGAAGGACCGCGCGGCGGCGCTCAATGCGCGCAGTGAAGTCTCGCGTCAGGTCGGCGTCGCCGCTCCGGCAGCGAACGATGGCAGCCCGGCTGAGCAGCGGCCGGCGAGCGCGCCTGTAGCGAGCTCTGCGCCACCTGAGACGGCAGTGCGGACACGCTCCGCATCAGCCCCACGCACCATGGGGGAGAATCTGTCAGAGGCAGGCTTCACGCGAAGCTTCAAGCCGGCCGCGCCTGCCGCTGAGCCCGCACCCGCGCCGACGCCCGTCGCGCGCGCGCCCGAGGCGGCCCCCGCGTCGGGTCCTGCGACCTCGAGCGGGCAGAGCACGCCCACTGTCGACGCCAGGGAGCGTCCGCGTCCGGCAGAACCGCCGCGCCAGCAGGTAAGCGCGGCACCATCCGCTCCGCAGCAATCGGGCAGCGCGCCCGCCAAGCAGACGTCCTCGGGCGGCGGCATCGGCTCATTCTTCTCCGGGCTTTTCACCGGGATGCCCTCAGCGTCGTCTGCGCCGTCCGGTGACGGCGGTGGCAATTCCCAATGGCGCCCCCGTCCTCAGCGGTGGGAGACAACGGAAAAGCCGGCAGTGACGAAAGCCGGCAAGGATACCTCACCGATCACGACGAGCGCCGTGACAAGCGGCGACTTCCTTCTCCTGATTGCGACTGTCCGCAGCCGCAAGGAGGCCGATGCGGTGGCCGCCCGTGTGCGCAAGGATCATCCGGGCGCCGTCGGCAACCGGCGGCTCGAGGTCGATGAGACCGCCTTCGGCGGCATGGGCACGTTCTATCGCGTGCGCCTGGGGCCGTATGCGGACACGAAGGAGCCGAAGGCGCTGTGCGACCAGCTTCGGCCCAAGGGCTACGACTGCCTCGTCCTGACGAACTGAGGCACGTCCTCCAGCAAAATTAGGTGGAACGCGCCGCGCGCTCTTCTTGCGAGAGAGCGTAGTGCCTTACCGCTGCAGGCGCGCGGCCTGCGGGCAGAGGTCGAATGCGCGGATGAGCGCGGCCTCGCGGTTCGGGAAAGCATCGCCGATGCGCGTTCCGCCGAGGGCGTGCGTCTCGATGAAGCTCTGGGCAAGCTCCTCCTCCTGCCCGTCGAGCACCTGGAGCGCCGTCAGATGCAGCTCCTCGCCGACGATGGTCTGGATGAGCACATTGCGACTGCCGCCATAGCTCGCCGTCCACACTTTGCAGGCGCGCGGACGCTCGGCCTGTGCCGGTGCCTGCACCAGAGGACGAGGCTGCGCCGCTGGTGGGGCAACTTGCAGTCTGGCTTGCTGCGCAGTTGCCGCCGCCGCCGTGCGGACATTCGAGGCGCGTGTCGGCTCGTCATCATCATTCACGACGAGAATTTCATCGGCGGGCAGGCCGCGCCCGCTGGGCAGGGCGCGCGCCCTCTGAGATGTCTGGGCAGGCGCCGCCGCCGCGCGGCTCGCCGAGGACTGGCGCGCCGTCGGGCCGCGGTCGTTCGCCGCGATCTGCATGTCGGAGGTGCCGTCGCAGAACTGCTCATGGAAGCGCGCGGCAACCGAGGCAATGGTGCCGGCGTATTTGCGATCGACGGCCCAGCGGCCCGCGAGATCGCGCCATGTCACCGGCCGGCCGAGCGCACGCGAAAGCTCGACGACCTTCTGCTGGACGTCGCGCGTGCGCCGCGCGACGGGATTCTCGACGATCTCGCCCGAGTAGGCGACGAGACGTTGGACCTGGGGGAGCCCGCCCGGCGACACATCGGGATAGCGGTCGCCGGGCACGCCGCCGCCGGTGGCGCCGATGCCGGCGAAGTTGTTCTGGCTCGGCTTGACGTCGCCCCACTTGCCGCCTGGCGCGCGATACGTGAGGAAGTTCGTCTCGATCAGCATCTGATAGAAGGCATAGTCCCAACGCACGCGGTAGCGGTCGCCGTGGGCTTTGTAGTAGCGGGCGATCGTCCTGAACTGGGGGGCCAGCCTCTGGTTGCGCCGCTCGAGGTATTGCATCAGCCGCTCGGGCGTCACGCACGCCGGCACGCGGTTGCGCTCATGCGTGCGGATTTCCGGCAGGGTCTGGGCCTCGGCCTTCGGGCTCGCCGTGGTGGCAAGCGCGGCCGCGAAGCCGATCAGGAAAGCGAGCCGGGCTCGCTGCCCTACCGAGGCGCGTGTGTGCGCACGCATTCTGAAACTATCCCCCGTCATTCGAAGTGCGGTCCGGGACGGTTGCGCGGCTTCTGACGTCCGCTCCCCCTCCAACCGCTCCCTCGTTTATCTCTCGTCCGCCTCGGCCCTCAGCCCTGGCCTCAGCCTTCCGGGCAGAGCTCGAAGGCTTTCTCCAGAGCCTGAATCTGGCTCGTGAAAGTGCTCTCGATATGGCCGCCCTTGGCATAGGCGGCGATGTAGGCGGCGGCCTCGCGCTTCTCGGCACCCTCGTTCACGTCGAGCACCGTGTAGCTCACGCCTTCGGGCGTTGGCGCCTTGATCAGGATGGCCTTGGCGCCGCCGTAGCTTGCGGTCCACACGCGGCACGTCGCCTTGGCAACCGGAGCGACAGGAGCAACCGGTGCGGCGGCGGGCGGCGCAGGCGGTGCCGGCGGCTGCTGCGTCATGCTCCGGAGCATGCTGCCGACCGTGGACGCCGCCTGGATGAGCGGGGAGAGCGGCGATGTCGGCTCGTTCTGCTGGGCGCTGGTCGGCGGCGGTTGCGGATTGACGCGGGCTCCGGCGCCGAGCGAGGCCGTCTCGATGGCCGGCGCTGCAGCTACGGGAGCCTCGCCTTCAGTGGCGAGCGCGCCGAGACCGGCGCCGCCGAGGCTGCTGCGGCGCGTATCGCCGCTGGCGCGCGCCTCTTCGATCGCGCGCTGGGCAAGCTCGCGGCCCGAGACGGTGGGGCGCGTCGATGAACGCTGCGCGGCCGGCGCGGGCTCTTCGGTCTGGGCTGCTACCGTGCGTGCCGGTGCCTTTTCCTGCTGCGGACGGGCTTCGGCGAGAAGCTCGGGTGCCGGATCCGGCGTATTGCAGAAGTGCTCGGCGAAGATCTCTGCGTGCTTGGCGATCATCGACCCATAGGCCTTGTTGTTCGCCCACTTCTCCGCGAGATGAGCATAAGTCATCGGGCCTTTGATGCCGTCGCGCCAGGTATCGAGCACTTTCCACTCGATGACCTTCTGCGTGCGCTCGGCGACCGGCGCATCGATGGCCTCCCCGGTGTACATCAGCACGTGCTGGAGGTGGGCAAGGACGCCCGTCGAGACATCCGGGAAGGCCTCACCGGATACGCCGCGTCCCGTCGCGCCGAGACCGGCAAAGTTGTTCTGTTTCGCCCTGACGTCGCCGCGCCGCCCCTTCTCACGCTCGAAGGTGAGATAGCCGGTCTCGATGACCATCTGGAAAAAAGCGTAGTCCCAGCGCACGCCGAGGGCCTCGCCGTGGCGCATGTACTCGACCGCGATTTTCTGAAGCTCGGGACTGAGCTGCGGATTGCGGTCTTTGATGAACGCCATCAGGCGGCCGGGCGTGACGCACTCCGGCACGACGTTCGATGACGACGTCTTGATAGGAGGAAGGCTCTCTGCGGCAACACCCGTGCCTGGCAGGAGCAAAAGTGTGGCGAGAACGCCAACAGACGCACGAAACGACAACATCCTACACCCAACTCGGCTACGCGACGCAAACCCCCGACACTGCGCCTACGGTTTCCCGTTAAGCTTATTAGGCGCTTAGTATTAATGGATCGTTACCCCCCGGTTCACGCTGACCACGAGAGCCAAATTGTCCAAGGTTTGCGGCACGAGTTGGGGCAGTACGGGGAGGAAATGTGGCAGCGCACTCCCAGAGCGCGTCCGCACGCCGGTCAGACGTTGAGCAGAATGATGACGCCGATGACCACGAGGGCAATGCCGAGCCCTTCGCGCGAGGCGAGGCCCTGCTTGAACATGCTGCGCGCGACGAGCTGGGCGAAGAAGATCTCGACGAGTGCCAGCGTGCGAACTTTCGCAGCACTCTCGAGGGCAAAGGCCAGGAACCACATCTGCGAGGCGAAGGCGCCCATGAAGCCGGCGATGCTCGAGGGCGAGGATGCCGCCGCGATAGCCGATGGCCGAGATGCCGAAGACCGCACCGGCCGCGAGTCCGAGCAGGGCCGGCTGCCATCCGCCGTCGGCAACTGCCGAGGCCTGATCCTTCGGCCAGGACATGATCAGCACGCCGGCGCAGGCAATGAGGATCGCGACGATGAGCGGCACGCTCAGCGCATCACCGAGGAAGATGAGACCGAACAGGGCGACGTGCACGGGCTCGATCTTGATGAGCGCCGTCGTCACCACGAAGGACTTCTGCTTGAGGGCTGCGAGCAGCATGGCGGTCGCGGCGATCTGGGCGCCGGCGCCGAGGATCGTCCAGGCCATCATGCGGCTGTTGATCGCCGGGAAGGAATAGCCCGTCGCAGCGAGCACGCACACGAGAAAGACGAGCGCGAACGGCAGCCCGAACAGGAACCGCACGTGCGTCGCCCCGACCGTGCCGAGCGTCGCCGTCAGCTCCTTCTGCATGGCATTGCGCAGCGTTTGGCCAAACGCCGCCACCACGGTGAAAACCGCCCACAGCCCGATAGACACGCCAGCCTCGCTTTGCTCTTTTCCGCCCCTGCCCGCTTCAAGGAGGCGCAGCCCTGCCTCTCGCTATGGCGCGGGCGGCCATGCGCGTGCTGCATCAGTCCGGTCAGTGATTGGCTACTCAGCGGGCCGACGGAAGACGAGAATAGCAGCGCTGGCCTGCGGCGCCAGCGGGACGAGATGCAGATCAGGCAGATGTGCCGAGCGCGCTCAGCCTTCGAGACGCCAGGACCTATCGGCCATGCGGCAGGCAATGCCTTCCGTGCGGGCCGAGTGCTTGCCGGCACTGAGGCTCATGGTGATGTGGCGGCAGACACGCCCCTCGGCGTCCTTGAAGGAGACCGTCGGGCTGATGATGCCGGAGAGGCGGCCATTGCGCCGGTGCCAGACGTAGGAGGATCCGTCGCCGAGCTCGCTTAGAGCAAGGTGCAGGGCTTCGAGGGTTGCCACCTCGTCGCCCGTATCGAGCCTCGGAAAGGCATCGGCCGGCATGGCGTCGGCAAACTTGGGCCGCGGCCAGGGCTTCGCGTTCTCGGTTTCGGGGCAAGTGCAGGTCGCCGCGTCGGGCGTCTTGGGCGGCGCTTTGTCCGTCGCGTGAACGAGGGGAGCGGCCAGGAATAGAAAGCTGCCGAGCAGGGCGCTCGACAATAGCCCCAGCGCGAAGGCCAGCGGGCCTGGGAATGGACGCATGGTACGGAACTCGACTAGAGGTTACGCAAGCGATCCGTGCAAACGGAAAGACTGTGGCAGCTTGACGTGTCTTGGTTAAGGCGGCGTTGATGTCCGTGCCGCATTCACTGTGGAAATTTCGCCCGCTGTCGTGGGCAGGATAGGCTGAGCGCGATGTCCGAAACCAACAAGGAGAGCCCGGCGGCCGCCGGCGATTTCACCGCCGCGAACGAGCCATTTGCGCTGTTCGCGCAATGGCTTGGCGAAGCAGAGGGGCGCGAGCCGAACGATCCGAATGCCATGGCCCTCGCGACCGTCGACCCCGAGGGCCTCCCCAATGTCCGCATGGTCCTGCTCAAGGGTGTTGATGGCGCAGATGCAACACATCGCGGATTTGTTTTCTACACGAACCTGGAGAGCGCCAAGGGGCGCGAGCTCGCGGCGACGTCCAAGGCAGCCCTTTGCTTCCACTGGAAGAGCCTCCGGCGGCAGGTGCGGGTGCGCGGCCTCGTCTCGGCCGTGAGCGGCGCTGAGGCGGACGTCTATTACGCGACGCGGGCACGAGGCAGCCGGCTCGGCGCCTGGGCGAGCGCCCAGTCGCGGCCGCTCGAGAGCCGCTTCGCCCTCGAGAAGGCGGTGGCGGCCACGACCGCGCGCTATCCGATCGGCGAGACCCCGCGCCCGCCGCACTGGTCGGGCTTCCGCATCGTGCCGCTCGAGATCGAGTTCTGGCACGACCGGCCTTTTCGGCTGCACGACCGGCTGGTGTTCCGCCGCGCCGATCCCGGCAAGCCCTGGGAGAAGCAGCGCCTCTATCCGTGAGGGTCCCCCCGCGGGGAGAGGGCGCTCAGTACTTGAGGCTCAGCTTCGAGCGGAACGGCCCGATGATGTCGGAGAAGTCGTCCGTCCAGGGCTTGAGACCGCGAGGATCAAGCTCGATGACCGTCTCCAGCTCGCGGAAGGGCGCAAGAACCTCGTCGCTCTTGGCCACGACCACGACGGTCGAGCTCGTCTGGGCATAGCTGCCGTCCGCCGCATCATCGGAGATGATCACGCCCCTGGCGCCTTTCACGAGCGGCAGGGTCGCGGCGGCGACACCGTCGAGATCGAGATAGCGGTTCGAGACATGGAGCACGAACGCACCGGTCGGCTTGATCTTGGAGAGGAATAGGCTCAGCGCCTCCGCGGTCATCAGATGGACCGGCACGGCATCGGACGAGAAGGCATCGACGATGATCAGGTCGAAGCTGCCGTCGGGCTCCTTGGCCATGGTCAGGCGGGCATCGCCGAGCTGCACATCAGGATTGGGCTGGCAGCGTGACAGGAACGAGAAGTTCTCCGGGTTCGTGGCGATCGAGACCATCAGCGGATCGATCTCGAAGAAACGCCACTGCTCGCCGGGCTTCGAGAGACAAGAGAGCGAGCCCGCCCCAAGGCCGATCACGCCATAGCGTCCGCGCGCTTCCGAGCCGGCAGGTGCCGTCTTCGCGAGCGTCTCGCTGATGATGCGCACGGACTGCGCCATCGGGCTCTTCGGGTAGTAGTACGTCCCGGGGACAGGGCGCTCCTTAATCTCGTCGCCCTTGTCGTCGCGCATGCGCTGGGCGCCGTGCAGCGTCGTGCCGTGCATGAGGATGTTGAAGTCGCCTGCCGAGCCGACCCGATAGACGCCGAAGTAGCTGCGCTCGGCCTCACCACGCTTGACGCCCGACGGATACATGACGATCGCCGCGAACATCATGAGCGCCATGACGAGCTGGCGCGGCGGCCATTTCCAGAACAACAGCACGCCGATGGCGAACAGAGCGACCAGGACGGCGGTCATGCCGTACGTGCCGTAGTCGATGCCGAACGTCGTGCCCATCCAAGGGATCCAGATCAGGGCCAGGATGCCGGTGGCGATCAGCAGCCACATGACCAGCAGCTCGTCGCGGTCCTTGAGCGAGAGGGAGAGCGCGCGCGGGCGGCAGGCCATGGAGAGGGCGAGCAGCAGCGGATACTCGAAGATCTCCGAGAAGATCTTCGGCGCGATCAGCGCTGCAAAGAGACCGCCGAGCACGCCGCCGAGCGACATCCACAGATAGAACTCGGTGAGATAGGCAGCACTCGGGCGCGCCTCGTAGAGCGTGCGGTGCGCCACCATGGCCGAGGTGAAGAACACTGCGACGCCGGCGCCGGCGGTCAGGAACCAGCCTTCTCTGACCGTCTGCGAAAGTACGAGCAGCGCGAAGATCACGGAGGCCAGATGTGTCGCGAGCAGGATCGGCATGGGAATGAGCGAGCGCTCGCGGAAGACGAGGACGAACGTCAGCAGATAGAGCGAGAGCGGCAGCACCCAGATCAGCGGCGCGGAGGCGACGTCCGTCGAGACGTGGGTGGTGAATGCGGTGAGCAGCGCCGAGGGCACGAGAGCAAGCCCGACCCAGGAAAGGCGCGAGGACCAAGTGGGCGGCGGCCCGGCATCGGCAGCGGAAGGCTCAGCGGCGGTCGCGGCCTGCGGCGCGCTGCCCAGTCGAACGGCCGCATAAGAGACGGCGAGCAGCGCGACGAGCACTAGGAAGCCGATCGTCCAAATGCCGCTCAGCGCCTTGAGGCCGAAGGCCGGCTCGAGCAGCACAGGATAGCTCAGCAGTGCAATGAGGCTGCCGAGATTGCTCGCGGCATAGAGAAAGTAGGGGTCGCGGCCGTGCGGATGCCCCGTAGCGGCGAACCAGGCCTGCAGCAGCGGCGCGTTCGCGGCAACGGCGAAGAACGGCAAGCCGACCGCCACCGTGAAGAGGCCGAGCTGCCAGAAGTAAGGCTCGCCAGTCGGTGGCTCCGACCATCCTGCCGGCAGACCGATCGGGAGCACGACGAAGGCAAGCAGGCACACCGCCAGATGGACGAAGCCGCTCGCGCGCGCGCCAATGAGGCGGATGACGAGATGGGCGTAGCAGTAGCCGGCGAGCAGCGCGCCCTGGAAGAAGCAGAGCGCCACGGCCCACACTGACGGCGAGCCGCCGAGCACCGGCAGCACCATCTTCGCAAACATGGGCTGGATCGAGAACAGGAGCAGCGCCGAGACGAACGTCGTCAGCGTGAAGAGCCAAAGTGTCGGCGGACCGGCGAGTGCTGCCGGCACCGCGGAGCTCGGCGCGGGTGACGACGACGGCCCATCGGCGATCGCGGGACCGCTGTTCTCGACACCCTTGTCCTGCATCGTCACCAGCTCCGAAAGTTCGCGGCGCGACCGGCCCCCTGGCCATCCCGCGCCGCTCTAGTGTCCCGATTTCGAAGTTCGCTTCACTTCGATCCTGGCGCCCCGAGCGAACTTCGAAATCGAAAGGGACACTAGAATTACCAAACCTGGCAGTGTGATTCAGATCGAGAAATTCGCTCTATACCGTGCCGCGAGAGCTGGCGAATTTCTCGATCATCACACTGTTGGTGATTCACATAGATGGCTTTCGTCAGGCCGTCACGGTCTCGCCGACCTTCGGGGCCTTGACGTTGTGTCCGCTCATGGCCTCGACGAACTTCGAGGCATCGGGATCGAGCATCCCGGGGAACGTGCCGTAGTGGCAGGGCAGGACCGTCTTGAACGAGAAGAATTTCTTGCAGGCGAAAGCGGCGCGCTTGCCGCCCATGGTGAAGCGATCGCCGATCGGCACGATGCCGATGTCGGGCTTGTGGAACTCGGCGATCAGGCTCATGCCGCCGAACATCTCGGTATCGCCCATGTGGTAGAGGGTCTTGCCCTCCTTGGCGGTGACGACAATGCCATTGGGGTTGCCGAGATAGACGCCGCCGCTCGAGGAGGAATGCAGCGCATCGACGAGCGTCAGCTCGAAATCATCGACGGCGACGGTGCCGCCCGTATTCATCGGCTGGAGTTTCTCCGCACCCTTCGAGCCGACATGCAACGCCAGCTCGTAGTTGGCGAAGAGCGGCGCACCATTGCGCTTGCTGATCTCGGCGGCGTCGCCGATGTGGTCGTCATGGCCGTGCGTGATCGCCACATGGGTCACGCCGTCGACGGCCTTTTCCCAGGCTATGCCGGATTTCTCGAACGTGGGATTGCCCTTCAGGAACGGGTCGATCAACAGCACACTGCCGCCGGTTTCGATGCGGAAGCAGGAATGTCCGAACCAGGTGATCTTCATTGGGGCATTCACTCCTTTGAGGGCGGTCCATCGGGCCGCTTTGTCGGGTTCCGGCTCGTGTGGTGATTGCGAAGTCCGCCAGCACTTCGCGATCGGGACACTGGCCTGGAGGCTATGGCCAAGGGCCTGTCGCACCGGTTGAAGTGAAGGTATAAGGCCCGAATGACAAGCGATAAACCCCCCGCCGCTGACGCTTGCGTGAAAGCCGATATGCTGCGTGCGGAGATTCTCGATGTGGAAGCCTTTGCCGCAACGCTGCCGCGCGCGGCGCGGCTGATCGGCATCGACGTCGGCACGAAGACATTGGGGCTCGCGCTTTCGGATCTCTCCCGCACGATCGCGAGCGGTCTCGAGACCATCCGGCGCACCAAGTTCAAAGCCGATGCCGAGCGCCTCGTCGCGCTCGTGCGGGAGCACAAGGTTGCTGGCCTCGTCATTGGTCTGCCGATCGGCCTCGACGGATCGGTGGGACCTCGCGCGCAGGCCTCGCGCTCGTTCGCACGTCTGATCGGTCCGCTGGCCGGTGTGCCCATTCTCATGTGGGATGAGCGCCTGACGACCGCCGAAGCCGAGCGCCTGTTGATCGAGGCCGATGCCTCGCGCAAGCGCCGCGCCGAGGTCATCGACAAGATGGCCGCGACGCTCATTCTGCAGGGGGCGCTGGATCGGATGCGCATCATCGAGAAGGCGCGGCCCGAGGAGCGGCCCGAGGAATAGTCGCGATGCCCGTACCGATCCTGATCGCGGGGCCGACAGCCTCGGGGAAGTCAGCGCTGGCGCTCGAAATGGCCGAGCGACACGGCGGCGCTGTCCTCAATGCCGATTCCATGCAGGTCTATCGCGAGTTGCGTATTCTGACCGCGCGGCCGACGCCGGAGGAGGAAGCGCGCGCGCCGCACCGCCTTTTCGGGCACGTCAGCGTGCGCGATGCCTATTCGGTCGGGCGCTGGCTCGATGACGTGGCAGGCGCCCTGGCGTGGTGCGCGGGGGCCGGCTACCGGCCGATCATCGTCGGAGGTACTGGGCTCTACTTCAAGGCGCTGTTGGAAGGCCTTGCGCCGATCCCGTCGGTCGCGCCCGAGATCCGCGCCCATTGGCGGCGCGAGGCGGGTGTTCGCACAGCTCCCGAGCTGCACAAGGTGCTCGCCGTGCGCGATCCCGAGATGGCGGCGCGGCTCGATCCGGGGGATACGCAACGCATCGTGCGCGCGCTCGAGGTCATCGACAGCACAAGCGTGTCGCTTGCCGAATGGCAGCGGCGCCCGGGGACGCCCCTCATCCGCGAGCATGAAGCCGAGTGCTACGTCGTCAGCCGTTCGCGGGAGGAGGTCCGGCGCCGGGTCGATACCAGGTTCGATGCCATGATGGCCGCAGGGGCGCTTGAGGAGGCGCGGGCAATCGCGGCGCTCGACCTCGACCCGGAGCTCCCGGCTGCCCGGGCCCATGGTCTGCGCCCGCTGCTCGCCTACCTCCGTGGGAAAATGACATTGGATGCCGCAGTCGAGGCCGGCAAGCTCGAGACGCGCCAGTACGTGAAACGGCAGGAGATCTGGCTTCGACGTAATATGATTGCGTGGAAAACTATATCATCGCAATAATCGGACTATTTTGGCTCGCTCCGCGCCATATAAGTGGAAATTGCTTGACCCGGCCGTGGGTTGAGATCAAACACCGCCCATATCCGAAGTGTGTCTGCTTGCGCGCGCCGGCCGGTCGGCTGGCGCGGTCCCGATGCAGCGCGCCTTCCCGCCGAGAAAGGGGTATCCCATGGCACGCACGATGACCGGCGCCGAGATGGTGATCAAGGTTCTGGCTGACCAGGGCGTCGAGTTCGTTTTCGGCTATCCCGGTGGCGCCGTGCTGCCGATCTACGACGAGATTTTCCAGCAGGAGAAGGTCAAGCACGTGCTGGTCCGCCAGGAGGGCGGGGCTGTGCACGCGGCGGAAGGCTATGCCCGCTCGACCGGCAAAGTCGGTGTCGTGCTCGTGACCTCGGGGCCGGGTGCGACCAATGCCGTCACCGGTCTGACGGATGCGCTCATGGATTCGATCCCCGTCGTCTGCCTCACGGGGCAGGTGCCGACGCATCTCATCGGCAACGACGCCTTCCAGGAGTGCGACACGATTGGCATCACGCGCCCCTGCACCAAGCACAACTGGCTGGTCAAGGACGTCAACGACCTCGCGCGCGTCCTGCACGAGGCCTTCTACATCGCCAAGAGCGGCCGCCCCGGTCCGGTCGTCGTCGACATCCCCAAGGACGTGCAGTTCGCGACGGGCACCTACGTCACGCCGTCGAACACGGCGATCGCACACAAGAGCTACCGCCCCAAGCTCAAGGGCGATCAGCCGTTGATCCAGCGCGCGGTGGAGCTGATGGCGAGCGCCAGGAAGCCCATCTTCTACACGGGCGGCGGCGTCATCAACTCGGGTCCCAAGGCGAGCCAGCTCCTGCGCGAGCTCGTCCGCCAGACAGGCTTTCCCATCACGTCGACGCTGATGGGCCTCGGCGCCTATCCGGCCTCCGACAAGCAGTGGCTCGGCATGCTCGGGATGCACGGCACGTACGAGGCCAACATGGCCATGCACGACTGCGACCTGCTGATCAACATCGGCGCCCGCTTCGACGACCGCATCACGGGACGCACGGACGCCTTCTCGCCCGGCAGCCGCAAGGTTCACATCGACATCGATCCTTCCTCGATCAACAAGAACATCAAGGTCGATGTGCCGATCGTCGGCGATTGCGCCTATGTGCTCGAGGACATGATCCGCGCGTGGCGCGGCCTTGCCTCGTCGCCGGAGAAGAGCGCGCTCAAGGGCTGGTGGAAGCAGATCGACCAGTGGCGCGCCGTCAACTGCCTCAAGTATAAGGCATCGAGCGACGTGATCATGCCGCAGTACGCGCTCGAGCGCCTGCAGGCGCACATCAAGGACCGTGATACCTACATCTCGACCGAGGTCGGCCAGCATCAGATGTGGGCGGCGCAGTTCCTGAAGTTCGACGAGCCGAACCGGTGGCTGACCAGCGGCGGCCTCGGCACCATGGGCTATGGCCTGCCGGCTGCGATCGGCGCGCAGATCGCGCATCCGAAGTCGCTCGTCATCGACGTCGCGGGCGATGCCTCGATCCTCATGAACATCCAGGAAATGTCGACGGCCGTGCAGTACCGCCTGCCCGTCAAGATCTTCATCCTCAACAACCAGTACATGGGCATGGTGCGCCAGTGGCAGCAGCTCCTGCACGGCAACCGCTACTCGGAGAGCTACACCGAGGCGCTCCCTGATTTCGTCAAGCTCGCGGAGGCCTACGGCGGCGTCGGCATGCGCTGCGATCATCCCGCGGACCTCGATGACGCGATCAAGGCTATGCTCGCGGTGAAGGACAAGCCGGTGATCTTCGACTGCCGTGTCGCGGCGCTCGCCAACTGCTTCCCGATGATCCCCTCGGGCAAGGCGCACAACCAGATGCTGCTCGGCGAGGATGTCTCGGCAGAGGAGATCGACAAGGCCATCGGCAAGGAAGGCAAGGTGCTGGTGTAGGCGGGTCGGAGAAGGCCCGCAATTCGCGACCAGTTTGCGCACACGCCGTCGGCGGACGTCATGATGACTTCGGATGCACTTCAATTCTATGCGAGGCACGATTCGCTGACGGATCCCGCGGGCTTCGCTCGTCTCTACGACGAGCTGCCTGCGGCGCTTCCGGCGCTGTGCGATGTGCTGTCCGGCCTCATTGTGCATACGTCGTGGGCAGCGAAGTACGGCATTCCTCCGGAGACGCCACTGCCGCGCGATACCAAGCCCGTTGCGGAGCGGCTGGCGGAGGTTGCGCGGCTCTTCGATGGCCCGCTGGTGACGGAGCGTCCGCCGTTGCAGCGCCCGTTCGGCACCTGCCGCGATTTCGCGCTGCTGCTCTGCAGCACGCTGCGGCATCGCGGGACTCCAGCCCGCGTCCGATGCGGTTTCGCGACCTACTTCGCCGGGCGGCGCTACGCCGATCACTGGATCTGCGAGTATTGGCAGGGCGACGAGGGCAGATGGGCGATGGCCGACGCGCAAATCGACCGGCTGCAGCGCGTCTCTCTGGGCATCGGGTTCGACTGCGCGAAGCTGCCGAACGGTGCATTCCTGACGGCTCCAGCGGCCTGGAGGCTCGTGCGTTCGCAGGCCGCCGATGCCGAGGAGTTCGGCCACGGAGATGCCGGCGGTCTCTGGTTTCTCCACGTCAATCTGCATCGCGATCTTCTGGCGCTCGCCAATTGCCAGGTTTCGGCCTGGGACACATGGCGCGATGTGGATGAGGCGGGCAAATGTCTGAGTGTCGAGACGCTGTCGGCGTGTGATCGGCTGGCGGACCTGATCATCGACAGCGACACCTTGGTCGATTGGCCCGAGTTGCGGCCTATTGCGGACGGCGTTCGCGTGCCACCCTGGCAGAGACGATCGGTTGAGCGGGAACCGGCGCGCGCCCCGGCAAACTAGGAACGAAACTGTGCACCTCTATCTTGCCAACAAGCTCTACTCGTCCTGGTCGCTCCGGCCGTGGATCCTGATGACCGCCCTCGACATCCCGTTCGAGGAGACGGTCATCCCGATGTACTTCCCGGACTCCAAGGGACGGATGCTCGACGTCTCACCGACGGGCAAGATGCCGGCTCTGATCGTACCGCCCGCGGATATGCCGTCGGACGGAAGTGCCGTCTCCGGCTCCTGCGGTGGCTCCTACCAAGTGATCTGGGAGAGTCTCGCGATCATGGAGTTCCTGCACGAGCGTTTCCCGGACAAGGGCGTCTGGCCGCGAGTGCCCGCCGCACGCGCCCATGCGCGTGCCATCGCGAGCGAGATGCACGCCGGCTTCCAGGCTCTTCGCCAGATGTGCCCTATGAATCTCAGCAAGCGTTTTGCACCGAGAGAACTTTCCTCGGACGTGTCCGATAACGTGCGTCGGCTCGAAGGCATGTGGTCCGACTGCCGGCGCCGGTTCGCCGCGGGTGGCGATTTCCTGTTCGGTGATTTCTGCGCCGCCGATGCGATGTACGCGCCCGTCGTCACGCGCCTCGACACCTATCAGGTTCCCGTCTCGTCGGAGACGCGGCGCTACATGAACGCCGTCCTCGCGCACCCTGCATTCGTGAAGTGGCGGACCGCGGCCCTGCAGGAGCCCTGGACCATCGACCACTACGAGGAAGGCTGGACAGCCGTCGAGACCTTCCACGAGGGCGCACGACACACTGATCACCCACGCATTAAGGCCTGAGAGCACTGAGGAATTCCGCCATGTCAGAAAAAGGCACAGGCTCCGCCTACTTCCTGGAGGAGCGCAAGGACGCCACAGAGCGGCACACCTTCTCGATTCTCGTCGACAACGAACCGGGCGTGCTCGCGCGCATTGCCTCGCTCTTTTCCGGGCGCGGCTACAACATCGAGAGCCTCACCGTCTCCGAAACCGATGAGGAGCGCCGCCTCTCGCGCTTCACGGTCGTCACGACCGGCACGCCCATGGTGCTGCAGCAGATCAGGAACCAGCTCGATCGCCTCGTGCCCGTGCACAGCGTGACGGACCTGACGACCAGTGGTCAGCCCATCGAGCGCGAGCTGGCGCTCGTCAAGGTGGCCGGCAAGGGCGAGAAGCGCATCGAGGCGCTGCGGCTCGCCGAAATCTTCCGCGCGAGCGTCGTCGACACCTCGACGGAGCATTTCGTCTTCGAGATCACGGGCAAGTCCTCGAAGATCGAGCAGTTCATTGCGATCATGCGCGAGCTGGGTCTCGTCGAGGTCTCACGTACGGGCATTGCGGCCATGGCGCGCGGGTCGCAGGGGCTCTGACGCTCAGGCGTGCAGTCGCGCTCAGCGCAGCTTCGGCTTCCCTTTGGGCGCCCCGATCGGCTCCGGCGTGTCCGTATTCCCAGGCTTGAGTGCCGCGTCGAGATCGAAGCGGCCGCAGTTCTTCTCGGCCATCAGATTGTTGAGCGCGGCGAGCTGGGCGCGCTCCGGCGAGTAGGCTGCGCTCGGCGCGCCTGTTGCCGTATGCCGCGGCGTGGATTGGCTCATCATCGATGAGATGAGACCGCCCGACGGATTGGCCTCGCTGTCACGTACCTGCTGGATCTTGAGCTGCATGATGCCCGTCAGGCGGCGGCAGTTGTAGCCTCGCTCGGCCGCGGAGGGCACGTAGCTGCCGTCGGTCGCCGTCGTGACGCCCGCCTCTCCCTTGGATTTGGCAGCGGCTTCGGCAATGCGGTTGCGGCCCTTGTCGGGGACGTACCCCGGCATTGCGGCAGCGCAGCCGGCGAGGACGAACAGGGCGAGCGCGCAGGCTGCAACGATCCGAGTGTGCATTCCTGGCCAATTCCCTCTTGCAACTCCCCTTCGCCAGCGGAGAAACGTGTCGTTGGACGACAATGCGCCGCGGGCGTTCGGCTCCCCGCGATGCGGGCTGGACAAGGGGGCGCGCGGCGTATAAAACGCGGCACTCTTTGGCATTAGAGCCATAGCCGGAATCGCGGCGGAAGCGAGGCTGTTTCAACGGCAGTCCCGCGTTTTGTTCGTTCGGCGGGTGATGCAGGGTCCGGACTGGTCCCTGTGTGCCAAGGTTTGGGGGCGATTAGCTCAGTTGGTAGAGCAGCTGACTCTTAATCAGCGGGTCGAAGGTTCGAGTCCTTCATCGCCCACCAATAAAATCAAGGACTTAGCTCTACGCTTGCTAAGAGGCCGTCCGCGAAGCCATGCTTCGAGGGGGACAAGCCTATGGAGCTAGGTCATGTCATCCCGGATTGTGCTGCCTAACGTTTTCTCTGTCGCCATCCGCCAGATCGGCAAACTGCGAGCGTCGAGTGCCCTTTGCGCCGCGGCTGCAGCGCTGATCTTGCTCGCCATGCTTCCCGCGCAGGCCCATGACTTCAAGGCGGGAAGCCTGCACCTCGATCATCCCTGGGCGCGACCGACACCGGCAGGCGCAAAGGTCGGCGCCGGATATGTCTCCATCCGGAATTCCGGCAAGGTCGCGGACCGGCTCGTGGCAGCCTCCACCGATGTCGCCGGTAAGACGGAGATCCACGAGGTAGCAGTCGACGCCCAAGGCGTCATGAGGATGCGTGCACTGGCGAAGGGATTGCCGATCCCGGCAGGGGCGACGGTCGCCCTCAAGCCGAGCGCCTATCATCTCATGTTCATGGACCTGAAGCGGCCTCTCAAGGTCGGTGACACGTTCTCAGGTGTCCTCACCTTCGAGAAGGGCGGCAAGGTGAAGGTGGAGTTCGTGGTGGAGGCAACCAGTAGCGCTGGTCCGGCTCACGGCAGCAAGCACTGACATGCGCCCTCGAGCGCGCGTGGTCGCGGCGCAGCGCACCGAGATCGTCAGCCGACCGGGCCGGAGTGGAGTGAATGCAAGCTGCTCGTGAGTTATGGCTCACTCTGCTGCTTGTGCTCGCCATGTGCGTCGGCGCATCCGATCCGGCGCGCGCGCACGCTGCGCTGATTGCCTCCATCCCGGAAGACGGTGCTGTCCTATCAGGCGCACCCGCCAAGCTGTCGCTGTCTTTCAACGAGAATGTTTCGCCGCTCGTCGTCGCGCTCATACGGCCCGATGGCACGCGCAGTGCGCTCGATCGGGTGACCGCTCGCGAACGCGCACTCGACATTGCGGTGCCCGGCGATCTCTCCGCGGGGACGCACATTCTTTCCTGGCGCGTGGTTTCCGCCGACGGCCATCCCATGGCGGGCACGATCGTGTTTTCGATCGGAGCACCGAGTGCAACACCACCCAGCATAGAGACAGCGGCGGATTGGACTCTGAGATCCGCCATTCTCGCCGCCAAGATCGCGCTCTACCTGGGCCTGTTCATCGGCATAGGCGGGGTGTTTGCATGGGTATGGCTCGGCAGCGCGCGGAGGGACGGACGTTCCGTGGTCGTCCCCGCACTTGCTCTGGGCATCGCGGGCGCGCTGTTGTCGATCGGTTTGCAGGGCCTCGACGCGCTGGGCGCTCCCGTTCATCGCATTGTCGAGGGCGCATTTTGGAAGGCAGGGGCCAGCACGACCCTCGTGCACACGGCGCTCGTCGCGGCGCTCTCGATGGCACTCTCTCTGATCGCGCTCGTGGTGCCGACAGTCATGGCCCGATTGCTTTCGATCATCGCGCTCATGGGCGCGGGCTTGTCGCTCTCGCTGAGTGGTCACGCTGCTGCAGCCGAACCGCAGTGGCTGATGAGATCGATGGTGTTCGCGCACACGACCGGTGTTGCGTACTGGGTCGGCGCGCTCGTCCCGCTGGCCGCGGCGCTCGGCAGCGGTAGGGCCGATGCTCAATCAATGCTCGGTCGCTTTTCCCGCAGCATTCCGTGGGTGCTGCTCGTGCTGGTCTCCGCGCTCTTTGGGCTCGCTGCGGTGACCCGTTGGCGGGTGTCGCCTGCGGTGGAGCGGGGGTTGCTGCGTCCGTGGCTGTAGATGGTGCGCTTCATTATCATCGAGGCCGTGTGCGTCGCGCTGATCCTGGCCGTGGTCGCCGGATGGCGCTTCACGCCGCCGCCGCGCGCACTTTCCATTGCGGCCGCGCAGCCCGTATCGGTGCACATCCATACGCTCCCGGCCATGGCGGAGCTCACGCTCTCTCCCGGACGCAAAGGGCGGATCTCGGCCATCATCACGATCATGACGGGTGAGTACGGCCCGCTCGATGCCGATGCGATCACGCTCACGCTCACGCTCAGCCCACCTGAGGCTGGCATCGCGGCAATTCAGCAAGCGGCTCTGAAGCGCGGCGATGGGACGTGGCGCATTGAACATATGGAGCTCCCGATTGCGGGCTCGTGGTCAGTCGAGCTCGATATCCGCGTCAAGGACAATGCGCCGATCCTGCTGAAGAGCGCGCTGAGCGTCCGCCCCTGAGGCACGACGCCGGCGCATGAAGCACTGCAGAATTTCTGCTAAGAGTTGGAGGATCTCACCTGATGGGCCCGGCAAAGGAGTGACCTCCATGCCAGTCGTATCTCTCGACCACGTTCAATTGGCGATGCCTGCAGGGCGCGAAGACGAGGCACGGGCCTTTTACGAAGGTGTGCTCGAGATACCCGAAACGACCAAGCCCGCAAACCTGGCGAAGCGCGGAGGATGCTGGTTCGAACGGGGGCCTCTCAAGGTGCATCTCGGCGTGGAGGGCGAATTCCGCCCGGCCAAGAAGGCACATCCGGCGTTCCTTGTGGATGACCTGCAGAATCTGTCGGATCGCCTCGCGAGAGCAGGATTTCCCGTGAGAAGCGAGGAGCCTCTGGAAGGCTACACGCGCGTCTATGTCGATGATCCCTTCGGGAACCGCATCGAGCTCATGGAGCCGCTGCCGGGCAAGGTGTCAGGATAGTCCGCGCGTGATTCAACGACCGATGCGCACGGTGTGATTGTCCCAGTTCCAGTTGGATGTGGCCGTAAGCTCGGCCGGCCCTGAAACGGGCGTGAGGTTCGCAATCGTGCCCATGCCGCTCGTGACGAGGAAGTCGCCGGCGCTCTTGCCGCTCGCGACACCCGAGACGTCCTCGAGACTCTTGATCGTGAGGATCTGCCCCGTCGCGATCTCGAAGATGACCACACCGCCTGCCTTGGACGACGTCGCGGCCGCGATCAGGCCATCGCGGTCGACGCTCACCGAGCTGACATATCCCGAAAGCGCTGCCGCCGCTTCATCCGGGAGCACTGTGGCCGTGAGCGGCTTCTGCCGGCGATGGCGGTAGATCAGCGATTGCGTGCGACCTTCCGCTCCCGGCGCGCCACTCACGATCTGCCCGCCAAGCACAACTGTATCATCGCGAGCAACCTCCAGATGGCGCAGCGAGAGCGCGCCGCCAGCCGGGATCGCGTGCTGCTCGAGGAGATCGCCCGTTGCGATGTCGATGTAGGCGAGCGACGTCTCGATGGCTTCGAGATTGAGCACACGTCGCCCGCCACCGAAATCAGGATGCTCCTTGAGCCCGCCATTGGCGACGACGAGAACGCGCCCTTGCCCGAGCAGGGCCATATCGTGAGGCCCAATACCGTGGGAGGCGAACTCCCCGATCCGCCTGAAGCCGTCTGTCGCATCGTAGATGCCGATGACGCCGCGTCCGGCCTCGAAATCATTCTCGGTCGTGTAGAGCAGCCGGCCGTCGTGCGAGAACACGCCATGCCCGTAGAAATGCCGGTCGGCGGGCGCTTCGAAGGTGAGAGGCATCTCGCTCTTGTCCGCGCGGAATGCGGTGGCGAAGTTCCCTGGGCGGCGCGCGAACACGACGCAACGGCGCGTGACCGGACAAACGGCAATGTCGTGCCCGCGAGCAGGAAGAGCGACGGAGTTCACGTCGTTCCCCTCGGGCGAGAAGATGGCCGCGGAATATCGTCCATCCGAGCCGCGGCGCGCGGCGGCATAGAGCGAAGCGGGATCCGCGCGGGCAAGAGCCGGGCTCATCGCCAAGGTGGCGAAGGCGCTCGATGCAAAGAGGAACTCTCGCCGGTCAATCGCCATCTGATGCGTTGAACCCTATAGGCAGGCCAGCGGCCGTCGCCAGCAGCGAAGCCGCGGTCATGCGCGCGTTCTTGAGCGGAAATCCGATCGCGATGATGCGCTGCGCGGAACGATTGTCGTCGAAGGGCGATCGGGCGCCGACAAGAGGCGTCAGGCTTTCGTGCGCCGTCGCCAGCTCATTGGCGACGAGCCGGGCCAGTGCGGCGCCGCCGGCATTGGGATCGTCGCCATTGGCTGCGATTATGGCCTGCTCGATGCCGCCTTCGGTATAGAGATCGCGCAGACCCTCGATGTTGGCGACCACGAGAAGAAGGCTGCGCCCGCTGTTCGAGAGCGGCGCAGGCAACCTTCGACGCTGCGCGTTGAGGGCGAGCGGGCCGGCGAGCCGCTGGTCGCGCACTTTTTCGAGACCCTGATCGAATGACTTGGCGAGCGCGAGAGTCGTTTCACTGGGCTTCAGATACTGTCGATTGTCCGGCCCTGGCGAGAGCCAGATCTTCGAGAAGCCATTGGGATCAGCCCACTCCTCGGACACGGACTGAGCAATTCGAGCGAGATTGGCGGCAACGGCCGCGGCAAAGCCGCAACGATGACGTCGCGCCTCGGGATCGGAGCCCTCATCCTTTGCGAAGAGCAATGTGTCGAGCGCCGGCAGGCCCTGCATGGCGACGCTCTTCGTCGCGAGCCGCGCGACATCCAGCACATCGGGATCGCGCTTGCTCAGGGCATTGGCAACCTGCCGCGCACCAATGCCGCGCCGGTCCGGCCAGAACATGAACTTCTCGAGCCGCTCATGCTGGGCCATGGGGCCGAATGCGATGTGCTCCACGCGGCCCCATGCGCTCACCACGGCATCGAAGGCTGTATCGACGCCCTTGCGACGTGCGGCCGTCGTGTCGCGACAGTACGCCATCACCGCTTCGTCGAAGCTGCGTGTGGCCGCGGCGAGATGTTGGTATCCCGGCAGGATATGGCGTTCGAGCGCCTGTCGGGCGAGGCCGGCATGATCGAACGCTGGCGGTGCTGCGCTCTGAGCGCGCGCCGTGGCCGGGAGCAGCGCGGACGCGATCGAGATACCAACAAGCGCAAGCATCGCCATCACGCGCATGGGATCTGTCCTAAAGCGAATTGACGAAGGCAATCAGCCGGCGCCGATCCTCGGCAGTCAGACTGGCAAACGCATCGCGCGCCTTGCGGGCCTCGCCATCGTGCCAGAGTATGGCCTCCGTCAGATTGCGCGCACGACCGTCATGTAGAAAGAACGTGTGGCCGTTGACGATCTCGGTCAAGCCGATGCCCCAGAGCGGTGCCGTGCGCCATTCGCGTCCGTCCGCCCGGCCTTCGGGCCGTCCATCCGCGAGACCATCGCCCATATCGTGCAGAAGGAGATCGGTGTAAGGCCAGATCGTCTGTCCGCGCAGATGCTCGTCGGGAGACTGCTCGCCGGTCTTGTGGGACGGGACGTGGCAGCTTGCACAGCCGATGTCGTGGAAGATCTGCTTGCCGCGAAGCACGTCGGGCGCGTCGGGTGTGCGTCGCGCCGGCACGGCCAGATTGCGGGCATAGAAGGCGACGAGGTCGAGCAGCTTGGCATTGATTTCTTCGCCGCTGCCCTTTGCTCCGCGACCACCGTGCGGCGCCTCGCGGCACAGCTTCTGCGCCGGCGTGCAGTCGCCATAGCCGTGAGGCACGAGCGGGCTGCCGATGCCGATGTCGGCCGCGAACGCCTCGGCGGCCTGCTGCTTCACGGTCGGTTGGCCCGCTTTCCAACCGAACCGGCCAAGCATCAGCGCGCCATTCTCCACCGACCAAACACGATTGGCGCGACCGGAGATGCCGTCGCCATCCTTATCATCCGGATCTTCCCGGGCGAGGATATCGGCCTCGGGAATGGCTTCGAGCAGGCCGAGACCGATCATCTGCGGCGTCAGGCGCGGCGAGATCATCGTGCGTGGATGCATCGGCCCGTAGCCGAGATCGGCGATGTGATAGGTCGGCTTGCGCAGATTGACGATCTCGCCATCGGCGAGCGTGACGGGCATCTCCTCGTACGTCACGACCATCCGACCCTCGCCGGCATGACCTTGAATTCCGAGTTCCTGGAGCTGACCGCCGTACGTCGGCTCGCCGATGGCGCTCGCGCGCCCGGAGGCGATGAGGGTGCGATCCGCTTCCGTCTCCGGCGGAACGGACAGCCGCAGAAGTATGGAGATCGATCGATCTTCCAGCTCGGTTCCGCGCGGGGGATGCCCGCGCCCATCCTTCAGGTGGCAGGCCTGGCAAGCGCGCGCGTTGTAAAGCGGGCCAAGTCCGTCGGACGATTTCGTCGACGATGGCGCCGACACCCAGTTCCGTCGGAAAATGCCGTTGCCGATTTTGAAATCGAGCTCGCGCGCGAAGGGCATGTTCGCCGAGAGCTGGGAGAAGGCGTCTGCTGTCGAAATGCCGACTGTCGTCGTCGCCATGCCGCCCGGGCTCTCCTCGCCGGGTTCGAGAATGGCAGTGCCGCTGCCGCCGAGGGACGCGGGAGCAAGCGGTTTGCGGCCCTCTCCGAATGCCGCGCCGGCAACGAAAACTACGAGGCCCGCGACGATGCCGCACGCCCATGGCGATTTCGAAATGCGCCGGTCCTCTGCAGGCATGATCCGACTATTTCTTCTTCGAGAGCGCCTTGGTCGGGTCGTCGAGACTGTCAGAACCCTCGATCTTCACTGACGTCAGCTCGAGTGCTGCAATGGCGCGCTCGAACTCCTTCGTCTGGGCGATGAGCGCGCCGAGCGCGGCCTCGACAACGGCATTTCCCTCGGCATTTCCCTCGCCGATCATCTGGTCGTAGGCCTCGACGGTCTCGGCGCGCTGCTTGAGTGCGCCCATGCGGGCGATCGTCTCGCCGAGCGCCTTGCGCACGCGCTCGTCGACCTCGGGTGACTTGGCCTTGACGAGATCGGACACGCTGGGCCCGGAGACCATGCTGCCGTCGATGCGCTTGTAGCGCCCGAGATAGACGTTCTCGATGCCGACGACATCGTAGTAGTGCGAGTTGTGCGTGTTGTCGGAGAAGCAGTCGTGCTCCTCCTCGGGATCGTTGAGGAGAAGGCCGAGCTTCATGCGCTCGCCCGCCATCTCGCCATAGGAAAGGCTCGCGAGCCCGGTGAAGATCGCGGTCAGCGCCTCATTGTCGGGCTTCTCGAGAGCAACGCGCGCGGCTCCTTTTGGCTTCCACTGGGCTGCCATGAACGCGAGGTCGTCGACGAGCAGATCCGTGACGACGGTCAGGTAGCGCGCGCGACGATCGCAGTTGCCGCCCGTGCAGGCCTTGCCCTTGGCGTAGTCGGTGTAGGGCCGATTGCCGGCGCCCGGGCCTGTTCCGTTGAGGTCCTGCCCCCAGAGGAGAAACTCGATGGCATGATAGCCGGTGGCGACATTGGCCTCGATCTTCTCGGCTTCATGAAGCGTCTCGGAGAGCAGCTTCTTCGTAATGCGGCTCGTGTCGACCATCCGGCCGCCGATCTTCAACTTGGTATTGGCGATCACATTGGCGGCATACAGCGGATTGGTGTCTGAGGCCGTGCCGTAGCTCTTGTCGACATAGTCGATCAGGCCCTCATCGAGCGGCCACGCATTCACCTTGCTTTCCCATTCGTCGACGATCTTGTTGCCGAAACGATAGGCCTCCGTCTGCATGTAGGGCACGCGCGCTGCTTTCCAGGCTTCGCGGGCCGCCGCCAGCGTCTCTACGCTGGGTTTGGCGACCAGCGTGCCGATGCTCTCCTTGAGCTTCCGCGCCGCTGTCAGAGAGTCTTCGTAGGCAGCCTGGGCGATGTCGGCGTAGGTGTTGATCACCTCGCGCGCCGTCGCGGCACTTGCCATCGTCGATGCTCCGGGCGACATCCACAGGCAGACCGCGGCGATCATAGCCCTCGCGGCAACGCTCATCGACTTCAAGAGGCTCTCCATTCTTTCGAGGTAGAGTTGGGCGCTGCTTTCGAGCTGCACGGACGCCGATCATGAGCGCGCCGCGATGCATCCGTGCGGCAGCCGAGGCCCACCGCTGCTCCTCGCTGTCGATACTGGACCAGGCAAGTACACAAATATCGATGGCCCTGCCGCGAGTGTCAACCACGGCCCTGGGCTCATGGCGCCGGCGCGCACGACGCGCAGATGCTGCGCGCGGATCATGACTTGCCTTGGTGAGGGTGCGGTTGAGTCGCCGCGAAATTGCCTGTGCTCAGCAGCCCGGCCTAGTATTGCGCGCTGCACGTTCTCAGCGTCGCGGCGGCGACATTCATGAGCAGGCGATGTTCGATCGAGGTGAAGCCCAGAGCCGAGCCCTTTCGCTGGGCGAGATCCAATGCTGCCAGCGCATCGTGCATCGTTGGCTTATAGCGCCCCGCCTCAACTCTCCTGAGAACCTCCAGCAGGCGCTCACGAGCCACCTCGAGCGGCATGGCACTGTTGGAACGCCGCGTGCGCCCCGATGCAGCCGCTTCCACAGCGATGACGGCCAGGGCCACCTTTGAGTGCTGCAGTACCGTCGATACCGTCATGTCAGAGCGACCTCTTCCGCTGTTGAGCTGCACGCGCTGCGAGTGGAACTCCGTCAGCTTTGGCTTGTCGCTCTGCAAGGCGACGGTACATCCCAAATGCCACGAGCACTTGCCGGGAATCAAACGAGGGAGTGTTCAAGAATTTATGACAATCGCCCGCAAACTTGCGCGCGAGTGGCGAAGGCTCGAGCGTGTTCGGGCAACAATGGGCGGCCTCCTGCGGACATGATCCATGCGCTCTTCCAGACGGCGAAAGTCGTAGGATCTTTCAAGCGATCATGCCCGCGAGAGGAGGCGGATATGCTGATCGGCCAGAGGGTTGGCTGCATCTGACGAAGCGCGGTGCTTGCTCGCACCTCGGAGCCGGCAACGCATTTGGTGGTGGTTCAATTTCGCCGGTTGCTCCCGGCAGCACCTACCAACTATCCCCGGGAGAGCCTAGCGAAAACCCTGATATTCCGCCGTCCGCCGGTTCTACGCTCTCGCAGGAGTGAACGACCGTGATGCTTCATTCCTTCCGAGAGTGATCAAGAACCCCGATGTCGTGTCCGCCGGGATACGAGGCAGAGGAGATGTTGCAGCCCGCGGATCGAGTGCCGGCGCCAAGCCTTGATCCAATCGGCCGAATCTGTCGGTGATCGTGAGACTGACCGTCCGTCAAGCCACGGCCATCCGGGGGCGACCATCAAATTGCGCGGCGCAGGTCTTTCGGGAGCGTGCTCGGGAGAACGACCGCTTCCGAGCCAGCCGGGGATTGTGCGCAGGTGCCGCTTCGCTATCGCGGGCTTCGGACTTCTGGCCTTGCTCGGAATGCCTGGCTGCGCCGTTGGTCCCGACTACTTTCCGCCACCCGCGCCGGTCCCTCCCAAGTACAAAGAGATTTCCGGTTGGAAGCCGGCCAAGCCGCGCGACCTCTACGATCGCGGAGATTGGTGGCGGATCTACCGCGATCCCATGTTGGACCGTCTCATTCGTCAGGTCGAGATCAGCAACCAGAGCGTCGCGGTAGCGGAGGCGGCGTTCCGCCAGTCGGTCGCGCTCGTCAAGGAGGCCCGCGCGGCGCTCTTTCCCGTCATAGGGCTCACCTATAACCCCCTGCGCTCACACCAAGGGCCGAAGGCGACGGCGACTGGTGTCGGCGTCACGCGCACGATCGTGACGCTCGAGACGACCGGCACCTGGGATATCGACGTGTGGGGCAAAGTCCGGCGCATGATCGAGAGCAATGCCTCGAACGCGCAGGGGAGCGCCGGCGACGTCGCAAACATCAAGCTGATGATGCAGGCGCAGCTCGCGACGGCTTACTTCAATCTGCGCGCAGCCGACTCGCTGAAGCGTCTTCTCGATCGATCGGTCACGAACTTCAAGCGCACCCAAACCATCACGGAGAATCAATACAAGCTGGGGACCGTCGGCCGGTCGGATGTCCTCACGGCTCAGACGCAGGTCAGGACGACCGAGGCCCAGGCCATCGCCGTCGGCGTGCAGCGCGCCCAGTTCGCCCATGCGATCGCCGTTCTCATGGGCGTGCCGCCGTCCGCGCTCGACATTCCGGAGCGCGAGCTCGCGAGCACCGTTCCGTCCGTGCCGGCGGACATTCCCGCTCACCTGCTCGAGCGCAGACCCGATATTGCCGCTGCCGAACGGCGCATTCAGGGGCAGAGCGCGCTGATTGGCGTCGCCGTCGCCGCGTATTTTCCCGACGTCACGCTCAACGGATTGTTTGGATGGGTAGGCTCGCGCGCATTCCCGATCTCTGTCGCCAACGAGGTCTGGCAGGTGGGAGCGACCATCACCGAGACGGTTTTTGAAGGTGGTCTGCGCCGCGCCCAGCTCACCGCGGCCGAAGCCACGTACTACCAGGCGATCGCGACGTACCGCCAGACCGTGCTCACGGCTCTGCAGCAGGTGGAGGACGGTTACTCCTCCCAGCGAATTCTGGCGCGCCAGCAGACGGTCCAGGACGATGCCGCAGAGCTCTCGCGGCAAGCCGTCACGATCGCACTCAACGAGTATCGCGCGGGGACGGTGTCCTTCACCACGGTCGTGACGGCCCAAGCCACGCAGCTCACCAACGAGCAGGCGGCGCTCGCCGTGCGCCAGAGCCGCTTCCTTGCCACCGTCAGCCTCGTCCAGGCGCTCGGCGGCGGATGGAGCGTCGAACTGCTGCCCACCCACGACGAGCTTCGTCACTGGCGCTCCTGCGTCAGCGTCCGCGACGCGATCCGCGGCAATATCAGTCCGGAAATGCCGGCGTGCCTCTGATCTGCGGCGCCTCCCGCTTGCGCGCGAGCCAGAGCTGGAAGCGGTCGAGATAGATGTAGACGACCGGCGTCGTGTAGAGCGTGAGCAGTTGGCTGGCGAGGAGGCCGCCGACGATCGAGATGCCGAGTGGCTGGCGCAGCTCCGCACCTTCGCCGAAACTGAGCGCGAGCGGCAGCGCGCCAAGTGCCGCGGCGAACGTCGTCATTAGGATGGGGCGGAGGCGCGGCAGGCAGGCCTGTCGTATGGCTTCGCGCGTCTCCATGCCTTGCCGCTCGGCCTGTATGGCAAAATCCACCATCAGGATGGCGTTCTTCTTCACGATGCCGATCAGGAGCATGACGCCGATCAGCGCGATGACCGTGAATTGCGTGCCCGTCAGCATCAGCGCCGTCACCGCACCGACGCCGGCCGACGGCAATGTCGAGAGAATGGTGAGAGGATGGATCGTGCTTTCGTACAGAATGCCGAGCACGATGTAGACGGCAATGAGCGCAAAGAGAATGAGCACCGGCTGCGTCCTCAGCGATTGGACGAACGTGGCGGCCGTGCCGGCGAACGTGCCCTGAACCGTCGCCGGCATCCCGATGCGCTGTATGGCCCGATCCATGATCACCGTGGCATCGCTCAAGGCCTGTCCCGGCTTCAGGTTGAATGAGATGGTTGTCGACGGCAGCACGCCGTGGTGATTGATCGAGAGGGCGGTCTTGCCCGGCTCGTAGCGGGTGATCGCCGTGAGCGGGACCATGGCCTCCGGGCTCGTGCTCACTGCAGCGCCGCTCGACACGGATCCGTGTCCGGTGTTGGCAATGGCATTGCTCGCCTGATTGCGCGCCACGTTGGCTGCAGCCGCTGCCGCGGTGCTCTGGCCGGGCGGCAATGGAGCCGTGACCGATCCGAATGGTGCATTCGTCTGCTGGGTTCCTGACGCGCCCGACGGCTGGGTGCTGACATAGACGTTGTCGAGAGCGCTCGGCCCCTGGCCGTACTCGGGGGCAACCTCCATCACGACATGATATTGGTTGAGCGGATTGTAGATGGTGGAGACCTGGCGCTGGCCGAACGCATCGTAGAGCGTGTTGTCGATCGCGCTCGGCGTGATGCCGAACCGTGCAATCGTCTGACGATCGATGGCCACGTTGAGCGAGAGGCCGGCGATCTGCTGATCGGAATTGATATCGGCAAGCTCGTTGGTGCGCTGCAGCTCATCGACGAGACGCGCCGCCCACGTCTGCAGCTCCTGTGCATCCCAGCTCTGAAGCGTGAACTGATACAGCGCGCCGGATTGGCGACCGCCGACCGTGAGGTCCTGCACGGCCTGCAGGTACAGGCGGGCGCCCGCGATCTGCGATGTCTTCGCGCGCAGGCGCTGAATGACCTGGTCGACGGAGGCCCGGCGCTCGTTGAGCGGCTTCAGGGCGATGAACATGAAGCCGCCATTGGTCTGGCGGCCGCCCGTAAAGCCGGCGACATGGGCGACTGCGGGATCCGCCTGCACGATGTCCGCAAACTGGCGGAGCTTCTGGGACATGAGCTGGAAGGAGATGGACTGATCGCCCTGGATGGTTCCATTGATGCGCCCGGTATCGGTCAGCGGAAAGAGCCCCTTCGGGATGGTAATGTACAAGTAGGCATTGAGCCCGATGACCGCTGCGAGCGACAGCATGACGAGGGCAGGATGGCGCAGCGCAACGTCGAGCGTACGGGCATAGCCGGAGCGTATCCTCTCGAATACCGCATCCGAGAGGGCCGCCAGACGACCAGGCTTGCGGTCGGTGCGGCTGGTGAGAAGGCGCGAGCACATCATGGGCGTCGTCGTGAGAGATATGACGAGCGAGATCATGATGGTGATCGCGAGGACGACGGCGAACTCGCGGAAAATGCGTCCGACAATGCCGCCCATGAAAAGTATGGGCACAAAAACGGCAATCAGCGACAAGCTGATCGAGACGACCGTGAAGCCGACCTCGCCCGCGCCCTTGATTGCGGCTTCGAGGCGGGGCACGCCCTTCTCGATGTGCCGCGAGACGTTCTCGACGACGACAATGGCATCGTCCACGACGAAGCCGGTGGCGATGATGAGCGCCATGAACGAGAGATTGTCGAGGCTGTAGCCGAAGATATACATCGCGCCGACGGCGCCGAGCAGCGAGATGGGAACGACCGTGGCCGGGATCATGGCGGCGCGCGGCTCGCGTAGAAACACGAGCACGACGAGCACGACGAGGAGGATCGAGAGGAGAAGCGCCTTCTCGGTTTCGGCCAGCGATGCCTTTATCGTGGCGGTGCGGTCGATCATCGGCGTGAGATCGACGTCTCCGGGCAAGGAGGCCTGGATGCTCGGCAACTCTTCGCGCACACTGGCGACGGTCTCAATGATGTTCGCGTTGGGCTGGCGGTAGGGAAGGACGGTGACGGGGGGCCTGCCGGCGGCGATCCCGAGATTGCGGATGTCCCCGACCGAGTCCGTCACGGGCGCGGCGGCGGAGAGGCGCACAGCCGCATTGTTGCGATAGGCGATGATCAGGTTCCGGTAGTCGTGAGATGTGCTCGCCCGATCGTTGGCTTCGATCTGATAGCGCCGGCTTCCCTCCTCGATTACGCCTTTCGGACTGCGGGCATTGGCGGCGGCAACGGCCGCGCGCACATCCTCGAAGCCGATGCCGTACTTGTAGAGCGAGGATGGCTGCAGCTCGATGCGCACGGCAGGGAGCGCGCTTCCGCCGAGATCCACATTGCCGATGCCCTGGATCTGGGAGAGGCGCTGCTGAACGATATTTGCTGCCGAGTCGTAGAGCTGGCCCTGGGTGAGCGTCGAGGAGGTCAGCGAAAGGACCATGATCGGAAAGTCGGCCGGATTGACCTTCCGGTACGTCGGGTTCGATCGGAGGCTGGCGGGCAGATCCGCGCGCGCGGCATTGATCGCAGCCTGGACGTCCCGCGCCGCGCCATCGATATCGCGGTCGATGTTGAACTGCAGCGTGATGCGGGAATTGCCGAGCGTGCTCTGCGAGGTCATCTCGGAGACGGCTGCAATCTTGCCGAGGCGGTTCTCGAGGGGGCCCGCGACGCTGCTCGCCATCGTCTCGGGGCTTGCGCCAGGCATCTGCGCCTGGACGAGGATCGTCGGAAAATCGACCTGCGGCAGGGGCGCGACCGGCAGTCTCGGAAAGGCGAGAATGCCCGCGATCGCGATGCCGATCGAGATCAGCGTCGTGGCCACAGGCCGTCTCACGAAGGGTGTCGAGAGGTTCATGAGCCTCCTCGATCTCCCGCGGGTGCCGGCCGCTCATCCGGCTCGGTCTTCCAGTCGATCTTCCGCGCCAGGCGGTCGAAGGCGAGATAGATGACCGGCGTCGTGTAGAGCGTCAGGACCTGGCTGACGACGAGGCCGCCGAAAATGGCTATGCCGAGCGGCTGGCGGAGCTCCGCACCGGACCCGCCCGCAAGCATCAGCGGCAGGGCTGCGAACATCGCTGCCATCGTGGTCATGAGGATAGGTCGGAAGCGCAGGAGGCACGCCGTATGGATCGCGGCGCGTGGGCCGAGACCGTCGTCGCGCTCGGCCTTGAGCGCGAAGTCGATCATCATGATCGCGTTCTTCTTGACGATGCCGATCAGCAGAATGATGCCGATGAGCGCGATGATGTCGAACTCGGTCCCCGAGATGATGAGCGCGATCAGCGCGCCGACGCCCGCCGATGGCAAGGTCGAAAGGATCGTGATCGGGTGGACGAAGCTCTCGTAGAGCACGCCGAGCACGATATACATCGTGACGATCGCCGCCAGGATGAGAAGCAGCTCGTTGCCGAGCGCGCCTTCGAAGGCAAGCGCCGTACCCTGGAAGCGCGTGATGAAGCTCCGCGGAAGCGCAAGGTCATGCTCTGCCGCTCGGATGGCACTCACTGCCGCGCCGAGCGAGACCCTCGGCGCAAGGTCGAACGAGATCGTTGCGGCTGGAAACTGGGCCAGATGGTTGATCAGCAGTGGGGCCCGTCGCGTGCTGACGGTGGCGATTGCCGAGAGCGGTACTTGCCCTGTGCTGCTGGTCGCGGAGGGGAGATAGAGCGAGTTGAGCGCGTCGAGGCTCTTCTGAAGGGTCGGCGTCGTCTCGAGGATGACGCGGTATTGGTTCGATTGCGTGAATATGGTCGATACGATGCGCTGGCCGAATGCATCGTAGAGCGCATTGTCGATCGTGGCGGCGGTGATGCCGAAGCGCGCCGCGGAATCCCGGTCGATGTTGATGTCGACCGAGGCGCCGTCACTCAGGAGATCGCTTGATACGTTGCGGATCTCGGGCAGATCGGAAAGCCGCGCGACCACGCGCGGAACCCACGTATCGAGCAGCTTCGAGTCCGTATTCTGAAGGACGAAGCGGTAGGGCGTCGGGCTCGTCGTCGCATCGATGGTCAGATCCTGGACGGGCTGCAGGAAGAGCTCGATCCCGGGCACTGCGCTGGCAGCGGTGCGAATATCCTCGAGGATCTGCGCGCCCGATTTCGCCCGCTCGTCGACCGGCCTCAAGCTGATCAGGAAGCGCCCCTGATTGAGCGTGGCATTAGAGCCGTCGATGCCGATGTAGGACGAGAGGCCTGTGACGTCCGGATGCTTGAGAATGATCGCGGCCAAGGCCTGCTGCTTTTCCGCCATCGCCTGCTAGGAGATGTTCTGCTCGGCGCGGGAACTGCCCTGAACGAGGCCAGTATCCTGCACCGGGAAGAAGCCCTTGGGCACGATGATGTAGAGATAGACGGTGAGCGCCAATGTCAAAACGGCGACGATGAGGGTCGGGCCCTGGCGGTCGAGCACCCAATTCAGCGAGCGGCCGTAGCCGCGAATGACGGCATCGAAGGCTTGCGTCGCGCGGGAGGCGCGTTCGTGCTCGCGATCTATCGGCTTGAGGATCCGAGCGCACATCATGGGGACGAGCGTCAGCGCGACGATGGCCGATACGACAATGGAGACCGCAAGGGTTATCGCGAACTCGTGGAAGAGGCGGCCGACGACATCGCTCATGAACAGCAGCGGTATGAGAACCGCGATCAGCGAAACGGTGAGCGAGATGATCGTGAAGCCAATCTGCTGGGATCCCTTGAGGGAGGCTTCGAGCGGGCTGTCGCCGTCCTCGATATAGCGTGAGATGTTTTCGATCACGACAATGGCGTCATCGACGACGAAGCCGGTTGCGATGGTCAGCGCCATGATCGACAGATTGTCGAGGCTGAAGCCGAGCAGGTACATGACGCCGAACGTGCCGACGATCGACAGGGGCACGGAAAGACTGGGAATGATGGTGGCCGGCACGCTGCGCAGGAACAGGAATATGACCATCACGACGAGCGCGACGGCGAGGGCGAACTCGAACTTCGCATCGGCGACCGAGGCGCGGATGGTCGTCGTGCGGTCGCTGATCACCGAGAGCTGGACGTCGGCGGGGAGCGCCGCTTCGAGGGTCGGCAGCAGTTGCTTGATCCGGTCGACGACCTCGATGACGTTCGCACCCGGCTGGCGCTGAATGTTGATGATGATGGCCGGGACGTCATTGGCCCAGGCGGCGAGAAAAGTGTTCTCGGGGCCTTCGACAACCGTTGCGACATCGGACAGGCGGACGGGAGCGCCGTTGCGGTAAGCGATGATCGTATTGGCGAGCGTTTCGATCTTGTCGATCTGATCGTTGGCGTTGATCGTGAAGGCGCGGGACGGCCCGTCGAAGCTGCCTTTCGGCGCATTGACGTTGACGTTGCCGAGAACCGTGCGGAGGTCGTCGATCAGCAGGCCGTAGGCAGAAAGCGCCCTGAGATCGGCTTGGACACGCACCGAAGGCCGATGGCCTCCCGTGAGCGTCACGAGGCCCACGCCCGCGATCTGGGAAATTTTCTGGGCGAGCGTCGTCTGGGCGAGATCCTGGATCTTGGTCAGCGGCCGCGTCTTGGAGGTCAGGGCGAGCGTCAGCACGGCAGCGTCGGCCGGATTGACCTTGGCATAGACGGGCGGCGCCGGCAGATCCGCAGGCAGGAGGTTGGACGCAGCGTTGATGGCGGCCTGGACCTGCTGCTCGGCCACGTCGAGCGAGAGGCTGAGGGCGAACTGCAGGGTGATGACGGACGCGCCACCCGAGCTCGACGACGTCATCTGGTTCAGGCCCGGCATCTGCCCGAACTGGCGCTCGAGCGGCGCCGTGATGGACGTCGACATCACCTCGGGGCTGGCGCCGGGATAGAAAG
>Ga0066256_1001428_pt1 | contig 33303 bp, 26 predicted proteins | sample ThiBio_1000_biof_FD_87107 | JGI IMG/M metagenome (GOLD analysis project Ga0066256, IMG submission 87107) | Wastewater bioreactor microbial communities from Cape Town, South Africa - Thiocy_expt_1000_biof (version 2) | ecosystem: Engineered > Bioreactor > Thiocyanate-remediating >... | reverse complement strand
ATGGTCGCCTGATACACGTTCCTCTTCATCTCCTTCTTCAAGGAGTACAGCACCGCGATGTTCCTGTTCGCCCCCGCGGGCGGCCCCAAGGCGCCGGTGGGGAGGGGGGAGGCGCCCCGCTCGGAGGTCGTCTGGAGGAGCCGGTTGAAGGCCGCCGGCAGCTGGAGACCCCAGGGCAGGGGGGCGGCGATCGCAACGGGCAGAGGGGCGGAGAGCGAGTAGCCGAGCCCGCCGAGCCCGAGGAACCAGGCCTGACGCGCGAAGTTATAGCCGCCGGGGAGCGAGGGGCCGGCGGGCGGCGAGAGCACCGCGCGCACGCTGACCGCGTCGCCAGCCTTGAGGGTCGCGTCGGTTGTGAGTGTGCGCACGCGGACGCGCGTCGGCAGGCGCTCCGCGCTGAAGCCGGCAATGTCGTGAATGCGGATGGTAACGCGCTGGCCGCGCTCCTCGCGCGGTTCGACGAGCTCGATCCAACCGGTGACCGTCAGCGTGCTCCGCTCGCTTGCGATGACAGGAGCGGCGACGATGTGGGTGCGGGCTTGGGCAAGTGCAAAGCCGAGCATGGCCGCGAACAGTGCGCCGCCTGCGATTGCCGCCGCGCTGCCTTCGCGCCAGCGCCAGCGAACGATGGCTGCGATCGCCAGCGCGCCGGCCGCTGCGAGAGGGGCCGGCTCGAACCTCAGCGCGAAGTAGGTGGCAATGCCGCAGCCGAGCAGAACCGGCGCCCAGAGGAACCAGCGGTCCTGCTCGCGCTCGAGCGCGCCCATTGCTGCGGCGAAGAGCTGCCCCATGCCACCCCCGTCCGCCGTCACGGTAGAGGGGCGTCGTGCGAAAGCAAGGTTTGTCGTGATGCAGTCGCGCCTTCGGCACGAACAGGGCTGCCGCCCTGTAACCCGCTCGGGGGGCACCCCCGAACCCCCGTCTTTTATGGATTTGGAGCGAGCCGCGAACGCGCCGCTGTCCCTTCTCCCCGTCCTTTACGGGGAGAAGGTTAGGATGAGGGGCGGCGGCATACGCCAACGTCAGCATGTGTGGCCGCCCCTCACCCCGGCCCTCTCCCCATTGAAGACAATGGGGAGAGGGGGAAGTGGGGCGCCACACGCGAGCGCTATCCGCATGGCCGCCGCGGGCATGGCACCACGCCAGGAGGCGACAGCACCTCTTCCCTGCAGTCCGCGGCACTAAAACAAGACCACCGCCGCGGGCATGGCACCACGATGGGAGGCGACAGCACCCCTTCCGGGCAGCCCGCGGCAAGCAACAAACAAAAACCGCCGGAGCGTGGCTCCGGCGGCTGGAAGCAAAATGTTCTAACGGACAGTCTACTTCTTCGCCGGAGCCGCAGCCTTCTTCGGCGGCGCCGTCTTCAGGCGGCAGTAGGCTTTGCGATCAACGCCGGCCTTGGTCTTCGTGGCCTTGATCCACGAGCAGCCGGTGTTCGCACCGCAGGCCTTCTCGTCGAGGCCCTGGCAGGGCGAGGCCGCCTTCTTCTTGGCGGGAGCCTTCTTCTCCGCCGGAGGTGCCTTGGTCTCGGCCTTCGGCGCTTGGGCGTGAGCCGCTCCGCCGATCAGCGCCAGAGCCAGACCCACGGCGCTCAGTTTCAGAATCCAACGATCCCTTGTCACGGCAGTCACTCCCTAGGTTGGTGCCGCGCGCAATATATCATCGTCCAGAGTGCTAAGTAACTGATTTATGGTGAACAATCATTCAGCCCCGGGACGTGCCGTGCCGTTTGCCCAGGCGAGGGCCGCCTCCAGGCGGTCGTCGCCCCAGAACAGCTCGCCATCCTCCGCGATGAAGGTCGGTGCGCCGAATATTCCTTTGTCGGCAGCGACTTCCGTCCGCGAACGGAGGGCCGACTTGATGCCCTCGGAGCCGGCGCGAGCCATGACTTGCTCGGGGTCTCGGCCAAGGCCGGCAACGAGGCGGGCAAGCGTATCGGAAGTTGCAATATCCGCGCGCTCGGCGAATTCGGCCGCGAAGACGGCCCCCGTGAAGGGGCCGATCCAGCCCTCTTCCTCCGCAACCATGCCGATTCGCGCCGCCATCAGGCTATGGGCTGGAAAGGGCTCCGGCACATGGAAGGCAAGCCCGCGCGCGGTGGCCGTACGCGCAATGTCCCGCGCCATGTAGCGCCCCTTCGTAGGGTTCAGCACGAAGGGGGATGTCGTGAGCCCCTGGGCCTTGAAGATCGGACCGAGCAGAAAGGGTCGATAGGCGATCTCGACCTTTGCGGCCTCAGCCAGCGGCTCGATCCTCATGGCGGCCAGATAGGAATAGGTCGAGGCGAAGTCGTACCAGAATTCGAGCTTGGGCATGGTGCTTGATCCGTGTTCGGCTCACTCTCGGAGTTTAAAGCAACTGTCTGCCTGCGGCCCAGGGCCTGGTAGAGCCATCTGCAACCCCACATCTGCCGGTTGCCCTGGCAGGGACCATCGCGCTATAAGCACGCCTGATCCCTCCATGGAACTCGATATCCACGGCTGCTCGACCTATCGGGCAGGCCGGAAGAGCCCATACCCCGGAAAGCCCAAACCATGAGCAATCGCAAACCGCTGATGCCGAAAGCGACAGCCGTCTGGCTTGTCGAGAATACCTCGCTCAGCTTCGATCAGATCGCGGAGTTCTGCGGGCTGCACCATCTCGAGGTCAAGGGCATCGCCGACGGTGATGTCGCGCAGGGTATCAAAGGCATGGACCCGATCGCCTCCGGCCAGCTCAGCCGCGAGGAGATCAAGCGCGGCGAGGGCGATCCCGACTACCGCCTCAAGCTCGCGGAGTCGAAGGTCGAGATCCCGCCGGTCAAGACGAAGCGGGGCCCGCGCTACACGCCCGTGTCGCGCCGTCAGGATCGCCCCAATGCGGTGATGTGGCTGCTCCGCAATCACCCCGAGCTCAAGGACAGCCAGATCATCCGCCTCGTCGGCACGACCAAGCCGACGATCGCCGCGATCCGCGATCGCACGCACTGGAACGCGCAGAACCTCACGCCGCAGGACCCGGTGACGCTCGGGCTCTGCTCGCAGATCGATCTCGATGCCGAGGTCGCGAAGGCCGCCAAGCGCGCGCCGCAGGATCGTCAGGGCGCGGGTGCGCCGGCCGAGCCGAAGGCCGGTACGCTGCTGCCGACGTCGGAGACCGTTCCGGGCCTCGGGCCGCAGCCCGATGTCAGCTTCCCCGAGCCGCCGGCCGAGCCGGAGGAACCCGAGGAGTCCGAGGAGGCCGCGGCCTCGCGCGTCTTCGCGCGACTTCAGGAGCTCGGCACGGGCGAGAAGAAGGACGACGAGGAAGAGCGCTGAGCGCGCAGGCGCTGCGGCTGCCGCCAGTCCCCTCTCCCCGCGCGCGGGGAGAAGGGGAAAAAGCTACACTTCCTCGATGCGGATCATCTGCGGTTTCTCGGCGACCTTGCCGTCAGCCTCGATGTCCTCCAGTGCCTTGCGGATCGACGCCTCGGTCGTCTCGTGCGTGATGATCACGATATTCGCGAGCGCGCCCGGCGCGCCGCGGGGGCCATGCTGCACGATGCTGTCGAGCGAGACTTCCTGCTCCGCCATGCGGGCCGTGATCGCGGCCATCACGCCCGGCCGGTCGAAGGCCGAAAATCGCACGTAATATTCCCCTTTGTGCTGGCTGAGCGGTGCGCTCTTGTGCGGTTTCAGCCGCGAGGAGGGCACGCCGAACGCTGGCAGAACAAAGCCCGCGGCAATATCGACGATGTCGCTCGCGACGGCCGATGCGGTCGCGCGTGCGCCGGCACCTGGCCCGACGAGGAGAAGGTTGCCGGCAAAATCCGCATTGAGCGCGACGGCGTTCGTGACGCCCGAGACGCCGGCAATGGCAGTTTCCACCGGGATCATCACGGGCGTGACGCGGCTCTCGATGCCGGCCTCGGTCAGTGTCGCGACGCCGAGCAGCTTGATGCGATAGCCGAGCTCGTCCGCCGCGTTGATGTCCGCGTCGGTGATCGTCTGGATGCCTTCGATGTGGATCTGGTCGAAGGCGACGCGCGTACCGAACACGAGACTGGTCAATAGTGTCAGCTTGTGCGCGGCGTCGAAGCCGCCGATGTCGAACGTCGGATCGGCTTCCGCATAGCCGTGCGCCTGCGCTTCCCTCAGCACTTCGGCGAAGGGGCTGCGCTCCTCCTGCATCTTGCTCAGGATGTAATTGCAGGTGCCGTTGAGAATGCCGGACACGCGGCGGACCTGATTGCCGACCAGCGCTTCGCGCACGGTCTTGATCACGGGGATGCCGCCGGCCACGGCCGCCTCGAAGTTGAGCGCGACGTTGTGCTTCTCGGCGAGCTGCGCGAGCTCGAAGCCGTGATGGGCGAGCAGCGCCTTGTTGGCCGTCACCACGTGTTTGCCGGCCGCAAGCGCGGCTTCCACCGCGCGCTTGGCGACGCCGTCCTCGCCGCCGATCAGCTCGACGAAGCAGTCGATGCCCGGATCGGTCGCGAGCGCGACGGGATCGTCGATCCAGCGCAGGCCTTCGAGCGATACGCCCCGGTCCTTGCTGCGGTCGCGGGCCGAGACGGCGACGACCTCGACGGGCCGGTGAAGCTGGTCCGCGAGCTTCGTGCCATGAACCTCGAGGAGCTGGATGAGGCCGGCGCCGACGGTGCCGAGGCCAGCAATGCCGAGCTTGAGGGGATCACGTGTGGTCATGGCTTATTCCGGCGGTGAGTTGTGGTGTGGCTGGATTGGTGCGGGTGCAACGCGTGCCCTGGCAGGGACGGGTTCATAACACGTGAACCCGGTGGGGTCGATGCGGTCCGGGGGCTCTCGGCAGTGAGGGCCTGCGGGCCTCTGAAAAAAAATCGAGGTGGCTTTGAACCTCTTTCGGAGATGGCGCGACGGAATGGGCAAGTGGCGAGCAAAACCGCCGCGAAACTCGGATCAACGCTTCACGCCCTCAGGAGAAGTACCCATGTCGATCAAGTCTGCCCTCACCAAGACCGCTGCCCTCGCTGCCCTCACGCTCGCCATCGTCGGCGGTAGCGGCCTCGCCTCTCCCCAGGCCGAAGCCGGCCACAAGCACAAGCACTTCGGCAAGGTCGGTGTCGGCATCGTTCTCGGCGGCCCGATCGTCTACGGCGGCTACGGCTACTCCGTCCCCCCCTGCCACGGCCTGTATCGCCAGGCCATGGAGACCGGCAGCCGCTACTGGTGGAAGCGCTTTCATCAGTGCCGCTACGGCTGGTAAGCCGAGCAGCACCCCCCCTGCTGATGAAAAGCCCCGATGCAGTCCCCCCTGCATCGGGGCCAATCTTTTATGCGCGCTGCGGCTCCTTCACCGGCAGCATGAAGATGAGCCCGCCGATCAGGAACAGGGCCGTCGTTGCAATGCCCCAACGCTGACTGCCCGTGGTGGTGGTCACGAGTGCGATCATGAGCGGCGCCAGGAAGGCGGTCGCCTTTCCCGAGAATGCGAAGAGGCCGAAGTACTGCGTCATGCGCTCGGGTGGCGCGAGGCGCGCGAGCAGAGATCGGCCTGCGGCCTGAACAGGGGCGGCGACAAGGCCGATCAGGATCGCGAAGGCCAGGAAGACCTGCTCGCCCTGCGACGTGAATGCACCCGATCCCGGTTGCTTCTCGGCGATCGGCAGGCCGAACAGCACACTTCCCTTGTCCACTGAGAGAATACCGAAGAAGCCGACCAGCAGGATGATGATCGATCCGACGATGACCGTCTTGGCGCCGACGCGGTCATCGAGCAGGCCGCCGATCACGGCGCCGACTGCGCCCGTCCCGGCGAGAATGATGCCGAAGAGGCCGAGGTCGAACGTGCGCCAGCCGAAGACCGAGGCGCCGTAAATGCCGCCGAAAACGAAGATCGCGGCGAGGCCGTCCGCGTAAAGCATCCGCGCGACGAGCATCCAGAGGATATTGCGGTCATTCTTCGGCAGGTTGCGGACCGTCGCCCAAAGTGACTTCAGCGCATCGCGGATCGGACTCTCCGAGCGGCCGTGCAGCGCCTGCCGATTGTCCGGGACGAACAGGAAGAAGGGGATCACGAACAGGATGAACCATGCCGCGCAGAGCGGACCGACGAGCCGGTCGCCCTCGCGGCTCGCCTGATCGAGGCTCAGGATCGGGTCCATGCCGAGCATGGTCTTGCCGCTCGATGGATCCGTGACGATGAAGCCGGCAACAAGTGCGAGGCTCACGAGGCCGCCCGCGTATCCGAGCCCCCAGGCAATGCCGGAGAGCCGCCCGAGCTGATCCTTGCGCACCAGCGTCGGCATGATCGCGTTATTGAAGACGGCGGCGAACTCGGCACCGGCGAATGCGAGCGCATAGCCCGCGAGCACGAGGAAGAACATCGGGCCCTGCAGCTTCGGCGTCGCGAACCAGAGCAGGCAGAGGCCGACGACGAGCATAAGTCCGAAGAGGGCGATCCAGGGCTTGCGCCGCCCGCCGCTGTCGGCGACGGCGCCGAGGATCGGGCTGCCGATGGCGACGATCGCGCCGGCGAACGCTGCCGCATAACCCCATGCGGCCTGTCCCTGGCTCGGATCGGCGACGACGACGTTCGCGAAGTAGGGCGCGAACAGGAAGGTCTGCACGAGCGTGTAGAAGGGCTGGCCGGCCCAATCGAACATGGCCCAGCCGGCGAGTGCTGCAGGCGGCGCCGTGCTCCCGGTCGCCGCAACATCAGTGGACATGCCAGGGTTCCCCGTTGAGGCGCCGCCCCCTCGGCATGGCACCTAGCAGGACAAGATGCCCGCGGGGGGCTCCAGGCTCAAGCCCCGAGGTCAGGCGGTCGTGCGCGAGAGATCGCCAAGGCGCGTGGCGGCGACCATCAGTCGCGCCGGCGTCAGCGGCCCACTCGAGCTCAGGTCGTCGAGCGCGGCGGCGACCCGGGCGATCTCCTCGCCATGCTGCTTCGCCCAGCGGGCGAGCGCATCCTCGCCGGGGGTGGCGAGAATGCCGAGCGCGATCCGTCGCCGGGCTTCCAGCAGGGCCTGCTCGGCGCCCGCGACCGCCATCATGTCGTAGGCGTCCGAGGCGCGGATGCGGCGACCGGCGTCGATCAGGTTGCGCAGATGGAAGCGCTTGTTCAGGCCGAGCACCACGCGCGCGGCATTCGCGTAGGGGACGCTCGCGCGTGAGGCCGCCTCCGTGATGGCCGGCGCATCCACGAGTAGCGCCAGACGGGCGAGATCTGCGGCCAGATCGACCGGAACCTGGTTCTCGACGAAGGTTTGCTCTGCCGTGCGGAGCTGGGCTTCGACTTCCTCGCCGAGACCGCGCGCGATCAGTGCCGTCAGCTCGGCCGCGCCTTGCGTGTGGGTGGCCATCGTGCCTTCGAGGTCGCTCGCCGACTGGCCATCGCGCAGGAACCAGCGCGTGGTGTGCGCGAGCGCCTCCTGCGTGCGGGCATAGAGATCGAGCTGCAGTGTGCCGCCGATGCGATTGTCGAGGGCATCGATGCGCGGCCAGATGGCATTGAGCCCGAGCACGGCGCGCGCGACCGTGAAGGCATAGGCGATCTCGGCAACAGGGCGCGCGGTCTCGTCGGCCATGCGCTGGGGAGCGGCCGCGCCGAGCCGGTTGACGACGGCATTCGTCACGGTCGTCGCGATGATCTCGCGGCGAAGCTGATGGCGCCTGAGGTCATCGGGGTAGGCGCGGGCGAGCTCCGGCGGGAAATACTCGATAAGGCGCGGCTCAAGGGCCGGCGCATCCGGCACGGCGCTCGCGAGCAGGTCGCTGCGGAGCGCGATCTTGGCGTAGCTCAGCAGCACGGCGAGCTCCGGCCGCGTGAGGCCGCGACCCGAGGACTGGCGCACGCTGATTTCCGGCAGCGAGGGCAGGAACTCGATCTCGCGCTCCAGGATACCGCGATGCTCGAGGGCCTCGATGAGGCGCGCATGCGCACTGAGGTCGGCAGCCGTATTGCGCTCGGCGAGGCTGAGGGCCAGAGACTGCTGGTAGTTGTTGCGCAGGACGGCTTCGGCGACCTCGTCGGTCATGCTCGCGAGGAGCGTGTTGCGCGCTTGGATGTCGAGGCGGCCCGATTTCACGACCGGGACGACCGCGATCTTGATGTTCACCTCCTGATCGGACGAGTTCACGCCCGCCGAATTGTCGATGAAGTCGGTGTTCAGGCGCACGCCACGGGCGGAAAGCTCCATGCGCGCGCGCTGCGTCACGCCGAGGTTCGCACCCTCGCCGATGACCTTGGCGCGGATCTGAGGGGCAGTGACACGGATCGCGTCATTGGCGCGATCGCCGGCATCGGCGTCGGTCTCCGTCGAAGCGCGGATGTAGGTGCCGATGCCGCCGAACCAAAGGAGATCCGTTTCGGTCTTCAGGATCGCGTTGATGAGGTCGGCGGGCGTCAAGTGCTCGGCCTTAATGCCGAGCATGGCCCGCACTTCCGGCGAGAGGGGCACGGACTTGGACGAGCGCGGGAAGACGCCGCCGCCTTTTGAGATGAGCGACTTGTTGTAGTCCTGCCAGCTCGAGCGCGGCAGCGCGAAGAGACGCGCGCGCTCGGCGAGGCTCACCGCCGCATCGGGATCGGGATCGAGGAAGATGTCGCGATGGTCGAAAGCAGCGTGAAGGCGGATGGCCGGCGAGAGCAGCATCCCGTTGCCGAACACGTCACCCGACATGTCGCCGACGCCGATCACGGTGAAGGGCTGCGTCTGGATGTCGGTATCCATCTCGCGGAAGTGGCGCTTCACGCACTCCCAGGCGCCGCGCGCCGTGATGCCCATCTTCTTGTGGTCGTAGCCGGCCGAGCCGCCCGAGGCAAAGGCATCGCCGAGCCAGAAATCGCGGCTCGTCGAGATCTCGTTGGCGAGGTCGGAGAAGGTCGCTGTGCCCTTGTCGGCGGCAACGACGAGATAAGGATCATCGCCGTCGTAGCGCACGACGCGCTCGGGCGGGACGATCTTGCCATCGACGAGGTTGTCCGTGAGATCGAGCATGGCCGAGATGAAAATGCGATAGGCGGCGGTGCCTTCGGCCTGGATGGTTTCGCGCGAGCCGCCGCGCGGCAGCAGCTTCGGGATGAAGCCGCCCTTGGAGCCGGCCGGCACGATCACGGCATTCTTGACCTGCTGCGCCTTGACGAGGCCGAGCACTTCCGTGCGGAAATCCTGCGCGCGATCCGACCAGCGAATGCCGCCGCGCGCGATCGGCGCGAACCTCAGGTGCACGCCTTCGACCCGCGGGCTCGCGACCCAGATCTCGCGGTACGTGCGCGGGCGCGGCATGAACTCGATTTCGTGGCCGGCAAGCTTGACGGCGATGATCTCGGGCGGCTGACCCTTCGTGTCCTTCTGATGGAAGTTTGTTCGCACGGTCGCGTCGATGAGCGACAGCAGATGATTGATGATGCGGTCCTCGTCGAGACTTTCCACGGTCGAGAGTGCACCGGCAATGCGCTCGCGGATCGGCGCCTCGCTCTTGATGCGCTCGTCGGGCGAGCCGCCATGATCGGGATTGAAGCGGTGATGGAAGAGTTCGACGAGATCGCGCGCGATACCCGCGTGGCGGATCAGGGTCGCCGCGATGTAGGCCGGGCCGAACGGAAGGCCGAGCTGGCGCATGTAGGCGGCATAGGAGCGCATGAGCGCGGCTTCGCGCCAGTCCGCGCCGGCCGCGATGATCAGCCGGTTGAACGTGTCGCTGCTCGTCGCGCCGCCGAGAACGGCGCGGAAGGCGTCCTCCAGCCGCACGTCATGGCGCCTGATGTCGATCGTCGAGCCGTCGATGGCCTCCAGCACCATATCGTGCAGCACGACCTTGCGGATCATGTCGCCGAAGCGCGGTGCGACCTCGTATGTGCGCTCGTCGATGACGGAGAAGCCGAGATTCTCGAGCACCGGCACCCGCTCGGACAGCCGGATCGGCTCGTCGAAGCGATAGACGGCGGCGCGCAGCCGCTCGGTGCCGCTCGCCTTTTCCAGATAGAAGTCGATGGCCAGCGGTCGGTCAGGACCGAGCCGCTCGATGCGCCGGATGTCCTCGATCGCGCGCGCTGTCGGGAAGAACTCCGCGTAGCCCGCTGAGAAAGCCTCGCGATACTTGCCGGCAAGCGCCGCCGTCTTGGGGCCGGCCTTGTGGAGGGCTTCGACGAGGCGGTCCTGCCAGGTCTTCACGATGGTCGCGACGCCCTGCTCCAGCACTTCGGCTGCCACCTTCGGCGTCGTGCCCTCGCGGCGGCCGATGATGAAGTGCACGCGCGTGAGCTGGCCTTCGGTGAAGTAGGGCGTGAATGCCGAGACGTGGCCGTGGAAGATCGCTGCGAGATAGTTGCCGATCTCTTCGCGGACACGGGTCGAGAAGCGGTCCCGCGGCACGAAAACGAGCGCCGAGACAAAGCGGTCGAAGCGATCCGTGCGCGCGAAGACGCGCACGCGCGGCCTGAGCTCCAGGTCGAGAATGCCCGCCGTCCAGGTCGCCAGATCATCGACGCCGATCTGGAAGAGCTCGTCGCGCGGAAAGCTCTCCAGCACATTGAGCAGCGCTTTGCCATCGTGGCTCTCGGGCGGGAAGCTCGATCGCGCGATGACGGTCTCGACCTTCTGGCGCAGGATCGGGATCTCGCGCGGCGACTTCACATAGGCCTGCGAGGTGAAGAGGCCGACGATGCGCAGCTCGCCCGCGAGCGAGCCGTCGGCGCGGTAGGTCTTGACGCCGATGTAGTCCATGTAGGCGCGGCGGTGGACGCGGCTCCTGACATTGGCCTTGGTGATGATGAGCGGATCGGGCTGGAGGTAGAAGTCGCGGATCTCCGGCGTGAGCGCGACGAACTCGCTGCCGCGCCGCAGCACGAGAACTTTGGGATCCTGGAGAAGGCCAAGGCCGGCTTCCTCGGTGGCCGCGAGCGTGCCCGTCTGCATGTCGCCGTCGAGGCGGTACTCGCGCATCCCCAGCAGTGTGATGTTGCCGGCTTCGAGCCATTTCAGGAACGCGATCGCCTCTTGCCGCATCGCAGCCGGGACGCTTGCCGGCGCCGCTTCGAGGTCGGCAATGGCCTTGCCGAGGCGTGCCAGCATGGCCTGCCAGTCGCCGACGGCCGTGCGCACTTCCTTTAGGATGTCCTTGAGGGCCGCGACGATGGCATCGTCTTCGCCAGCGGCGAGCCCGCTGACGTAGGTCGCGATGTAGCTCTCCTGGCGGGTGTCGTTCCAGCTCTTGTCGCCGCTGCCGAGAATGCGCACGAGCCGGCCGTCGGGCGTGCGCTCGCATTTGATCAGTGGATGCAACACGAGATCGATGGCAAGGCCGCGCGTGTGCAGCTCAGCGGCGATGCTGTCGACGAGGAAGGGCATATCCTGGTTGAGGATCTCGATCACCGCGCGGTCGCCGCCAAGCGATCGAACGGCGACCTTTGGTGCGCCCACGGGCTTTTCCTGGAGGAACGCCATGGCGTGCTCGACGAGCGTCGTGAGCTCTGCAGTCGGACGAGTTGCAAGCACGGCTTCGTCGACGGAGCTGAGCAGGGCGTGAGCGAGGACGAGACGACCTTGCGGATCGGGGCCGCTCGCCTTCAAGGTCTCCAGCAGGATCCTGAGCGGGCCGGTGTTGGCGTGGGGAGCCTCAGCCTGTGCGCGGTTCGCCATGGGCTGGTCCTTTCCGATGCATATGCGTCTTCCAGTCGTCCAGTAGAGGCTCGCGGCAGCGCTGCGCAACCGGCCTCGCCTCCTCATAATGCATAATGCCCAGGAATCGCGCTTCGAGTATGACTGAGGCGGGGCGTTCACCGACGGGCGCCGAGAGAATGGCACACGGGTGGGACGCTCATGAGTTGGCGCGAATACTGGAACCAGGACACGCCAATCTACGTCAATGCACGCCATAAGGCGGTGCACTATGAGTTGATCGCCCGCCAGCTTGTGGACGCGCTGCCGCAAGGCCAGCCATCGGTGCTCGATTTCGGCTGTGGCGAGGCGCTATCGGCGGGCCTCGGCGCCAAGCGATGCCAGGTTCTGCACCTCTGTGATGGCGCAGAGCTCGTGCGCGCGCGGCTCGCGCAGAAATTCGGTCTGCTCGGCAATGTCGCGGTGATGGCGCCCGAGCAACTTGGCGAGATTCCCGAGGCGAGCCTCGACCTCATCTTCGTGAACTCGGTCCTGCAGTACCTGAGCCGCGCGGACCTGGACGGCCTGCTCGCGACGTGGCGGAGGCTGCTGAAGCCGGGCGGCCAGCTATTGATCGCCGATGTGATCCCGCCGAACGTCGGGCTGCTCACCGATGTTGCCGCACTGCTGAAGCTCAGCGCGCAGAACGGCTTCCTGATCGCGAGCTGCTTTGGGCTCGTGCGCATATTCTTCTCGGACTACCGTAAGGCGCGCACTGCGCTCGGCCTCGCGCACTACAGCGAGGCGGAGATGCTCGCGATCCTGTCCGCCGCCGGCTATGACGCGCGCCGTCGTGCCCAGAACTTCGGGCACAATCCTGCACGCATGGCGTTCGTGGGGAGGTTCAAGTGATTGCGCGGGTCGTCAGATCTGCTGTTTGGGGCGCTGTGACGGTCACTGCCCTCGATGCGATCCTGATCCTATCGATTGAGTTTCTAAATTTCTGCTACTGGTGGGTAGGTCCCGAATGTAGGACAGACGTCACGTCAAATCTTATGAGGATTTCGCTTGTCCTTCACCCAATCGCTAATGTCTCATTCAATGCAATTATCTTGACCCTCTTTGACGGTCACGATCTCAGCATCCATTCTTGGACGCCTCCCCTATTTGTGACGTTCATCTACTACGGTCTATTGCTCCTGGAAGCGGCTTTTTACGGGGCAGTGCTCGGGATGCTCACGGGTGTGCTGTGTCGAGTGTTCGCAAGCATCAAATCGGCGAAGGGATAGGCGCGCATGGCGTTTGTCGCGGTGGCGCGGCCTTAGTGAGCCGTCAATACGACAGCAAGATTCAGATCGCGCCGGCTTCGGCCTGAAGCCACTGTCCGCGCACCTCAGGCGATCTTCGCCGCCTGCCCATGGAGAGCTGCATGTCACCAAGCCCGCCCATCAACCGGTCGATGACGGCGCTCGAATGGATGACGCTCACTGCGCTGGCGGCCGTCTGGGGTGGCGCGTTCTTCTTCAACGCGATTGCCGTCAAGGAGCTGCCTGTCTTCACGGTCGTCGTTGCCCGCGTTGCCTTGGCCGCGCTGGTCCTGCTCGCTGTCCTGAAGGTTGCCGGCATCAGAATGCCCGCCGAACGGCGCGTGTGGATCGCCTTCTTCGGCATGGGGCTTCTCAACAACGCCATCCCCTTCTTGCTCATTGTCTGGGGACAGCAGCACATTGCCTCTGGTGTCGCGTCAATTCTGAATGCCTCGACGCCGCTCTTCACGGTCGTCCTCGCGCACATGATGACCAACGACGAGAAGCTGTCGGGCGGACGGTTCTTCGGTGTGCTCGCGGGGCTCGCTGGCGTGGCGATCATGATCGGTGGCGACGCCATGCAGGCGCTCGGCGCCGGCGTGATGGCCCAGCTCGCGTGTCTCGCCGCCGCTGTCAGCTATGGTTTCGCTGGTATCTTCGGACGTCGATTTCGCGCGATGGGCGTTGCGCCCATAGCGACGGCGGCCGGCCAGCTTGCCGCGTCGAGCATTCTGCTCTTGCCCATTATGCTGGTGATCGACCGTCCCTGGTCGCTTCCCCTGCCGGGCATGAATGCCATTGCGGCCCTGATCGGCATCGCCACGCTATCCACGGCGTTTGCCTACGTTCTCTTCTTCCGGCTGCTCGCCACAGCCGGCGCGAGCAATGCCTCGCTCGTGACGCTGCTGATCCCCGTCAGCGCCATTCTCCTCGGCACGATGTTTCTCGGCGAGACGCTCGAGCTCAGGCACATCGTGGGCATGGCCATGATCGGCCTCGGCCTGGCGGCGATCGATGGGCGGCCGTGGCGCGTTGCGCGGAAGCTCACGAGAACTGAGGCGGAGCCGGGCGGCAGCTAGCGCTATTGCCTGCCGCGTAGCCTCTCGATCAGCTCGGCCGTCGGATAGGCATCCGCGACCATGCCGAGGCGGAGCTGCTCCTTCTTCACGGCCGCGCGCGTGCCGGCGCCGATGATGCCGTCAATGCGGCCGACATCATGGCCGCGCCGGGTGAGCAGCGTCTGCAGCTCCTTGGCCTGATCGAGGCTCAGCGACGGGATGTCCTTGCCGATATCGCGCATCTCCGGCGCGCCCGCGTAGCGTGTCGCGAGATAGCCGACGGTCGTCGCGTAGTTCAGCGACTGGTTCCACTCGAGATAGACCTTGAAGTTCGGGTAGACGAGGAACAGCGGCCCGTCGCGGCCCATGAGCGCGAGCAGCGAGGCCTGCAGGCCATCGGCCTGAATGGGCTTGCCGTCGGCACGCGTCACGCCCCACTTGGCCCACTGGCTGCGCGGATGCTGGATGGTGAGATCCGCCTCGGCCCAGTTCAGGTTGCGCGGCGCGCGCACTTCCTCGAGCCAGGGCTCGCCCGCGCGCCAGCCGAGGTGCTTGAGATAGGCGGCCGTCGAGCCGATCACATCGGCGGGGCTCGAAAAGAGATCGCGGCGACCATCGCCGTCGTAGTCGACGGCGTGCGCGAGATAGTGCGTCGGCAGGAACTGTGTCTGGCCGAGCTCGCCGGCCCACGAGCCGATCATGTCGGAAGGCTTCAGGTCGCCGCGGTCGATGATCTTGAGGGCGGCGATGAACTCGCGCGTGAACATCTCGCCGCGGCGGCAGTCATAGGCGAGCGTCGCCAGTGAGCGCAGGACGGAGAGCTTGCCCATGCCGGCGCCGAAATCGCTCTCCAGTGCCCAGAAGCCGGTGATGACCGGAGCCGGCACGCCATATTCCTTCTCGGCGCGTGCGAAGGTCGCGCGGTGGCGCTCCATCTGCCGCAAACCGTTCTGGATGCGATTGCGCGAGACGAGCTTGCCGCGGAAATCGACGAAGCTTTGCCCGAAGAACGTCTGGCGCCGGTCGCGCGCGATGATGCCCTGGTCGAGCGTCATGTCGTCGAGCACGGCGGAGAGCGTCGCCCGCGTGACGCCGGCCGCGGCGGCCTCCTGACGGAAGTTGCGAAGCCAGCTCTCGAAGCTGCCGGTGTTCTGGCAGTTCATCTTGCTCGGGCTCGGAGGCGGAGGGGTTGCCTCCGCGCCGGCACTGAGGGCGATCGTCGCCGTAAGGGCGGCGAGCGCGGAAAAGGCGCAAGCTCTGAGGCGGGCGGTGCGGCGCATGCAACTCCTCGAAGATGTGGATGGAATGTGCGGCCATTGATAGCCGGGCCAATGCGGCAAAATCATGCGGGCGCGTCCGTTCCGGTGGCCGCGAGAGGCACTTGGGCGCGTGGAAAGCCCTTGGCTCTCTTGTGGCGCTTCTGCCGCGTCCCCAGGAGGATTGGCGTGGATCGCCCCCGGGGTCTGGCAAAGCCATGGCACGGCCGCTATAGCGGAAACAAGGTAAACGTGAATTCCTCCGCCCACAGGCGATCTGCGAAAGGAGCGGCCATGCGGACGTTCTCTCTCTTCTCGGCAGTTGCAGGCCTTGCGGTTCTGCTCGCGGCAACTCCGGCTTCGGCCGACTGCGATACGCTGGCTTTCGAGGTGAACGACTATGGCAAGGACGGCCCGACGCGCGATGCGCTGGCGCTCCTCGACAAGCACATCGCCAGCACCATGACCAAGCGCGGCATCAAGGACTACCGGGTCGGCGAGAAGACCGTGAAGTGCGAGCTGTTCCTCGACTTCATCGTTTTCGACGAGCACACCTGCACTGCCCAGGCGCCGGTCTGCTGGGGCAAGGACATGAAGAAGATCAAGGCCGCCAAGCCGACGACGGCCAAGGCGCCCGCTTCGAAGGCCGCCCCGGCCACGACGGGCAGCACCAAGGCGGGCAGCGCCAAAGCCGCGGACAAGAAATAGTCGAAGCCGGCAGCGCGCTGTCGCGACCTGCGGCAGTACAACTGTGGATGACGGGGGCCTCGGACGAGCCCCGGCGCGCCGGCGCACTGGACAGCCATCGAGTCGGCTGCTCTAAACAAATGGAGAACGCGCCGGCCGGAGGGGTGAGCCTCCTTTGAACTTCGTTTCCAAAAGCCCGATCGAAAGCGCGCTTGCGGAGACGCTTGCAGGCGTCAGCGGGCCCGCTTGGGTCATCGATGTGGAACGAGGCACAGTGGCCGGCGCCAATGGGCGGGGCGGCGCTGTCTGGGGCATCCCGACCCTGTCCCCTGTGCTCGACAGCGTAGTGCCGGCGCTCAGGAACCTGCGCAATCGCTTTGCCCAGGGCTCGTTCCTGGAAACGACTGCCAGCACGATCGAGCCGCTCAAATTCTGGACCACATCGGGCGTGCGCACGCTCGCCTGCGAAGTCCGCACGCTCGATGAAAGTGTGGGACCCGGCCTGCTCCTCGTCATAGCGGGGGCGGTTGCGCGTCCGTCGGCCGGCCGCAAGGAAGTGCGCCGCCGGGAGCTGACCATGGCCGCGCCCGCCCTGCGCGCCAAGGCCGCCCCGGTTCTCAGGGAGGAGCCGGCGGCGGCACCACGCCCCCCGCGGTCTCCCGCGAGCCCTGCGCCCACTTCACGAGCAAGCCCGCCGGCAGTTTCGACGCCCAGCCCCGCGCCAAGTCCAAAGGCGGATCCGCAGGCCAATCCGCCGCTGAATGATATGGAGACGCTGCGTGAGATCGCGCGGCGCATCCGCCAGGGCTCGGCACGCATAACCGCCGGCGTGGACGCACCCGCGAACCAGGATGAGGCCCCCGAGCCCGTTGCGCCGGCGCCTGCGCGGCCAGGGAATGCGCAAACGGGCGATCCTCAGATGGACGAGCGGCACGCTCATCTCGCGCACGAGATCCGCACGCCACTCGCCGCCATCGTCTCGCTTGCCGAGGTCATCACCGAGGAGCGGCTCGGGCCATGGCCGAACGAGCGCTACCGCGGCTATGTGCGCGACATTCTCGCGAGCGCGCGGCATGGCCTGGAGGTGGTGGATGGCATTCTGCGTGAGGCGCCGAACCAGTCCGGCGGCGCGCGCGTCTTCGCGGAGGTCGACCTCAATGCCGAGGTCGAGGCGATCAGCACGTCGCTCCAGCCGCTCGCCGAGAAGTCTGGTGCGCGGCTCGAGGCGGCGCTCGTCGGTGGCCTGCCGCTCGTGATCGCGGACCGGCGCAATGTCCGCCAGATGCTGATCAACCTGATCTCGAACAGCATCAAGCACGGCGGCGCGTCCGTGCGCATCAAGGTGACGACCGGCTACGAGCTGAGCGGCGATGTGTGGGTCGAGGTCGAGGACAACGGCCCCGGCATGCCGCCTGCGGGGAAAGAGGTGGCCGTGACGGGTGCGGTTCACAAGACGGGTCTTGGATTGCCGCTGACGCGCTCGCTGGCGGCGGCGAATGGCGCACGCCTCGACATCAAGAGCCGAGCCGGCCGCGGCGTACGTGCGCGCATTGTCTTCAGCGGTGAGCGCACCGCCGCGCGCTGAAAACCTCTCTCAAACCCGATGAAAGATGAAGGCGCGGGGTGTCCCCCGCGCGGCATTGCTTCAGGCCGATGCCTTGGCTGCTTTGGCGGTCTTGGGCGCCGGCTCCTCATCCTCGACGCCCGGATCGTCCGGCGCGCGTGACGGTACGTACGGATGCGGTTGCGCACCATTGCCGCTCGTGCGCTGAGCAGCAGTCGTCGCTGGTGCCGCGGTGGGCGCCGCCGGCTTCGGCTTGGGCGCTTCCTCGCTCGCCGGCACGGTGCGCACCTCGACGGTCTGAGGTACGTCGTCATTGCCGAGCGGCTTAGCCTCGATCACCTTCTCGGTGCTGCCATCACCGAGCGCCATGAGCTCTTCGAACTTGGCGAGCGCCAGCTCCTCGTCCTGCGTGCCCTTCTGCTCGACGGGGACCTTCCACTGGAAGGCATCGAGCGTGCCGGTGACCGGCGAGATCGCAGCCCAGCGATCGGCGACGACGCCATCGGCCGTCCAGGCGGGATCACGCGGCGCATTGGCCGCGCGCGCCAGCCATTCGCGCACCCGTCCGGCATTGCCGAACTGCTCGCCCTCGATGCGTGCCATGAGCGTGCACACGCGTTGTGAGAGGCGGCTCTCGACGAGCGGCGCAAGCGCCTTGCGCGCTTCCGTCCAGTCGTGCGCCTCGATGGCCGCGTGCGCTACCGCGATCGGTGCCTCGACGGAGTGCGGCGTCGTGCGCGCGAGGTTCTTTACGCGATCGAGGCGGTCCTTCGGGCTGTCGCCGGAGCGCGCATAAGCATAGGCGATCGCCAGATCGGGATGTGGCGCGCGCCTCCACGTCTGCTCGATGACGCGCGCGACCTTGCCTGTCTGTCCCTTCGAGGAGAACACGCGGCCCGCAATCGCCGCAGCCTCCACGAGATCGGGCGCAAGATTGTGCGCTTCCATGGTGAGGGTGAGCGCCTTGTCGGCGTTCGTATCTTCCAGCGCCTGGGCCTGGGCTGTGAGGATGACCGCGCGGCGCCGGTCTGCGATCGTCCTCTCGAAGTGGCCATTGCGCTTGCCGGCCGCGAGCGTGTCGAGTGCGCCCGTCCAATCCGAGGCCCGGCACTGCAGCTCGAAGAGCGCGTCGATCGGCCAGCCGAGCTGAGGGTTGAGGCGCAGGGCACGATCGGCAAATTGGCGCGCAGCCTCGTGCTCGCCCTCGCGCTCTGCTTCCAGGAACAGGCCACGCAAGCCGAGCTGCTCGGTTTCCTTCGAGCCGAGCATGGCTTCGAAGATGCGGCGCGCCGTCGTGCGATCGCCGGAGAGCTGGGCGGCCTGCGCGCGCAGGAGATGTGTCAGCGGCTCGTTCGGCAGTGCCTTGCGCGCCTGGATGGCGTGGCGCATGGCCTGCGAGCGATCGCCGGCGCCGATGGCGATCATGCCGCTCGACAGGGCCTCGAGCCCGCGCTCCTGGCGGCGGCGATTGACCATGCGGCCGACGGCGGCGGGGCTGTTCCACAACTGGCGCAGCAGCGACCACAGGAAGACGGCGATGCCGATCAGGATGGCGAAGATGACGACGGCGCGGAAGACCGTTGTCTCGATCTCATAGCCCTGCCATGTGAGCAGCATCTGCCCGGGCCGATCCGCGAGCCAGGCAAGGCCCGTCGCAAGCAGGCCGACGCCAACGAGATACAGGATGAGGCGGATCATTGCTTGGCATCCTTCGGCGACGCGGCGGGCGTTGCTCCGAGCGACGACTTGAGCTGGCGGTCGATCGTGACGATGGCTTCCTCGACGGCCTGGCGGGCGGCAACCTTGTCGAGCCACGCCCGCGTCGCGCCGGTGATGCTCTTCGGCGGGAGCGTCTTCGCATAGCGCGTCACATCGGCGAGACGGCCGTCATTCAGCGCGCTTTCCATGCGCGCGACGGTCGCCTCCACGGAGGTGTCATCCGCATCCGGCGTCAGCTTGCGCACGCGCACGATGGTCCGCGCGCCCGACATCAGGCGGTCTACGACGGAAGCATCCTGCTTCTCGGCATCGGCGTCGATGATCGTGGCAGTCAGCGGACGGAACTGGCGCGCCAGCTCGGCCGTCGTCGGCAGGCCGTCGTCCTGGTAGCGCTGAAGCACCGAGAGATCGAGGCGATTGCCCGCGACCTTGCGCACTTCGGCAAGCTCGGCGGCGTAGGAGCCGCCGCGATCGATGGCGCGCTTCAGATTGCCGAGCTCCAGTGACAGCACAATGCGCTCGGCATTGCTCTGCCGGTCGGCCTCGGCTTTCAAAACCTCAGCAACGCTCGCCTCGAGCTTCGCGAGCCGCGCGGCGGCCGGCGCGACCGCGGCACTGACGTCGGCGGGCTTGGCCGTCTCGCGCCGGAGCGAATCGAGCGCCGACCTCAGGCGAGAAATCTCATCCTGAGTCGAGCGCGTCACCTCGCTGAGCTGATCCGAACCGGTCTTGAGCTGGTCGACGCGCTGGGTCGTGCGGGTCACGTCCGACTTGATTGTCGTCACCTCGCGGTCGAGGCGTTGCGTGCCCGAGCGCGCTGCCTCGGCGGCCTCGGCAGTCGTTGCGAGCTTGTTGTCGATGTCCGTCACCATGTCGCGCCGCGCGGCGGAGAGGCGATTGGTGAGGGCGTTCTCGAGATCGGCAATGCGCCCCGTGATCTGGGCGAGCTGCGGAATGGGGCCTGCACCCTTGGGGTCAGCCAGGGCTGCCGCCGCGAGCGCGGAGAGCCGCTCCTCCATGCGCGCGAGGCGCTCGGCATCACTGCCGGGGCCGGTGCGGCTCGCGAGCTGATCCTTGATCGCCTTGGTCTCGCCATCGAGGCGGACTTGCCCTTCGCCGAGGCTCGGGATGGCGGCCGTAATGCCCTTGAGCTGGTCGACACCCTGCTCCAGGCTAGCAAGGCGCTTGGCCACTTCGGGAGAGACAACGGGCTGCGACGCCTGCTTGGCGGCTGTTTCGAGTGCGGCGATCCGCTGCGCCACCTCGGGCGGCGCCTTCGTCGCGTCAGGTCCGCCGATGCCCAAGAGGGGCGCCGCCAGCAGCACGAGTGCACCACCGACGACGCCGGACACCGCGTGCGAGATGATCGAGCCGAATGCCGATCCGCTCCGTTGGGACGGTGGGGGCGATGGCGGCGGCGTGGGCGCCGGGCCCGGCTTGCTCGCCGAGGACGCGGTAAACGTTCCGGCAGGCTTCGGCGGTTCGGTCTTCTTCGTCTCGGCGGCGACGCTCGCGGCGGCACCGGCCACCTTCTCGGCGGTAGCGCGCTGGTCCGTCGACGGATTGGCGGGCGCTGCTCCGGCAGCCGGCTTGGGTGCTTCCGGCTTGATCTCGGTTGCCTTGCCTTCGATGGTTGCGTGCGGCCGCTTCGGCCCTGATGGCCCAGATCCCTGCGTGCCGTTCGTCATTGCTGCCTCATCCTTCCGCTACGCGATACCTAACCCGGTCGGTCCTCGCGAGACATGCGCAAAGTCAATGCGCTTGAGAATTGCCCTTAAGTCACAAGGGTAAATGCTTGTCGTCCAATCGGTCGCCAACCTGCTGGATCACTTCGAGAATTGCGTTCAGCGACGGCGCTTCCGCCACCTCGATCGGCACATCCCCGAGGACTGAGAGACTCCGGGCAACGGCGTCCGAGAGGCAGACGTGGACCATCTCCGCGGCGGCGTCGGTGAGCCCGTGCCGGTTGATCAGGCCGGCATAGATGCGCGCCGTGCGCGGCGACATCAGCACCACACCGTCGACCGCGCCTTCGCCGATCGCCTCCCTTGCACCGTCGCTCAAGGCCTCCGCCGCCTTCATACGATAGACGACGGGTTGCAGCACGCGAAATCCAAGCTCCTGGAGCTCGCCGGCAAGGTCGCCGGCCAGGACGTCCCCCGCGAGATGCAGGATCAACCCGTCGGCAGGGTCGAGCGTGCCGGCGATGGCCGCAGCAAAGCCGGTGACCGAGCCGGGGCCGACGGCAATCCGCTCGAACCCGAGGTGGCGCGCCTCCTCGGCCGTGCCCCGGCCGACCGCAAACAGCGGAATGGCGACGGCATCATGAAGATAGGGGGACTGCGAGAGAGCCCGGAGCGCGTTCCGGCTGGTCGCGATGAGCGCCGTGACGCCCTCGAGATCGTCGATGGCCTCGGGCATCAGCTCGGCTTCCATGAGCGGCTCGGCGACGGCCTCGTGGCCGAGCTCCTCGATGAGCCCCTTGAGCTTCGTGCTCTCGGGCTCCGGCCGGGTCACTAGAAAGAGCATCAGCCGTGGGCTCCGAAGAAGTCCGGGCCGGCGCGCGAGAGCAGCTCCTCGGCCGCCTCGGTCGCCAGTTGGACGGCGGCGGCAGGCGCGCCACTGCGGCTCGTCGCGTGATGCTCGCGGCCGTCCGGCGTCAGGATCTCGCCGCGGAAGGTGAATGTGCCGCCATCGAGCCTGCCGAGCCCGGCAATGGGCGTCCGGCACGAGCCTTCCAGCCGATTGAGGAAGGCGCGCTCCGCCGTAACGCAAAGCGATGTCGCAGCATCATTGAGGGGCGCGAGCAACGCTGTCGTATCCTCATCGTCAAAGCGGCATTCGATGCCGATCGCGCCCTGCGCCACGGCCGGCAGCATGGCATCATCCGGGATCACGGCCGTGATGCGATCCGCGAGCCCGAGGCGCTTGAGCCCTGCAACGGCGAGCAGCGTCGCGTCGACAACGCCATCGGCGAGTTTCTTCAGCCGCGTCTCGACATTGCCGCGATAGGTGATGACCTGGAGATCGGGTCTGAGGCGCCGAAGCTGCGCCTGACGCCGCAGCGACGACGAGCCGACGATCGCGCCCTGCGGCAGGGCGTCGATGGAGGCCCACTTCACGCTGATGAAGGCATCGCGCACGTCCTCGCGCGGGAGCATGGCGGCAATGGTCAGGCCCTCCGGCAGAACCGTCGGCATGTCCTTCATGGAATGGACGGCGAGATCGATGCTCTTGTCGAGCAGCCCTTCCTCGATCTCCTTCGTGAAGAGCCCCTTGCCGCCGGCCTCGCTGAGGGGGCGATCCTGGATGCGGTCGCCGCTCGTGCGGATGACGACGATTTCGATTTCAGCTTCCGCGAAGCCATGGGCGGCCATCAGCCGGCGCTGGACTTCGTGGGCCTGGGCGAGCGCCAGACCCGAGCCACGGGTGCCGATGCGGAGCCGCGGTTGTTGCAAGATGTCCTCGGTCGATGCTACCGCAGCGCCCACCAGGAGCGCCGCGCCGGCAGTCTATGCCCGGCTGCGGGGCGCGATGCAAATGCTTCCATCAGCAGGCGTACGTGGCCGGTATTTCGGAACTCCAAGTGGGGCGGACCCCAATCGTTCTCGGGATCGAGACGAGCTGCGACGAAACGGCCGCAGCCGTGGTCGCGCGCACTGCCGACGGCCAGGGCAGCATACTCTCGAGTGTCGTGCGCTCACAGTGGGAGCAACACCGGCCCTATGGCGGTGTCGTCCCCGAAATCGCGGCGCGCGCCCACGTCGAATGCCTGGACGAGATCATTGCGTCGGCGCTCGGCGAGGCGGGCATCGGCTTCGATGATCTTTCGGGCGTGGCGACCACGGCGGGACCAGGCCTTATCGGTGGTCTGCTGGTGGGCCTGACGGCGGCGAAGGCCATTGCGCTCGTCCATGGCCTGCCACTGATCGCCGTGAACCATCTCGAGGCGCACGCGCTGACGGCCGGCCTGACCGAGGGGCTGAAGCCGCCGTACGTCCTCCTGCTCGTTTCCGGCGGGCATACGCAACTGCTGCTCATCGAGGACGTCGGGCAGTACGTCCGCCTCGGCACCACGATCGATGACGCGCTCGGCGAGGCTTTCGACAAGACGGCGAAGCTGCTCGGCCTGCCGCAGCCCGGCGGCCCTTCTGTTGAGAAGGCTGCGCGGGGCGGTCGCGCCGATCGCTTCGCCTTGCCGCGGCCGATGTTGGGCCGCCCCGAGCCGCATTTCTCGTTCGCCGGTCTCAAGACGGCCGTGCGTCATGCCGCGCACGCTGCAGCACCGCTCGATGATCAGGCCATCGCCGATCTTTGCGCGTCCTTCGAGCAGGCCGTGGTCGCGACCGTTGTCGATCGCACGCGGACGGCGTTACGGATTGCGCGCGCGCGCGCTGCGGTGGATGTGCTCGTGGTTGCCGGAGGTGTTGCGGCCAATCAGCGCCTGCGCGCTGGGCTGAGTGATCTTGCATCGCGTGAAGGTGTGCGCCTTTCCATCCCGCCGATCGCGCTCTGCACCGACAATGCCGCGATGGTGGCCTGGGCCGGTGCCGAGCATCTTGCGCGCCACGACACGAGCGCACTCGACTTCGCCGCGCGTGCCCGCTGGCCGCTCGATGCGGAAGCGACACCGGTCATCGGCTCGGGGCGCCTTGGCACGAAGGCTTAGCCGCTTCGCGAGCTACTTCCCCTTCTCCCCGTTCTTAACGGGGAGAAGGTCGGGATGAGGGGCGGCGCCACTTACCGACGTTTGCGTATGCCGCCGCCCCTCACCCTAACCCTCTCCCCGCAAGGGCGGGGAGAGGGGATGATGGAGCGTTCGCGGCTCGCTCTCAGCCAATAAAAGGCGGGGGTTCGGGAGCGCTATCGCTGTGGCCGCCGCGGGCATGGCACCACAGGCCGAGGCGGCAGCACCCCTTCCCAGCAGCCCGCGGCACTCAAATAAGCCCACGGTTCTTCAGCATGGCGTGCGACGTCGGCAGGCGCCCGCGGAATGCGGTGTACGCCTCGACCGGATCGCGCCGATTTCCGGCCGAGTAGATGAACTCGGCGAGCTTCTTGGCCGTCGCCGGATCGAAGGCGTTGCCGGTTTCCTCGAAGGCCTCGAAGGCATCGGCGTCCATGACCTCGGACCACATGTAGCTGTAATAGCCGGCCGCGTAGCCGCCGCCCGAGAAGATGTGCGCGAAGTGCGGTAGGCGGTGGCGCATGACGATCTCGCGCGGCATGCCGATACGCTTCAGCATGTCGGCCTCGAAACGGGAAAGATCGAAGCCGTCGAACTTCTCGAGCGCGTGCAGCTCCATGTCCGCGAGTGCCGAGGAGACGTACTCGACGGTGGCGAAGCCCTGGTTGAACTTGTTTGCCGCATCGAGGCGGTCGATGAGCGCATCGGGGATCGGCGCGCCGGTCTTGTGATGGCGGGCGAAGCGCTGCAGCACCGCGCGCTCGTCGAGCCAGTGCTCATAGAGCTGCGAGGGCAGCTCGACGAAGTCCGTCGAGACGGCCGTGCCGGCAATCGAGGGATAGGTCACGTCGGACATGAGCCCGTGCAGGGCGTGGCCGAACTCATGGAAGAGCGTGCGCGCGTCGGTGAAGCTCAGCAGCGTCGGCTCGCCGTCGGCGCCGCGTGCGAAGTTGAGCACGTTGACGATGATCGGGTGAATATCGCCGCGCAATCGCTGCTGGCTGCGGAAGGCGCTCATCCAGGCGCCCGAGCGCTTCGACGGGCGCGCGAAGTAGTCGCCGATGAACACACCGGCGTGCGTGCCGTCAGCGCGCTTCACTTCCCAGGTGCGCGCGTCGGGATGATACTTTGGCAGGTCCGTGCGCTCCTCGAAGGTGAGGCCGAAGAGGCGCGTCGCGGTATCGAAAGCCGCCTCGATGATCCGGTCGAGCTGCAGGTAGGGCTTGATCTCGCCCTCGTCGAGATCGAACTCGGCCTTGCGCACTTTCTCGGCGTAGTGGCGCCAGTCCCAGGCCTCGACCTGGAAGTTGCCGCCCTCCTGGTCGACCATGCGCTGGAGCATGTCGCGCTCCTCGCCGGCCTTCGTCACGGCGGCGGTCCAGACTTCGTCCAAGAGGCCGCGCACGGCCTCCGGCGTCTTGGCCATGGCATCTTCCAGGCGGAACTTCGCGAACGTCTGGAAGCCGAGAAGATGCGCGCGCTCGGCACGGAGCGCGAGGATTTCCGTCGCGACGGCGCGATTGTCGTGCTCGCCGCCGCCCTCGCCGCGCCTGATCCAGGCCGCAAACGCCACCTCGCGCAGGTCGCGCCGCGTCGAGAACTGCAGGAAACTCTCGATGCTCGAACGTGCAAGCGTGATGACGTGCTTGCCCGGATGGCCGAGGTCGTTGCCGGCGCGCTTGGCGGCCGCCCGCGCGAAATCCGGCAGGCCCGCGAGATCGGCCTCGGTTTCGAGCACGAGCTTGTAGGCCTGCTCATCGGCGAGCACGTTCTGGCCGAACGTCGTGCCGAGCGTTGCGAGCCGCGCGTTGATCTCGGCCATGCGCTTCTTGGCCGGCTCATCGAGGCGGGCGCCGGATCGCACGAGGCTCGTGTGCGTGCGCTCGAGCACGCGACGCTGCTCGTCATCGAGCTTCATGCGCTTGCTGCGCGAGTAGATGGAATCGACTCGCGCAAAGAAGCGCGGATCGAGCGCGATCGCCGTATGGTGCTGCGAGAGGATCGGCGCGATCTCGCGCTCGATGGCCTGCAGCTCGGGGTTCGTGTCGGCGCTCGTGAGATTGTAGAATACGCGGAGCACGCGCGTGAGGTCTGCGCCCGCCTTCTCCATGGCCGCGACCGTATTGGCGAAATTCGGCGCTGCCGTATTCGAGAAGATCTTCTCGAATACGGCCTTGTGCGTATCGATGGCCTTGTCGATGGCCGGGCGGAAGTGCGCCGGTTTGATCTTCTCGAAGGGTGGAAGCTCGAACGGCGTCTTCCATTTGGCGAGCAATGGGTTGCGTGCCGTGCTCGCGCCTGCGGCTTTCGCCTTTTGATCGCTCATGCGGGTCTGCCTTCTGTGTTCTGCACCGCGAGGCCGGCTACCAGATAGCGGTTCAGCCGCTCGGTGAAACGCGCCGGATCGGTCGGCAGTTCGCCTTCGACAATGCGGGCCTGATCGAGCAGCAGGTGCGCGAGATCATCCACCACGATCTGGTCCGTGGCGAGACGCGCGCGGTCGATGGCCGCAATCAGCGGATGGCCGGGATTGATCTCCAGGATCGGCTTCACGTTGATGCCGCGCTGCTGGCGCTGGAGCATACGCTCGAGCGTGCGGTCCGGGCCGTGCGCGGTCGCGACGAGGCACGCCGGCGAGCTGACGAGCCGCTGCGAGACCTTCACATCGTCGACCTCGTCGCCGAGCGCGGCTTTCAGCGACGAAATGAGATCGCCGACGTCCTTTGGTGCATCCGCCTTCGGCTTTGCGGCTTCTTCCTTCAGCGGAACCGCAGAAAGATCCACATCGCCCTGCGAGAGCGACTTCATGGCCTTGTCCGCGAACTTCGGCATGGCCGTCGTCCAGAAGGCATCGACCGGATCGGCGAGCAGCAGCACCTCGACGCCGCGCTCCTTCGCCGCTTCGAGCTGCGGGCTCGACTTCAGGCGATCGAGGCTTTCGCCGACGAGATAGTAGATCTCCGTCTGACCTTCGCGCATGGCCGCGACGTACTCGCTGAGCGATCGCCAGCCGTCGCCGGCCGTCGAGCGGAAGCGCGCGAGCTTCAGGAGCTGATCGCGGCGTTCGAAGTCCTCGTAGATGCCCTCCTTGAGGACCTGCCCGAAGGTCTCCCAGATCTGCGTGAACTTCTCCGGCTCCTTGTTCGCGAAGGTCTCCAGCTCGCTGATGACCTTGGTGGTCACGGCGCGGCGGATCTGCGTCACGGCCGGATTGTTCTGCAGCATTTCGCGGCTGATATTGAGCGGCACATCCTCGGAATCGATGACGCCACGCACAAAGCGCAGATAACCCGGCAGCAGCGCGGCATCCTCGGTGATGAACACGCGCTTGACGTAGAGCTTCACGCGCCCTTTGCGCTCGACATCGAACAGATCGAACGGCCGTTGCGTCGGCACGAACAGCAGTGCCGCATAGGATTGGCGCCCTTCGGCCTTGTAGTGGACGGTCAGGGCCGGCTGGTCGAGCTGGCCTGAGAGACTGCGGTAAACCTCAGTGTATTCGTCCGGCTTCACCTCGCTCTTCGAGCGCTGCCAGAGCGCGCTTGCGGAATTGAGCTGCTTGGCTGCGCCATCCGCGCCGATCAGCTCGATGGGGAAGAGAATGTGATCGGAGTAGGTTTTGACGATCCGCTCGATCTCGTAGTCGTCGAGGAAAGTGCGGCTGTCGTCCTTGAGATGCAGCGTGATGCGCGTGCCGCGCGGCACTTTCGCGGCGTCCGTTTCGGAGGCCGGCACGATGCCCTGTGGTCGTCCGTTGCCGGAGGGCCTGGGCTGCAAAGCGGGTTTGCCGACGGACTGCAACACGTTAGGGTGGCCGCCGTTTTTCAGCCCTCCATTGAGCCTCGCGAGGTCCGCCATGCCCTTCGATCCCGCCGCTGCTGCCCGCTTTATTGCCGAGGCGCATCGTACGCGCGCGCCCTTCGCTAACCTTCCCGAGGACATTGCGCCGAAGACGATCGACGAGGCTTATGCGGCCCAGGAGGCGCTGCGCATCCTGTGGACGCCGCTCTATGGCGAGGTCGGCGGGCTCAAAATCGCGACGACCACCAAGGTCATGCAGGCGCTCATGGGCATCGATCATCCTTGCGGCGGCGTGATCTATTCGAAGCGCATACATCAATCGCCCGCGACCATCAGGCTCGCCGATCACATGCACGTGGTCATGGAATGCGAGCTCGCCGTGCGCGTCGGCAAGACCTTCGAGCCGCGCGGGACGCCCTACACGCGCGAGGAAGTGCGCGCGGCCGTCGCTGAGGTCATGCCGGCCTTCGAGCTGATCGAGGACCGCAATGCGGACTACAAGTCGTCCAAGGCGCACTCCTTGATCTGCGACAACGCGTGGAATGCCGGCATCGTGCTCGGCGCGCCGGTGAAAGTGCCTGCGAGCCTCGATCTCAACGGCCTCGCGGGCAACTTGACGACAGGCTCCGGCAAGCACAGCGGCAAGACCGACGATCCCATGGGCGCGCTCGCCTGGATCGCCAACCTCGCGGCTTCGCGGGGCAAGCCGCTCGCCGCGGGACAGGTCGTCATTACCGGCAGCCTCATTCCGACACTGCCGATCGCGGTCGGCGAGACCTTCGACTTCGCGATCGACGGGATCGGCGGCGTACGGGCGACGGGTGCATAATCGAAGAAAAACAAAACAGCAGGATGATCAGCGAGACATGCAACACGGAACTGTGAAAGACCTGACCCGGCGCGCAACCTTCGAGCTTTTCACGCCGGTGACGGTCCGCTTCTGCGACACGGACAAGCTCGGCCACGTCAACAACGTATCGATCGCCTCGTACATCGAGGCTGGGCGCTGTGACCTCTACTACAAGCTCATGCAGCAAGCCCAAACGGATGCGCGGATCGACTTCGTGCTGGCGCGGGCGGCGATCGATTTCCGCCGCGAGATTTTTTACCCCGGCACGGTCGAGGTGGGCTCGCGCTTCATCAAGCTCGGCAACCGCTCCATCACGACAGGTTACGGCGTCTTCGTCGATGATGCCTGCGTTGCGACGGCGGAATGCGTGAATGTTTTCTTCGACATGGAGACACGCAAGTCCGTGGCGCCGGATGGCAAGTTGCGCGAGCTGCTGGAAGCGGCCGTGGCGCGCTAGTCACGAAGTCTGCGCACAGATTGATAACAGGACAATCTCCGCGAGCCTTGGCGCCGCGCTCGGGCCATGTTTTGCTCGCATCGAGATGCACATACGATTCGCGCGCCGGCAGCGGGGCGACTGCGCTTTGCGCGGCCGCGTACCGGCGCTAACCCGGCCCGATTGGCCGCCCGTGTGATGGTCGGGCGAACTTCGGGATCGGGACACGAGAGGGGCACCCGCATGGCCGTACGCTGGCCCTGGCGCCGCAAGAGCGAAGGCTTCGAGTGGCACAAGTACGTCAAGACGACGATCGCGATCCGGCGTGAGCAGCGCCGCGAGCGAGCGGAGGAGATCAAGCGCTCGGCGCAGGACGGGGCCATTCGTGCCGCCGAGGAGGCGGCTCGCCTCGGCCGCAAGGGCGCGCAGGCTGCAGGCGATGGCGCGCGCCGGGCTTCGGCTGCGTCCAAGCGTGGCGTGCGCATGGGACTCGTGGCCTCAGGGCACGGGATCAAGCGGGCGTTGGCGGCCTCGGCAGTCGGCTCGCGGCAGTTTCTGGCGGCTTCCGGGCGCGGCATTCGGCGCCTTTCCGCGGTGTCCGCGCAAGGCATTCGCCGCGCTTCCGCTGCCTCGGCCAGCGGCATCCGGCGGGCATCGTCGGCATCAGGCCAGGGCCTCCGGGTCGGCAGTGTGGTCGCGGGTTCGGGCTTGCGCGCGGCGGGGGGCTGGCTCGGCCGTGCCGGCGTTGGCAGCGCCGCCTGGACGGGCGGAAATCTTGCCGCCTTGAGCCGGATTGCCGGCGGCGGCCTTGCTGTTGCGAGCCGTCCGTTCCTCGATTTCCTGGGCAGGCCCGGCGTCTCGGGGCCACTGATGCTGGCCGGAGGCGTCGCGCTGCTGTCGGGCCTCGCGCGCCCACTCCTGACCGGGAGCCTCGATCGCGAAGCGGTGCTGATCCTGGCCATTGGTGCGGTCTGCCTGCTGGCCGGCCTCACGCCTCGCCTGCGCTACGGCGTTGGCGCGACGGTGTTCGCGAGCCTTGCCGCACCCTTCCAGCGCATTCCGCCGCGGATCGGGCATATTGTGGTCGGCGGCGGCGCCATGGCGGCAGCCGTTCTGGCGGCAATCTGGCTCTGGCCGGCGAGTCTGACGCCTTCAGCGCCCAGCATCAGCCTGCCGACCATGTCGCTCTCGAGCTTCGTGCCCTTCAAGGCCTCGGACCCGCCCATCGTCGGCCGCGCCTTTGCGGCAGGCGGCGATACGCTGCGCATTGGCCAGCAGACCGTCCGCCTCGAGGGTATCGAGGCGCCTGAGCGCGATCAGACCTGCGCGCGCTCCGACAGTCGCGTCTGGCGCTGCGGAGAAGCGGCGCACACCGCGCTGACGCGTCTCGTCGCGGGGCGTCAGGTGCGTTGCGAGCTAAACGGGAAGATCGGTGAGGGCGCTTGGCGCGCGACCTGCACAGCCGGTGGCACAGACCTCGCCAATGCTCTGGTCGAAGGTGGCCACGTTCTTGCCGAGAGCGGGATGATGGCCCGTTATCGGAGCGCGCAATCCCAGGCACAGCAGGCCAAGGCCGGCCTTTGGAGCGGCCCCGCCGCGCCGGAGCGGCCAGCCGAGTGGCGTCAGCGCATGTGGAACGAGGCCAAGACCAAGGCGCCGCAGGGCTGTCCGATCAAGGGCAAGGTCGCGGGCCGGCGCGGCGATACTATCAAAACCTACCACCTGCCCTGGTCGCCCACCTATGTGAGGCTTCGGGTCGTCTCGGCGCGCGGCGAACGCTGGTTCTGCAGCGAGGATGAGGCTAGGGCGGCAGGTTTCGCGAGGGCGGAGATCGACGGATAGGCAGGCCTCGGCCCGTGCGTAGGTGCGTTTCGGAGTTCCCATGTCTGACGCCATTCCAGCAGCGCTGAAGAAATCCAAGCGGCGCTCGGTTCAACGGTTGGTGAGACAGATGCTCAAAGTGCTGCTGTTCCTGTTCCTCATCCCCCTGGTGACCCACGCAGCATGGTGGGTGGCGACGAACACCGCCTGGAATTGGCGCGACGCGAACTGGGCTCCTACGGGCATTCTGAAGCCGGCGGCGGCCGATCCCGAGCCCGCTGTCTATCTGCTGGCCGGGGGGACAGGCGGTTGGGAGGGCACTTTCGCGCACCACACCCGGATCGTGACCCAGGGGGCCGGCGCCCCGCGCCACACGGGCTATGACGTCGTCGGATGGGGGCGGCCCGTTCGAACGGACCATCTTCCGCCCGATAGCCACTGGTACAGCAATTCGCCCTCCGTCGTGGCGTCGGTCAGGGGGCCGGAAGCCGCCGAGGCCATTGCCGTGATCGAGCGGGCCGTCGCCGCGTACCCCTTCTCGAATGCCGGCAGCTACAAGGCTTGGCCAGGACCGAACTCGAACACCTTCATCGGCTACCTCGCCCGCGAGGTTCCAGCCCTGGCTCCCGGCCTGCTCCCGACCGCCATCGGCAAGGATTTCACAGAAGCTCCCGTGTATGTGGGCCTTACGCCGAGCCGCACGGGCGTGCAGTTTCTTGTGAGGGGCCTCATCGGGTTCACCGTCGGCTGGGTCGAGGGCGTCGAGTTCCTGTTCATGGGGGCGGTTGCGGGCATCGATATTCGCCGTCCGGCCCTCAAGCTCCCCGGATGGGGACGCATCGGCGTTCCCTGAGCGCCGAGAAATGCCCATAAACGGTGCATTTCTTTAACTTTGGGGCCCCGCGACAAAATCGTTGCCCAAGGGTGTTGACCTTATAATTCGAGGTGTATATTTTGCGCCCACTCTCACGGTAGGTCGTAGGGCGCTATCGGGCGGAGCTTTGCAGGCAGAGAAGCCGTAATTCGGCGATCGTGAGCTGCCTGCGGAAAAGCTTCCGGCTCATTGCTAGCCGCCCCTAAACACTATCGTTCTCAAGCAGAGGACAATTTCGGACCAAGATCGGCGCGCCGCCCTGGCGGAACGTTCGATCCTCTGGTGTTGCGAGCTGGGGGCCCCGGAAAAGGGCAACTCGGCTCGTCAGGTTTGGCGCATCCGGCCCCGAACGGGGTGGGTGCACGAGGTACGGACGAGGCGCGATGCCGACGATTCAGCAGCTGATCCGCAAGCCGCGGGTGAAGCCCCGGGAGCGTAACAAGGTCCCGGCCATGGAGGCCTGCCCGCAGAAGCGTGGCGTCTGCACGCGCGTCTACACGACGACGCCGAAGAAGCCGAACTCGGCGCTGCGCAAGGTTGCCAAGATCCGTCTCACCAACGGCTTCGAGGTCATCGGCTACATTCCGGGTGAGGGTCATAACCTCCAGGAGCACTCGGTGGTGATGATCCGTGGCGGCCGCGTGAAGGACCTTCCGGGCGTGCGCTACCACATCATCCGCGGCGTGCTCGACACGCAGGGCGTGGCCAACCGCAAACAGCGCCGTTCGAAGTACGGTGCCAAGCGGCCGAAGTAAGAACGTAAGGACAGGTGGGCGCCGCCCCTATTCGGAGCGGCGCTCTCGCATTTGAGGAATAGCCCCGAGCGGGCGGCACAAAGAGACGAGAAGGAACGAGCGCATGTCGCGTCGCCATCGTGCCGAGAAGCGGGAAATCAACCCGGATCCCAAGTTTGGTGATCTGGTTGTGTCCAAGTTCATGAACTCGATCATGGTCGAGGGCAAGAAGTCGACCGCCGAAGGCATCGTGTACGGTGCTCTCGAGCGGATGCAGCAGCGCGCCAAGGCGGATGCGCTGCCGATGTTCCACCAGGCGCTCGAGACCGTGATGCCTTCGGTTGAGGTCCGCTCGCGCCGCGTCGGCGGTGCGACGTACCAGGTTCCGGTCGAGGTTCGCTCCGAGCGGCGTCAGGCGCTTGCGATCCGCTGGCTGATCGCCGCGGCGCGCGCGCGCAACGAGAATACGATGGAAGAGCGGTTGTCGGCTGAGCTGTTGGATGCCGCCAACAACCGCGGCACGGCGGTGAAGAAGCGCGAAGACACGCACAAGATGGCGGAAGCCAACCGCGCCTTCTCGCACTACCGCTGGTAACCGGACGACGACGAGGCAACGGACATGGCCCGCGAATACGCGATCGAGGACTACCGCAACTTCGGCATCATGGCCCACATCGATGCCGGCAAGACGACGACGACCGAGCGGATCCTTTTCTACACCGGCAAGAGCCACAAGATCGGTGAAGTCCACGACGGCGCCGCGACCATGGATTTCATGGTCCAGGAGCAGGAGAAGGGCATCACGATCCAGTCCGCGGCCACGACCACGTTCTGGAATGGCAAGCGCCTGAACATCATCGACACGCCAGGCCACGTCGACTTCACGATCGAGGTCGAGCGCTCGTTGCGCGTGCTCGACGGCGCCGTGTGCGTGCTCGACGGCAACCAGGGTGTGGAGCCGCAGACC
>Ga0066256_1000821_pt2 | contig 33304 bp, 31 predicted proteins | sample ThiBio_1000_biof_FD_87107 | JGI IMG/M metagenome (GOLD analysis project Ga0066256, IMG submission 87107) | Wastewater bioreactor microbial communities from Cape Town, South Africa - Thiocy_expt_1000_biof (version 2) | ecosystem: Engineered > Bioreactor > Thiocyanate-remediating >... | reverse complement strand
GTGACGCAGCACACGCAGACGAATTCGGCTGGGGTCACCCTGGGATAAGAAACATCGGGCCGCGAGGGCTCCCCGCGCGACCTCCCGCCCCCGTCAAACGAGCCTGTCCGGCCCGTCTCCTCGCCCCGGACAGGTTGACGCGGCAACCAAAGCTGCTAAAAAGCAGCCCGTAGACGAAATGGGTGGCAAGTCGGCCGCGATGCCGAAACCGAGCGTCCCGAAACGCTGCAAGCCATACCAGTTCAATCGAACGGAAGAGTGTCCGAGTGGTTTAAGGAACCGGTCTTGAAAACCGGCGTGCGGGAAACCGTACCGTGGGTTCGAATCCCACCTCTTCCGCCATTTTGGTATAAAACCGGGAACACCGATTTCCCTCCCGTAGTGGCTATCAGCGTCCTCAACAGCGTGTTTTTGTTGCCGTTGATGTAGATCGCATCGTCTGCGACCTCGACATGCTGGGCGAAAGCCCGGACGTGTTCCCGCCGATAGCCGCCCTTTCCGAACCGAAGCCCCGCGCGCGCTTCACTCGCCAGTTCCCGCACCGTCGCCCCTGTGAGGCCCTGATGGGCCGAGCTTTTCAGCATGGCCTCGGTCCTCGCTGCATCGGCCCGTGCCTGATCCCGTATCGCCGTGATGCCCGCGATGCGTTCGCCGAGGGCTGATTCGGCCGGGTCGAGCGAACCCGCCTCGATAGCCTTGTAGAGCCGCTTGAGGCGCATGTCCGCCTCGGCTGCGCGCTGGTTCAATTCGGCGATGTGCTGCCCGTGCCGTCCTTCAGCGTGATGACGCCTTCGTTCTGCAGCATGCGCAGGGCGCGGCCTTCGGTGGACGGATCGTTCGGCACGCCGATGGTTGCGCCCTCGGGAAGGTCGGCAACGCTCTTGATGTCCTTGGAATAATGGCCGATCGGCCAGACGCCGGTGTAACCGACCGGGACGATCTTGTAGCCTTGCGTCTTGATCTGGTTTTCCAGGTAGGGAAGGTGCTGGAAGGCGTTGGCGTCGATTTCGCCGCGCTCCAGCGCTTCATTCGGCTGGGTGTAGTGGTTGAAGACGATGGTTTCGATCGTCAGGTCGTGCTTGGCCACCTCGCTGGTGACGACACGCCAGACATCTTCGTCCTCGCCGCTGATGATGCGGACCTTGACGGTCTCGTCTTCTGCTGCGGCCGGCTGGGGTGCGGGAAGGCCGATGACGGCGGCAATAGCGGTGGCAAGAACGCCGAGCGAGGCACGGCGACCTTAGGCGATGTCGAGAAGGGACAATTTTTGCATGACGAATATCCTGTGATCCGGGCGGATGAGCGATGGCTCATCCTTGCCCCGAAGATCGCGGATTTATCGTTTTGAGCGAAGTATGATGACTTTTTGCAGATGCGTCAGGAAATGTTGCGCGGCGACGCCGATGAGGGAGAATTTTCTATACGAAAAATAGGCTATTCGCTTGTGCACGCTCATTTTTGCCTGAGGCGGGAAATCGAACGGCATCCGCGAAGGCAGGGTCCTGGCGCCTTTGGTCAATAATGCGGCGGGCGGGTGACCGGCACGGCCTCGTGCGATTGCTCTTCCAGCGTCAGGAAACGCTCGGTCAGCACCGCAAGTCTCGCCCGTGTCTGCTCGACCACCTTCCACTGTTCGGCAAGCTGGTCCGACAGTTCCTCGATCGTCCTGGCCTGATGGGCCAGCAGTTCTTCCAGCTGTGTAATGCGTTTTTCTTCGTCAGACATGATCATTCCTTCCGTCGCGGCGAGACCATTCGCTGCGCGAAACGTCCCTGTCAAGCCGGCGACGCGCCGCCGAAATCGCATAAACGCCTGTGGATAGCGCCGGAATATAAGAAAAACATTGATTGCCGACGATGACAATTGCCGGGGGCGCTGTCATGGAATCCGGATCAGCAATACGAGGAACGCTACAATGACAACCACGAATGAAATCGCGGACAAGATCGCTGCCGACAACGGCCTCACCAAGGTTCAGGCAAAAGGTATCGTCGAAGCGGTTTTCCAGGCGATCACCGACGCCGCGACCGCAGGCGCCGAAACCTCCATTCCGGGCTTCGGCAAGTTCAAGGTGAAGTCGACCCCCGAGCGCGAAGGCCGCAACCCGTCCACCGGCGAGAAGGTCAAGATCGCGGCGGCCACCAAGCTCGGCTTCACGCCGGCCAAGGCTCTCAAGGACGCGCTCAACAAGTAAGCGCGACCGCAGCGGGCCGCCAGGCCCGTGAAACAAGAGGACGGCGCGAGACTAGCCGCCGTCCCCTTTCCCCGGCTCAGGTGCCGCAGAATGTCCTGAGCACACGCTCGTCGTCACGTGGCGGCATTGCCAGATCGGCATCTTCCGCGTGTTCGTCAAACGGATGGACAAGCGCATCGGCAAGCCGTTCGAAGACGGCGAAATTGCCGGCAGTCCCGGCTGCAATGGCCTGCTCGATGCGGTGATTGCGGGGAATAAGAAACGGGTTGACGGCCCGCATCGCCGTTTGCCGCTGCTGCGTATCTTCCGGCTCCCGCGCCAGCCGCGCACGCCATTGTTCGGCCCAGCCGTCATAGAGAGCCGCATCGCCAAATTGCGCCCGCGCCCTCTCGTCATTGCCGGTAACGGCATTGCAGAGCCCCCGGAATGTCAGGGTGAAATCGGCCCCGCCGCGATGCATGGCGTCGAGCAGCGCTTCTATGAGCGCCGCGTCGCCGTCCTCGGCGGTGGCGAGGCCGATCTTGCTGCGCATGCGCAACAGCCATTGCGCCTGGTAGAGATGGGCGAAGCGGATCACCTGGTCGTTGGCGATCTCGACGGCCTTGTCGATATCCGCATCCAGCAGCGGCAGAAAGGTTTCCGCAAGCCGCGCCAGGTTCCACTGTGCCACGGCGGGCTGGTTGCGATAGGCGTAGCGGCCGGAATGATCGATCGAGCTGAAGACCTTGGCAGGGTCATAGGCATCGAGAAAGGCGCAAGGACCGAAATCGATCGTCTCGCCGGAGACCGTCATGTTGTCGGTGTTCATCACACCGTGAATGAAACCGACGGACATCCACCGGGCAATGAGCGCCGCCTGCCGCTCGATGATCGCCTGCAGCAGTGCCAAGGCCGGGTTTTCCGCTTCGGCGACAGCAGGGTAGTGGCGGCGGATGACATAATCCGCCAGCCGCTGCAGCCCCTCGACATCGCCGCGCGCGGCAAAGAACTGGAACGTGCCGACGCGGATATGGCTGGCGGCCACCCGGGTGAACACCGCGCCCGGCAGCACCGTTTCGCGATAGACCTGATCGCCGGTGAGCACCGCGGCCAGCGCCCGTGTCGAGGGAATGCCGAGCGCATGCATGGCTTCGCTGACGATGTATTCGCGCAGCACCGGGCCGAGCGCCGCCCGTCCGTCACCGCGGCGGGAAAACGGCGTCGGGCCGCCGCCTTTCAGCTGGATGTCGCGGCGCACACCGTTGCGGTCGATGACCTCGCAGGGCAGGATGGCCGGCCCGTGGCGGGGCGGGGGCAGAAACTGGCCGACCTGGTGGCGGGCGGGGGCGAGGGGGCTCGGTTGGGCGCGGGGGGGAATTCCGGGCGGGGCAAGGATCGCCGCTCCCGCCGGACCGTCGGGACGATCGGCCTGCAGGCCGAGTTCCGCCGCCAGTTGGCGATTGAAGCGGATCATCACCGGTGCCGTGGCCGCCGATGGCTGCTGGCGCAGCTGGAAAGGGGCCGGCAGCCGGGCATAGCTGTTGTCGAAGGGGAAAAGCGGCAGCGTCGACGCCGCCGTCTCGGAAGGACTGGTGGTCATGGTAACCAACTCGCGCAGGATTCTCGCCGTTTGTATAGCAGCCGTTCACGGCGGCATAAACTCCAAACGAAGCTGCAGCGTCACGTTTCCGTGTGTCAGCCGGCAATACCGGCGACAAAACGATGGAATGCCGTGTTTGTCAATGCCGCCATCCGAGCCGGACAGTTCCGGTCGGAGGCGTCGTCTGATCAGGCCGTATGGGCGGATTGCGGCACGCGCGCCGCCGGCGCCGCCGAGAAACCACCATCGTTTTCGACGAACTGTTCGAGCGTCATGTTGTCGAGGATCGAGGCGATGGCATCGCGGACATCGGTCATCGAGCGGCGCACTTCGCAGCGCTCGGGATCGGCGCAATCCTCGCAAACCTCGAATGCGGTGCGGCTGGCGCAGCGGATCGGGGCCAGCGGACCGTCGAGCGTGCGGATCACCTGCCCGATATGGATTTCGGAGGCCGGACGCGAGAGCGAATAGCCGCCGCCCGGGCCCTTCTTGGAACGCAGAATGCCGGCATTGCGCAGTTCAAGCAGAATGGCGTCGAGAAACTTCTTCGGGATATTGTTACGCGTGGCGATTTCCGTGATGAAAGCGGTTTCGCCAGGATTGAGTTGGGCCAGATCGACCAGAGCCTTGAGCCCGTATTTTCCTTTTTTCGTCAGCATAACAATTCGCTTTTCCCGGAAGGCATAAATAACGCGACGACTGCCCGAAGCGGCACGGAGTGCGTAAACTGCTGGAGCTTGACCATTGCCGTTGAATTATGGCGGAAATAGTCCTGTCAAAGACACCCTACAAGGGAATAATTCACAAGTTGCATAGTTTTTATGATCAACATGAAATATGTCGTGAAAATCTCCGTTTTCCCCGGCTTTTTTCAGCGGAGTGCCGCCGCCGCCTCCGCTGGAACCGCTGCTGTGGCCCAGAAGCCGATTTACTTCCAGGCAATTGGATTTAAGAATGGGCCGCGATAGGGCATCCTATTCTAAAGGTTTTCCTTCATCGGAAACGTTCTGCGTTACCTAACACCATAGATTTGATAGAGTTTAGGCACAACAAAGGAGGTATCGATGAACAAAACGAGGGTTATGCGGCTTCTGGCGGCCGCCGTTCTTGCCGGCGCTCTTCAGGTGGGAGGCCTCGCCTCTGCCTTTGCCGACCAGACGATCCTGAATGTGTCCTACGATCCGACACGGGAGCTGTACAAGGACTTCAACGCCGCCTTTGCCGAAAAGTGGAAGGCCGATACCGGCGAAACGCTGACGATCCAGGCCTCGCATGGCGGTTCCGGCAAGCAAGCGCGTTCGGTCATCGACGGCCTTGAGGCCGATGTCGTCACCTTGGCGCTTGAGGCCGACATCAACGCCATCGCCAAGGAAACCGGCAAGATCCCGGCGGACTGGAAGACCAAGTTCGAAAACAACAGCGCGCCTTACACGTCGACGATCGTCTTCCTGGTCCGCAAGGGCAATCCGAAGGGCATCAAGGACTGGGGCGACCTGGTGAAGGACGATGTCCAGGTGATCACGCCGAACCCGAAGACCTCGGGCGGTGCGCGCTGGAACGTGCTGGCCGCCTGGGCCTGGGCGCGCCAGGCCAATGGCGGCGACGATGCCGAGGCGCAGGAATACGTCGCCGAGCTGTTCAAGCACGTACCGGTGCTCGACACGGGGGCGCGCGGCTCGACCACGACCTTCGTCCAGCGCGGGCTGGGCGACGTGCTGCTCGCCTGGGAAAACGAAGCCTATCTGTCGCTCGCCGAACTCGGTCCCGACCAGTTCGAGATCGTGACGCCGTCCGTCTCGATCAAGGCGGAGCCGCCGGTGGCGCTTGTCGACGGCAACGTCGATGCCAAGGGCACCCGCAAGGTGGCGGAAGCCTATCTGCAGTACCTTTACTCCGACGTCGGGCAGAAGCTGGCGGCCAAGCACTATTACCGCCCCTACAAGCCTGAACTGGCCGACAAGGAAGACATTGCCCGCTTCGGTGAAGTCAAGCTTGCGACCATCGAGGAGTTCGGTGGCTGGGCGGAAGCGCAGCCAAAATTCTTCGGCGACGGCGGCATCTTTGACCAGATCTACAAGCCGGGACAATAAGACGGCATGAACACACAGACCCGCAAAGCATGGCGGATCAGACAGCCGAGCGTCATCCCCGGATTCGGGTTGGCGCTCGGCGTTACTCTGTTTTGGCTCGTCCTCGTCATCCTCATCCCACTGTCCGGCCTGCTTATCCGATCCAGCGCGCTCGGATCGGCGAATTTCTGGGCGCTGGCAACCGATCCGCGCACGCTGAATGCGTTGCGGGTTTCCTTCGGCACCGCCTTCGCCGCCGCCCTGGTCAACGTGATCTTCGGCATCGTGCTGGCCTGGGTGCTGGTCCGCTACAGCTTTCCGGGCAAGCGCATTATCGATGCGATGGTCGACCTGCCTTTCGCGCTGCCGACTGCGGTCGCCGGCATCGCGCTGACCACGCTCTACGCGCCGAACGGCTGGATCGGCCAATGGCTGACGCCGCTCGGCATCAAGGTGGCCTTCACGCCCGTCGGCATCACCATCGCGCTGATCTTCATCGGCCTGCCATTCGTTGTCCGTACGGTGCAGCCGATCATGGAAGAAATCGACCGTGAGGTGGAGGAAGCCGCCGCCACGCTGGGGGCGACGCGCTTCCAGACGATTTCGCGCGTGCTCCTGCCGGGCCTGACGCCCGCGGTGCTGACCGGTTTCGCACTCGCCTTCGCCCGCGGGGTCGGCGAATACGGCTCGGTCATCTTCATCGCCGGCAACCTGCCCTATGTTTCCGAAATCGCCCCGCTTCTCATCGTCATCCGGCTGGAGGAGTTCAACTATCCGGCCGCGACGGCAATTGCCGCAGTCATGCTGCTGATTTCCTTCATGATGCTGCTGGTCATCAATCTCATCCAGAGCTGGAGCCGAAGGAGGTATGGTTATGGCGCATGATGCCTCCCAACCGCAGCAGCGTCTTGCACGGGTCGGCAAGGCCACGACCGAAAAGCCGGCGGCCCGCTGGGCGCTGATCGCGATTTCGCTGCTGTTCCTGCTGCTGATGCTGTTCCTGCCGCTGACCGCCGTCTTCGTCGAGGCGTTCCGCAAGGGCCTATTCGCCTTCATCGAGGCGTTGGGCGATCCCGAAACCTTTTCGGCCATCCGCCTGACGCTGATCGTCGCCGGCATTGCCGTGCCGCTCAACCTGGTGTTCGGCATTGCCGCCGCCTGGGCGATCGCCAAGTTCGAATTCAAGGGCAAGGCATTCCTGACGACGCTCATCGACCTGCCTTTCTCCGTCTCGCCGGTGATTTCGGGTCTGGTCTTCGTGCTGCTGTTCGGCTCGCACAGCGTTCTCGGGCCTTTCCTGCAGAGCTACGGCATAAAAATCCTGTTCGCCGTGCCGGGGCTGGTGCTTGCCACGGTTTTCGTCACCTTTCCTTTCGTCGCGCGCGAACTCATTCCGCTGATGCAGGAACAGGGGACCGCCGACGAGGAAGCAGCGCTTTCCCTGGGCGCCAGCGGCTGGCAGACCTTCTGGTACGTCACGCTGCCGAACATCAAATGGGGCCTGCTCTACGGCGTGCTGCTCTGCAACGCCCGTGCGATGGGCGAGTTCGGCGCGGTATCGGTGGTGTCGGGCCATATCCGCGGCCAGACGAACACCATGCCGCTGCAGGTGGAAATCCTCTATAACGAATATAATTTCGTCGCCGCCTTCGCCGTCGCGACACTGCTGGCCCTGCTTGCGCTGGTCACGCTTGTGCTCAAGACATTGCTGGAAATGCGTTACAGCGCAGAAATCGCAGCCAGCCGGCGCCACTGAAAGGTTTTTGAATGGAAGTTCGCGTTGAAAAGCTGCGCAAGGAATTCGAGCGCTTTCCGGCACTGCATCATGTCTCGCTCGATATCCGCTCGGGCGAGCTGATTGCATTGCTCGGCCCATCCGGTTCGGGCAAGACCACCCTGCTGCGGCTGATTTCCGGGCTGGAGGCGCCGACCGAAGGCAAGATCTTTTTCGGTGAGCAGGATGCCTCCTACAAATCGGTGCAGGAGCGCAACATCGGTTTCGTTTTCCAGCATTATGCCTTGTTCCGGCATATGACGGTGCTGGAGAATGTCTCCTTCGGCCTGAAAATCCGGCCCGCCAAGCGCCGTCCGGCGGCAGCAGAGATCAAGAAGCGAGCATTGGAACTGCTGGAACTGGTCCAGCTTTCCGGCCTTGAAAAGCGTTACCCCGCCCAGCTTTCGGGCGGTCAGCGTCAGCGTGTGGCGCTGGCCCGCGCCATGGCGGTGGAACCCAACGTGCTTTTGCTCGACGAGCCTTTTGGCGCGCTCGATGCCCAGGTGCGCAAGGACCTGCGCAAGTGGCTGCGCGAGATCCATGACCAGACGGGCCATACAACCGTTTTCGTGACGCACGACCAGGAAGAAGCGCTGGAGCTTGCCGATCGCATCGTCGTCATGAGCCAGGGCCGCATAGAACAGGTCGGCACGCCGGACGAAGTCTACGACAACCCGAATTCGCCGTTCGTTTTCGGCTTCATCGGCCAGTCCAACTGTCTCAAGGTGCGCATTTCCAACCATGAGGTCTGGTTCGAGGACCGGCCGATCGGTGTCCCGGCGCCCGGAGAGCGGGAAGGCGAAGCGCTGCTGTATTTCCGCCCGCACGACATTCAGATCCTGGATGGCTGTGGCGGCTGCATGGCCGGCGTCGTGGCATCGTCGCGGCGCGTCGCCGGGACGCGGCATGTGGAGGTTGATGTCGGCAGCGGCCACAACCCCGTCGAAATCGAGCTGCCGCCGGAAAAGGCGGCCGGCATCGATCGCAGCCGGATCGCCTTCCGTCCGACCAAGTGGAAGATCTTCAGGCCTTGACCAGCCGCGTCGCCCGGGTCGGGATCAGAGAACCCGGCCGGGGCGAAGGCCCGTCTGATTTCCGGCGCGGATGACCGCGCCGCCGTTCACCCAGACATCGGTAATGCCCGACGGCATCCGCGTCGGGTTTTCGAAGCTGGCGTGGTCGCTGATGCCGTCCTCGAAAAGCACCAGGTCGGCCGCCATGCCCGGGCGCAGGATGCCGCGGTCCTGGAGCGAAAATCGCTGCGCCGCCATCGACGTCATCCGCCTGACGGCCTCCTCGATCGAAAACCACCGCTTGTCGCGCCGGAGCGTGCCGGCAAGCCGCGGAAACGTGCCGAAAGCGCGCGGATGCGGCTTCGACCCGGGACGTGGCAGACCGTCTGAACCGGCCATGAACAGCCGCCCGCAGCAGGCTGCATGCAGGTCGTCCTCATGCAGCTGGAACAGGATGATGCCGGTCTGGCCTTCGTCCTCGTCGATAAAACGCAACAACAGGTCGAAGGGAGAGATGCCGAGCGCCGTGGCCGCCGCCGCCATGTCTTGCCCTTCGAGCCCTTTCAGCCCGGCGGTACCGATGGCCGACAGCCGGACATTGTCCCAGCCGATCAGCGAGACCTTGCTTTCGCCGGGAAAGGCATCGCCGCCCTCCTCGACCCATTGCCGCAGGACGGAAACGGCCTGCGGATCGCCGAGGCGCCGTTTCAGGCCGTCGAGCCCGCCATCCATGACAGCCGGCGGCAGAAGCTGCAGGATCCATGTGCTGCCGGCGGGATAAGGATACATGTCGAAGCTGATATCGATGCCTTCCTCTCGAAAATCCTCCAGCATGGCGATGGCTTTCGGGACCTGCCCCCAGTTCGGCCTGCCGGCGGATTGCAGGTGCGACAGCAGACCGGCGGCACCCGAGCCACGCAGCACGTCGCCGAATTCGGCAATGGCGTCGAGCAGGCCCGCCTCGTAGCTGCGGACATGCGCGGCAAGCACCCTGCCACGGCGTCGCACCACCGCGCCGAGCGCCACGAGTTCATCCCGGTCTGCAAAGGCGCTCGGTGGATAGACGAGGCCGAGCGACAGGCCTGCCGCCCCCTGCGCCAGTTGCGCGTCGAGCAAAGCGGCCATGCGCCGGATGTCATCGGCGCCGGCCGGTCGCCGGTCATGCCCCATCACCGCCAGTCGCAGTGCCGCATGGCCGACCAGCGAGACGAGGTTCGGCGCGATCCCCTGCCCTTCCAGCATGTCGCGATAAGCGGTGAAATCGGCAAAAATCTCGCTCGGCAAGGTTTCCCCGAGCAGGCCGGAAAAATGCCGGCGCAGATCCTCATGGGAACCGGCCGTCGCCGGATAGAGCGAGAAGGAGCAGTTGCCGACGACGATGCTGGTCACGCCCTGAAAAATCTTCTCCGGCCGGTCCGGTTCGCGCAGGAAAATCAGGTCGTCATGGCAATGGGCGTCGATGAAGCCCGGCGCGAGGAACCGTTCTTCCGCATCGATGATCCGCGCCTCGGGGCCGACCGCCAGGCCCGTGCCGATCGCCGCAATCCTTCCGCCCGAAATGCCGACATCGCCGCGATACCACGGCGCCCCGGTCCCATCGATGATCCGGGCGTTGCGGATAAGGGTATCCTTCATGATTTTTCCCGCCTGCGTCCTGGCCGGAAACCCCGGCATTCCTCTGCCCAGACTTCTATCCGCCAATCCCGCAGCCGGATAGAGCGTCACGGCAACAGCCGTCAAGTAATTGCCGGCATTGACAAAAGTCTGGATACCTTATTAGTTCGGTCAATAAACGAACTATCTGGAGTGAATCCATGAGTGATGGCCAGCGGCTTTCGCGAAAGCTTTCCCGACATGCCGTCATGGAGGTCATCCTCAAGAGCGGCCCCATTTCGCGGGCAGCGCTCTCCAAGGAGACGGCCCTGTCGAAGCAGACGATTTCCGAGATCGTCGGCGCTCTTGAGGCCGAGGGATTGGTGCGGCAGACGGGCCGCACCCATGGTCATGTCGGTCGCACGGCGGTCAATTATGAACTTGTCCCGGAAGCAGCCTATGTCGCTGCCGTCGATCTCGGCGGCACCAAGATCGCCGTGGCGATTGCCGACCTCGCCTGTAACCTCGTTGCCGAGGGCGTTGCGCCGACCGATCCCCGCGGCGGACAATTCGTCGTCGATCAGATTGCCGACCTGTGCCGGAAGGCGGCTCTCGGCAAAGGCATTGCCATCGAACGCATCCGGCTTGCGGTCATCGGTGTGCCGGGATCGCCGGACAAGGCAACCGGCCGCGTGCTGTTGGTGCCGAACATTGTCGATTTCGACCGCATGGATGTAGCCGCCGCCTTCGAAAAAGCCCTCGGCGCGCCGGTGGTGCTGGAAAACGACGTCAATCTCGGCGCGGTCGGCGAAAAATGGATCGGCCAGGGCCGGGGTGTCGACAACCTCGCTTATGTCGCGCTTGGCACGGGCACGGGCAGCGGCCTGATCGTCGGCGGCGAGCTTTTGCGCGGTTTCGGCAATGCTGCCGGCGAAATCGCCTTTCTGCCTTTCGGCGCCGATCCCTTCGACCCGGCATCGCTCGGCATGGGCGCCTTCGAGCGGCTGGCGGGCTCGTTCGGCATGGTCGAACTGTTTCGCCAGCGCAGCGGTGAAACGGTTTCGGTCCCCGCCCTGTTCGAAAAAGCGGCGGCCGGTGTGCCGGCGGCGATCGAGGTCCTGGACGACACCGGCAAATTGCTGGCGCGCGGCATTGCCGCCATCGCGGCGATCGCCAATCCCGAAAAGGTCGTGCTCGGCGGTTCGATCGGGCTGCGGACAGAGATGCTGGAGCGCATCCGCCGCTATCTGCCGCTGTGTTTCCCCTACCCCGTCACGGTCGAACCGGCTTTGCTCGGCGGCCGAGCGGCGGTCATCGGTGCGGCCGCAATCGGCGTAGGCCAGTTGCATGGCCATCTTTTCGAAGGCAATCCGCCATCGGGACGCTTGACCTTGCCGCCGGCAGGGCCGCTGCTGGCATCCGTGCCGGAAAGCGGCGAATAATCGCTGCAAGGCCTCACATCGCCTGCAGCACCTGCTCCAGCGAATTGGCGGTTTCCTGGTAATGGCGACAGAGCGCCTCGACGGCGCCCTCCGGGTCGCGTGCCAGCGTCCTATCCATGATCGTCCGGTGTTCGGCCGCCACATCCCTCGTAAGGTCGACGCTGATTGACACGCGGCGGTAGCGGTCGGCGCGCGTGAACAGCTTTTCGCAGATTTCCAGCAGGATCGGCGAGCGGCAGGCGGAAATCAATGCCTGGTGGAAGGCGGCATGCCGTTCGTCCCAATCGTCGCGTACCACCGAAGGAATATCGTCGCGCTGGCGCGGCAGCCGCGCCATCAGGTGGTGTGCTGCGATGATCCGGCTTTCCCAGCCGTCGTCGCCATGCAGGATCGACAGGCGCAACGCTTCGGATTCGCACAGTTTCCGCATCGCCGTAATGTCGCGCAACTCGTCGAGCGACAGGCTGGCGACACTGTAGCCCTTGTGGTTGTCGAGCGTCGTAAACCCTTCAGCGGTCAGCCGGGCCAGCGCCTCACGCACCGGGGTGACGCTCATGCCGCAAAGCGCCTGCAACTCGGCAAAGCGCAGCCTGTCCCCCGGCCGGAAACGGCCGGCACGGATCGCCTCGTGAATGAGCGTGTAGGCGTCGCCCGCCAAAGTGCCCGAGGATTTTTTCTTCGCGTCCGGCATCTTGTTTCCAGATTTGGCAAAATGCCAAGGATTTTCGAAAATGTTTGACACCATGTAAAACTTGTGGAACCTCGTGCGCAACAGGAATCTCAGGAAAGGCAGAAACCCATGAAACTCGTACGTTTTGGAAATCCGGGAGAAGAAAAGCCCGGCCTCATCGATGCCGACGGCAAGCTCCGTGATCTCTCTGGCATTCTCGCCGATCTCGCCGGCGAAGCGCTGGGCGAGGAAAGCCTTGCGAAGCTGAAGTCGCTCGACACCGGCGCCCTGCCGCTCGGCCCGGAAGGCGTCCGCCTCGGCTCCTGCGTCGGCAAGGTCGGCAATTTCATTGCCGTCGGTCTCAACTATGCCGACCACGCCGCCGAAAGCGGCATGGCCGTGCCCGCCGAACCGGTGCTGTTCAACAAGGCGCCGTCCTGCATCGTCGGCCCCGATGACACCGTTCTCGTGCCGCCCGGCTCGGAAAAGACCGACTGGGAAGTCGAACTGGCCATCGTCATCGGCAAGCGCGCTTCCTACGTCAGCGAAGCCGATGCGCTGGATTACGTCGCCGGCTACTGCGTCTGCAACGACGTGTCCGAGCGCGCCTACCAGCTCGAGCGCGGCGGCACCTGGACCAAGGGCAAGGGTTGCCCGACCTTCGGCCCGATCGGCCCCTGGCTGGTGACCAAGGACGAGGTCAACACCGAAAACCTCGCCATGAAGCTGACGGTCAACGGCGAACTCGTCCAGAACGGCTCGACCTCGACCATGGTCTTCAAGGTGCCGTTCCTGGTGCATTACATCTCGCAATTCATGATCCTCGAGCCGGGCGACGTCATCACCACCGGCACGCCTCCGGGCGTCGGCATGGGCATGAAGCCGCCGCGTTATCTCAAGGCCGGCGATACGATGGAAGTCGAGATCGAAGGCCTCGGCATCCAGCGCCAGACGGTCGCGCAGGCCTGATTTCGTCCCGCCCGCCGTTTGGGAGAGCCGCGGGCGGGATATATTTCGAGATGGGAGGAGAGCATGAACAAGATAGACATGACCGGCCGCGTCGGGGTGGTCGCCGGCGGCGCTCAGGGCATCGGCTGCGCCATCGCCCACCGCCTGCTGCAATCGGGCGCAAAGCTCGCCGTCTGGGACCTGAACAGCGACGTCGCCCGGAACAGCGCGGCGGCCCTGTCGCCGGAAGCCCGCTCCTATGCGGTGAATGTCGCTGACGGCGAAGCGGTGGCGGCGGCAGCCAGGCAGACGAAAGCGGATTTCGGCCGTATCGACGGGCTGGTGAATTGCGCCGGCATCACCGGCAAGGTCAAGCCGGTCACCGACTATGCCAGCTCGGAATGGCGCGACGTCATCGAGGTCAACCTGACCGGCACCTTCCATTGCTGCCGGGAAATCGTGCCGATCATGCTCGAAAACAATTACGGGCGCATCGTCAACGTTTCGTCCGTGGCCGGCAAGGAAGGCAATCCCAACCTCGCCGCCTACAGCGCCGCCAAGGCAGGCGTGCTCGGCCTGACCAAGTCGCTGGGCAAGGAACTGGCAAAGACCGGAATCGCCGTCAACGCGATCACGCCGGCAACCGCCAAGACACCCATTCTCGACGGCCTGACGCCGGAATTCATCAACTACATGCTGGTGCGCATCCCGCGCGAGCGTTTCGTCGAGGTGGACGAAATCGCCGCAATGACGGCGTGGCTGATGTCGGAAGAAAACTCCTTCACCACCGCCGCCACATTCGACCTCAGCGGTGGCCGGACGACCTATTGAGGCAACCGCATCCGAAGCAGCAAGGCTTCGGATGCGGTTCCCGGCTCTCGAAGCCTATCGCAGCGCTTCCACCACATCGCGCACCGTCGTCACTGCGGCGACGTTCTGCATGGCGTAGTTCACCGAGGCCCTGTGCCACTCGGCGTTCATCGTCGAGCAACCGTCTTCCGGCACGATCATGATGTAACCCTTGTCGGCGCCGGTGCGGGCCGTGTGTTCGATCGACATGTTCGTCCAGGCGCCGGTGACGATGACCATGTCCCGGCCGTAAGCCTTGAGCACCGTTTCGAGGCTGGTGCCCTCCCAGGCGCTCATGCGCATCTTCGCGACGACGATGTCGCCCGCCTGTTGTTCCAGTCCCGGCACAGGCAACGCGCCCCATGTGCCGCGCACCAGGGCATTGGAATCCACCACACCCTCGAACAGCGGCGCATTCAGCGTAAAACCCGGCGCCCCGGGCTCGACCAGGAACCAGACGTGAATGACGGGTACGCCCGACCGGCGGCATTGGTCCGCGAGCCGGCGGATGTTTTCGATGGCATTCTGCTCGCGGCAATGCTGCGGCGAGCCGGAGGCGGCGAAGGCGCCTCCCTCCATCACCACATCGTTCTGCATGTCCTGGATGATCAGCGCGCAACGCGAGGCATCGAGCTGGAACGTGCCGTCCGAGCCTGAGGGGGAGCGCTGCGGTTCCGACGACCGCGCGCCGTGGGAAGAGACATCGGCAGACGATTGGCCAGCGCGCATGAAAGGTTCCTTTCTCGGGCCGATCTTCGTCTCGACCGTGTAGACCGACGTCGTCGCGGTCATATAGAGGGTGCGCCAGTCCGGACCGCCCCAATGCAGGTTGGCAACCTCTTCCGGCACGACGAGTTTTCCGAGCAGCCGCCCGCCGGGGCTATAAACCCAGACGCCGCCTGGCCCCGTCACCCAGATATTGCCGGCCTCGTCGCATTTCATCCCGTCGGGAAGGCCGGGCTTGCTGCCATCCCGGATGCCAGATGCGAAGGTCCGCCCCTCGGAGAGAGAGCCATCCGGCTTCACGTCGAAAACGCGGATGTTCGCCTGGTCCGTGTCGTTGATGTAGAGCAGTTTTTCGTCCGGCGAGAAGCACAGGCCGTTCGGCTGCGAAAAGACGTAGCGGCCGACGACCAGTTCCGGTTCGCGACCGAGCTGGCCGGGGCGGATACGGAAAACGCCCTGCCAGCCGAGATCGCGTGGCCTCTCGACGCCGAAGATCGGCATGCGTCCGTACCAGGGATCGGTGAAATAGATCGAGCCGTCACTATGGATGCAGACGTCGTTGGGACTGTTGAGCTCCTTGCCCTCGAAATGCGAGGCCAGCACCTGCCGCGCGCCGTCGCGGCGAATGGCGACAACCGAAGACGTGGCATGTTCGCAGACGATCAGGTCGAGATCGCGCGTATAGGTCATGCCGTTGCCCTTGTTGGAGGGCCTCGCCACCTCGCGCACGCCATTGCGGTCGAGCTTGCGGCGCACGTCGCCCGGCATGTCGGAGAACAAAAGATACTGCTCGACCGGATGCCAGATCGGCCCTTCCGTGAAGGTAAAACCATTGCCCGCCATCCTCACCGGGGCATTCGGGTCGATCAGCCTGGGGAATTCCGGATCCAGCACCTCATGCGCCATGGTTCATGCTCCCGTTTTCTTGCCGAATTTCGGCCGTCCGGCGACCGATCCGGTCCTGTCCAGCTGATAGACCTTCATCGCGGTGTCGTGGAAAATCGCCGTTCGCACCGCCTCATCGAGATCGCTTGCGGCGATCAGGAAGGAATCGACCAGCGGGCCGTAATCGGTCCAGATTTTTTCGATGGGGAAATTCGAGCCGAACAGGCAGCGGTCAGGACCAAAAATCTCCAGCGCCTCGTGCAGGATGCGGCTGATATGGCCGGTCTCGTTTTTGTGGATGAAAGTGCCGAAGGCCGAAAGCTTGGTCACCACGTTCGGCTGTCCGGCAAGGTGCTTCAGTTCCTGGCGCCAATAATCGTAACCCGCGGGCGAGAGGTCTTCCGGCATGCCGGCATGCTGCAGGATGAAGGTCACTTTCGGGCAGGCGGCAGCAAGCTCGGCCGCGCCACGCATCTGCGAGGCGAAGACCTGCAGGTCGAAACTCCAGCCATAGTCCGCCAATGCCGCGACATTGCGCATGACGTTCGGATCACGCGCCAGATTGGGGTCGACGGCAAAACGGTAGAGCGGGTTCTCGTGCCAATGGAGCTGCTGTCGGATGCCGCGCATCAGCGGATATTTTTTCAGCCGCTCGAGCGCCGGCCGGGCATCCTCGACGGTCATGTCGCAATAACCGACGATGCCGTGCGGCCAGCCGCTGCGGTCGGCCTCGCCCTGCACCCAGGCCACTTCGTCCTCGAAACGCTCCTTCGCCCAGTTCGCCTGCACATAGACGGATTTGACGATGTTCCGCCCGGAAATATCCTCGAGATATTCCTCGATCGGATAATCCCGGCGGATCGATTCATAGGGGCCGAAGATGCGCGGCTGCATGGCGCCCATCAGCCAGGGAAGGTCCTTGCGTCGCCAGATATGATGGTGGGCGTCGATAATCTTCATCATGCTGCAAACCTCGCGATGTCAAGCAGTTCGCCGCAAAGCCGCTCCGTCGAAGCGCCGTTGCCGAGCCGGTCGATATGGGGAAGGATGGACGAAAGCGCCTGTGTCTGCGGCACGTAATCCGCATCGCCGGCAAGCGGCGTCAGCCAGACGATGCGCCAGGCGCGGCGCGACAGCCGCTCGACGGCCTCGGTCATTGCCGTATGGTCGCCACGCTCCAGCCCGTCGGAAAGAACGACCGTGAGCGCACCGCGGGCGAAACCGGCGAAGCGCGGCACGGAGAGAAAAGCGGCAAGAGCATCGCCCAGCCGCGTGCCGCCGTCCCAGTCGGCAACCAGCGTTGCGGCGATGGCAAGCGCCTGGTCGCGATTGCGCAGCTTCAACGCCCGCGTCACCCGTGTCAGACGCGTGCCGAGGGTAAAGACCTCGAAATGGTCGGAGACGGCGGCCAGCGTGTGGGCAAAACGCATGTAGGTATCGGTGTGCTGCTTCATCGAGCCGGAAACGTCGATCAACAGCAGGATGCGCCGCTGTCGCGTCTTGCGCGCCATCTTCGGCAGCCGCATCACCTCACCGTCACGCTTGACGGCGTCGCGCAAAAGCTTGCGCATGTTCCAGCGATCGCCCGCCTTGGCAGCGGTGCGGCGATAGGTCTGGCGGCGCGGCAGGCGTGACGGCGCCTGGCGGCGGAAGCGGCGCAGGATCTCGCTTTCGTCCATCTCGACGAATTGCCGCAGCGACAGAGTTTCGGCGCCGGTGGCCTCGTCGCCGGATTCGTTGATCTCGTCGGCTTCCGGCGGGTCCATCTCGCCGTCGCGCTCGTCATAGGCGCGCAGTTCTTCCTCCTCGTCGTCGGACGTACCGGCGGCGATCGACTGGCCGAGGAACAGGAGGCGGAACAGCGCGTCGAACTCCTCGCGGCGCTCCGGCGGCGGCGCCAGCGTCGCCAGCCCGGCCTTGTGGATGTCGCCGACGGTTTTGGGTCCGAGCAGGCCGACAGCCTGGATGAAGGTCTGGGTCTGTTCGGGCGAGACGAAAAAGCCGTTGCTGCGCAGGAGCGTCGAGAACTCGACGAAGGGCCAGACGGCGCGCGGCAGTTCCTCGACGCTCGTCATGCCGCCGCTCCCGAGATCAGCGCATCGATGCGCGGCGCCACGAATTCCAGGTCGTCCTGGTCCTTCAGCGCCACGCCGATGGCGCGCTTGAAGGCGGTCGGCCAGGGAGACCCCTGCGAATGCAGCAGCGTCACCGCCTCCGCCCACTCCACGGTTTCCGCCACGCCCGGCGGCTTTGCCAGCGGCTCCTGCCTGAGGCGGCCGACGGCGGCGACCACGGCATCCGCCGTCTCGCGCGCCACCGTGCTTGCCCGCATCATGACGATCTGCGCCTCGCGCATCGGGTCGGGATAACCGATCCAGTGATAGACGCAGCGCCGCCGCAGGGCCTCGTGCAGTTCGCGGGTGCGGTTGGAGGTGAGGATGACGACCGGCGCTTCCTCGGCGCGAACCGTGCCGCGCTCGGGGATGGAGATCTGGAAATCCGACAGGAATTCCAGCAGGAAGGCCTCGAATTCGTGGTCGGAACGGTCGATTTCGTCGATCAGCAGCACCGAATCCTTCGGATTGCGAAGGGCGTCGAGCATCGGCCGGGCAATGAGGAAATCGTCGCCATAGATGTTGAGATAGGTGTCGCCGGCCTGCCGGATCGCCAGCATCTGGCGCGGGTAGTTCCATTCGTAGAGTGCCGCAGCGGCATCGATGCCTTCGTAGCATTGCAGGCGTATGAGGTTGCGGCCAAGCACCGAGGCAATCGCCTTGGCCGCCTCCGTCTTGCCGACGCCGGGCGCGCCTTCGAGCAGCAGCGGCTTGCCGAGCGCCAGCGCCAGATACCCTGCCGTCGATAATCCGTCGTCGGCCAGATATTGCGCGGCATCCAGCGCTGCCGCGAGCCGGGCGGGACTGTCGATGCCGACGATGGAGCGACGGACGGGCATTCAGCAAGCCTCCACGGGGCAGGATTGGAGGATGGAAAAGATGCCGCCATGCCCCTTCTCCCCCGCAGGGAGAAGGTCCCGGCAGGGGGATGAGGGGGCTTCGCGAATACCATAAGCAAGTTTATGCCGTGCCGCCCCCTCATCCGACCCTTCGGGCCACCTTCTCCCCGAGGGGAGAAGGGGATGTGGCAACGTTCTGTATTCCATCCTCCGGTGTCCCAGTCTCATCTGACATCACCATTTCGGCTGCGGTTGCGGCCCGCCGATGGCGGCAATCCCGCGCAAAACCTTTTCCGGCGTGATCGGCAACTCGTCGATACGCACGCCGACGGCATTGAACACCGCATTGGCGACGGCCGGCAACACCGGATTGGCGCACATTTCTCCCGGACCCTTGCCGCCGAACGGACCATCCGGCGCCGGGCGCTCCAGCACCGAGATGTGATGCGGCGCGATGTCCCCAGGACCCGGCATCAGGTACTCGTTGAAATCCACCGGTCCGTGGATGCGGTCGGGGTAATAGGGTTCCGTCGTTTCCCAGAGAGCGTGGCTCATTCCCATCCAGGCGCCGCCAATCAGCTGCTGTTCGACAAGACGCGGATTGAGCGCCCGGCCGACTTCGTAGGCGCTGTTCATCTCGATGACGGTCACCTCGCCGGTCTCGTCGTCGACGTCGATATCGACGACCATCGCCGCATGAGCAAAGCAGGTCACGGGTGTCATCTCGCCGGTATCCGGATCGACATCCGAAAGCGGCACCAGGAAGATGCCGCGACCGGAAACTGTGCGCCCCTGCTTGAATTGCGCCGCCCCGCAGGCCGCCGCGGTGGTGATCGATTTCGACGGCGCGCCCTTGACGTGGATGTTGCCCTTGCCATCCGTCACCAGGTCGTCGGGGTTGACTTCCAGCTCCTGCGCCGCCGCCTCCATCATCACCGAACGGGCTTCCCTGGCGGCGGCGATGACGGCGTTGCCGACACGGTGCGTGCCGCGCGAGGCGAACGAGCCCATGCAATGCGGGCCGGTGTCGGAATCGGCGGTATCGACATAGACGTCCTCGACGGGAATGCCGAGTGTTTCCGCCGCGATCTGGCGCGTTACCGATTTCATGCCCTGGCCGAGGTCGATGGAGGACAAGGCGACCATGAACTTGCCGTCCGGATTGGAATGCACAAGCGCCTGGCTCGGATCGCCGCCGAGATTCATGCCGATCGGATAGTTGATGGAGGCAAAGCCGCGTCCGCGATGAAGGGTCATGTCAACGTCTCCTGAGGCCTGAGATCGATGAGAAACGGTTTACCGCCGGCCGCTGTTCAACGGGCGTGGCCGGCTGCGACGGAGTGGGGGTATAGGTCGAACTCGGCGTTGGTGCGTTTTCTGCCGGCCGTCGTTCGGACGCACCGGGCGCCGGCGAAGAACTCGCAGCCGGCGTATAAGCGGGCACGCTCGGGAAAGCAGGGGTGGAGGGAAAGGTCGGCGTCGAAGGCACATAGGGCTGCGGCTGGTAACCGAAGCTCGAAGACCCGCTGCCGCGCACCATCCCCTTCTGGTCGATCGCGGTATGGGCCGGGATCAACGCCCGCTCGCCGCCGCCGCCCTTCAGCGACGACATCGCCTTGTATTCGTTGCCGATCTTCCACTTGGCCTTTTCGGCGACGACCTGGCAGCATTCGATCAGCGCCGTGTTCTTCGCCAGCCGCCGGTGCGCCTTCATGTCGCCGTCGCGATAGGAATTGAGGATGCGCAATTCGATCGGGTTCATGCCGATCTTCGACGCCACCTTGTCCATATGCGCTTCGATGGAAAAATCGACGCCGGTAATGCCAAAACCGCGCATGGCGGTTGCCGGCGTACGGTTGGTGAAGACGCAGTAGACGTCGGACGAGACGTTGGGGATCGTATAGGGACCGGGAAGATGGCCGGTGCCCTTGATGATCGCGTAGCTCGACAGCCGCGTATAGGCGCCGGAATCGAAATAGCCGGTAAATTTCCGGGCGATGATGCGGCCGTCATTCATCACGCCGTCGGTGATGTACCAGCGCTCGGCGCCGCGCGGCGCGCCGACCTGCATTTCTTCCTCGCGGTCCCAGGCATAACGCACCGGCTTGCCGGTCAGCATGCAGCCGAGGATGGCCATCGGCTCGTGGATCGAATCCACCTTGCCGCCGAAACCGCCGCCCACCGTGCCGCCGATGAAATGCAGCCGGTTCGAAGACACCTTCAGCATCTTCGCGGCAGTGCCGAGCGAGAAGAACAGTGCCTGCGTCGAGGTATAGACGACAAAACGATTGTTGGTCTCGGGTGCTGCGATGGCGCCGCAGGTTTCCGTCGGCGCCTGCTCGATCGGCGACATCTGGTAGCGGCCCTCGACCACATGATCGGCCTGGCGGAGTGCGGCCTCGACATCGCCGAAACGCAGTTTCTGGTGGTCGTATTTTTCGTGATAAAGGAAGGTGTTGGTGGGATAGGTGGGGTTCACCGAAGGCGCACCCGGCTTGATCGCCTCCTCGACATCAAGCACATGCGGCAGCACTTCGTAGTCGACGCGGATCTTGGCGATGGCGTCGAAGCAGGCCCGCTCGGTTTCCGCCACGACGGCGACCACCGGTTCGCCGACATAACAGACCTTCTTGTCCGCCAGCATCGGCTCGTCGTCGAGGCCGAAATCCATCAGGCTCAAGAGCGTGTTGAGGTTGAGCGGCACGTCGCGGGCGCGGATCACCTTCTTGACGCCCGGCATGCGTTCGGCTTCCGACGTATCGACCGAGCGGATGCGGGCGTGGTGATGCGGCGAACGCAGGCATTTCAGATGCAACAGGCCATCGAACAGGTGATCGTCGAAATAGGGCGAGCGGCCGGTGACGTGGCCGAGCATATCCTGCCGCTGCGTCGGCTTGCCGATCTCGTTCAGGTTGTCGTCGCGTTCGTCGGCGAAATATTCCTTGCGAAATTCGATCATGGCAGGCCTCACCCGTATCTGCGGCCACCGCTCTGGGCGGCAGCGAGCACGGCATTGATGATGGGTTCGTAACCGGTGCAGCGGCAGATATTGCCGGAGATGGCCTCGACCACCTCCTCGCGGGATGGCGAGGGGTTGCGGTCGAGCAGCGCCTTGGCCGCCATCAGCATGCCCGGCGTGCAATAACCGCACTGGGCGGCGAAATTGTCCATGAAGGCATGCTGCAATGCGTGCAACTGCGGCCCGTGCGCCAGGCCCGCGGTCGTTTCGACCGACTGGCCCTCGACGGTTTCGGCAAGCGTCAGACAGGAAAGCCGCGGCTCGCCGTTGACCAGCACCGTACAGGTGCCGCAGGTGCCCTGCCCGCAACCGTATTTCGGCGAGAGGTCGCCGACACCGCGGCGCAGCACGTCGAGCAGGTTGGAGCCTTCTTCCGCGAAGATCGCCTGGCCGCTGCCGTTCAGTTGGAATTGGATGGGTTTCTTGGCCATGGGACTACCTCCTCTGCCCGAGCAGAAGGCGTTTGAGATGAACGGGGGCGATCTGGCGGCGATACCAGTCCGAGGCGATCGGATCGCTCGGCGGATCGATGCCTTCGGTGGCGACGGCCAGCGCCTGGGCGATGCCGGCCTCGTCGAGGCTGCGCCCTTCGAGCGCCCGCTCGACGGCGAGCGCCCTGAGCGGTCGCGGCCCCAGGGCGCCATGGGCGATGCGGGCATTGGCAAGGCGCCCCGCCTGCATCGGCAGCACGGCGGCGATCGACATCACGGCGATGCCCTTCGGTTTGACGCGGCTGACCTTGACGTAACGGAACGCGTTGACGTCACGGAGCCGCGGGATCTGCACCGAAACGATGACCAGGCCGGCATTGCGTTCGCGGGCGTTCAAAAACTCCTCCAGCGATATCGGCTGGCCGCCGGCCGGTACGATTCGGGCGTCGAGCGCCAGCAGTGCGGCGGTGAAATCGCCATAGGGCGAAGCGGCGAACAGGTTGCCGCCGACCGTCGCCATGTTGCGGATCGCCTGCCCGCCGACGGTGCGCGCCACCGGCGCCAGAAAGGCCGTTTCGCGATTGGCGATGATCTCCGACATGGTGATGCCGGCGCCGATCACCAGCATTTCGCCCTGCTGGGCGATCTGCTTCAGGCGCGGATCGGTGGTGCGGATGATGGTGTCGAACGACTGGTCGCCGTAATTCACCGCCCGCATGATCAGCGTGCCGCCGCCGAGATAGCGGGCGCTGCGGCTTGCCGCCAGCGCCCTTGCCGCCTCGTCGACCTGCGCGAAAGTCTTCACGCTCATTGGCATATGCTGTTTCCTCTTCTTACGCCGTCGACGCCGGTGCGAGCCCCATATGAGCGCGCACGGCCTCGAAACCCGCCTGATAGATCTGTTCCGACACCATGTCCTTCAGCCGCTGCTCTTCGCCCGCCGGCGTGTCGAAGCGCGATTCCCACTCCCAGAAGGTAAGATCGCCGTCCGTCACCGGTGTCAGCCGCACATGTGCCACGTAGTTCAAAAGCGGCACCGGTGTATCGAGCAGGCAATAGGTGAAGGCCATGTCGGCATCCGACAGCGTCAAAAGCTGTTCGCGCAGTTCGGAGCCGTCGACCAAGTGGAAGCGGCGCACGCAGCCCACCTTGTCGGAACTCTGGCCGCGCTCGATATGGCTGTCGGCCACCGCCGGGTGCCAGCGGTCGTGGCCGTTGAAATCGCGCAGGACCTCCCAGACGGCTTCGACCGGCGCTTCCATGATGGTGCTCTTGACGATCTTGACCACTCGCCCCTCACCGTCCGCCGAAATGCCGCTTCAGCGCGTCAAATCCGCCCTGGAAGACATTGATGCCGATACCGTTGACCAGATCGCCCTCGACCTCGGGCGCGCAATCGAACTCCGCCGTCCATTCGATGAAGGTCCGGTCGCCATCGGAGACCGGCGTCAGCCGCAGGGTGGCGATGTAGTTCGTCAGCGGCATCGGCCCTTCGAGGATCGTGTAGGTGCAGAACATGTCGTAGTCGGAGAGGCCGAGCAGTTTTTCCCGCAGCCGGTCGCCGTTCTGCAGGTGGAAGTCACGAACGCAGCCGATCTTGTCGGACGGTTCGCCGTTTTCGATGCGGCTGTCGCGGATGCGCGGGTGCCAGCGCGGCAAGGCGTTGAAGTCGCGGACGCGCTCCCAGACCTTGGCCGCCGGTGCGTCGATGACGCTGGATACGAAGACACGGGCCACGGCTTACCTCACTTCTTGTCGTCGGATTTCGGGGCGCCACCGCCGCCCTTCGGCGCGGAATCCTTGGCAATGCGCTGCAGGTCGCTCGCCTCGCGGATGAGCCCGCCCATCTTGGTCAGGCTGCCGCCCTCGATGCCGATATCGTGGAGCAGGTTGTCGATCAGCGGCGCCTGGACACGATACCGAAGCGCGGATTCGATCACCTCGTCGGTCGGGTTGCGCGGCGCGCCCTCCCCGCCCATGCCGCTGCCGCCGAGCTGCATGATGCGGATATCGTTGATCTTCTCCATCGGCTTGACCGAGGCGGCGACGATGCCTTCGATGTGATCGAGCAGCTTGCGGCGGAAGAGCGAGTAGCGCGCCTCGTCGGTGAGCACGTTTTCGGCCTCGTTGAGCAGCTTCTGCGCCTCGGCCTCGACGGCACGGCGAACCTTTTCCGCCGAGGCGGCGATGGTCTTTTCCTGCGCCGCCTTCTCGGCCATGACGATGTCGACGTTGCGGCGGCGCTTGGCCTCCTCGGTCTCGCGGGTCGTCTTCACCTGCTCCTCGGCCTCCGCTGCGCGGGCACGGGCGAGATCGGCCTCGGCACGGGCGGCGGATTCCTCCAGCGACTTCTTGTAGAGGACGATCGCCTTCTCCATCAGCGCATTCTCGACTTCGCGCTCGCGGTCCACTTCCAGCTTGCGGCGGTCGCGCTCCTGGGTGATGCGGGCTTCGTCGATGCCGCGTTCGGAGGCGATACGGGCGCGCTCAACCTCCTCGCGGGAGGCGATTTCGGCTTCGCGCAGCACCTGCGAGCGGGCGATTTCCAGCTGCTCGATGGCGCGCTTGCGCTCGACGCGGGCCGCTTCCAGGACACGGTCGCGCTCGACCTCCTTGGTTTCGACGTCGCGTTGCGCGGCAATCTCGGCCTGGCGAACCTTGGCGTCGGCCTCGGCGCGCTCTGCCTTCTTGGCGGCAAGCTCGATGACCCGGGCTTCGTCGGCCTCCTCGATGACGCGCTTGCGTTCGATGTCGCGGACTTCCCGCTCCTTGGACGAGGCGATGCGCTCCTTCTCCACCGCAAGGTCGGCGGCGATACGTTCGCGCTCCACGGTGTCGCGGCGCTTGATATCGGCCGTCTCGATGGTGATATCGCGCTCGATCTGCAGGCTGCGGGTATCTTTTTCCGCCGTGATGCGCTCGGCATCGACACGGGCCTGCTGGGCGATGCGGTCCTTCTCGATCGCCAGATCGGCAGCGATCCGTTCGCGCTCGACGGTATCGCGACGCTTGATGTCGGCGGTCTCCACCGCCTCGTCGCGCTCGATCTGCAGGTTCTTGGTTTCCTTCTCGGCGGCGATACGCTCGGCGTCGATCTGCAGCTGCTGCTCGATCCGCTCCTTCTCGATGGCGAGATCGGTGGCGATGCGTTCGCGTTCCACCGTATCGCGCCGCTTGATCTCGGCGGTCTCGATGGCCTCGTCGCGGGCGATCTGCAGGTTGCGCGTGCCCTTTTCGGCGGCGATGCGTTCGGCGTCGATGCGTGCCTGCTGCTCGATCCGCTCTTTCTCGATCGCCAGTTCCGTGGCGATCCGTTCGCGCTCGACAGCGTCGCGGCGCTTGATGTCGGCGGTTTCCACCGCTTCGTCTCGGGCGATCTGCAGGTTGCGGGTGTCCTTCTCGGCAGTGATGCGCTCAGCATCCACACGCGCCTGCTGTTCGATACGGGCTTTCTCGACCTCCTCGTTGGCGAGGATTTCGGCGCTGCTCAGTGCCTTTGTGCGGGCGATCTCGCGTTCGCGCACATCCTGCTCATAGGCGATGCGGTCGGCGGCAATCTTCTTTTCCTGTGCGATGCGGGCGGCTTCCGTCGCTTCGCGGGCGGCGATTTCGGCCTCGTCGATCAGCCGCTGGCGCTCGATTTCGCGCGACTGCGTCTCCCGGTCCTTGTCGATGCGGGCTTCGGTGACCTTGCGCTCCTGCTCGATGCGGGCGCGCTCGACGTTTTCGCGGGCGGAAATCTCGGCCTGCTGGATCATGCTCTGGCGTTCGATCTCGCGGGCCTGGGTTTCGCGCTCGTTGGCGATACGGGCTTCGGCGACGGCGCGCTCCTGCAGGATGCGGGCCTTTTCGATTTCCTCGCGGGTCTCGATCTCGGCCGTCTCGATGGTCCGCTGCCGCTCCAGCTCGCGCTGGCGGATCTGCCGCTCGGCGGAAATGCGGGCTTCGGCGATGGCATGTTCGTTGGCGATGCGGTTCTTCTCGATCGCCTCGCGGGCGAGGATCATGGCGCTTTCGGCTTCGGTGTCGCGCTCGGCGCGCTCGCGGGCCAGCTGGGCGCGCTGTTGGGCGCGGCGGAATTCGACGTCGCGTTCCTGTTCCAGCCGGGCCTCCTCGCTGGCGCGTTCGATTTCCAGCGCCTGCTTTTCGGCTTCCAGGTTGCGGGTGCGGATCTTGATGATCGAATCCTGCTCGATATCGTTGCGCAGCTTGCGGCGGCTTTCGATATCCTGGATCAGATGCGTCAGACCTTCGGCGTCAAACCGGTTCGAGGGGTTGAAATATTGCAGTTCGGTCTGGTCGATATCCTTGATCGCCACCGATTCCAGCTCCAGGCCGTTCTTCGACAGACCCTCCTGGGCAAGATCGCGGACACGATTGACATATTCGGCGCGCTGCTCGTGCATTTCCTCCATGGTCATCTCGGCCGAGATGGCCCGCAGCGCCGATTCGAACTTGCCGGAAAGCAGCGCGTGCAGGTTCTGCGCCTCCAGCGTCCGCCGGCCAAGCGTCGAGGCGGCAATCGACACCGCCTCGCGGGTCGGCCGGACGCGGACGTAAAATTCCGCCTCGACATCGACGCGCATGCGGTCCTTGCTGATCAGCGCCGTGTCGCGATTGCGGACGATCTCCAGCGGCAGCGTGTTCATGTTGACGGGCGTGATGTCGTGGATGATCGGCCAGACGAAGGCGCCGCCGTCGATCACCACCTTTTCGCCGAGGAAACCGGTGCGGACGAAGGCGATTTCCTTGGTCGAGCGTCGGTAGAGCCAGTTCATCACCCAATAGACGATGGCGATGACGATGACCGCCAGAATAAGCCAAAGAATGAGCTGGCCGATCAGCTGTCCAGTCATGGTTTCTCTCCCCAAATGCGCGTCGTGACGGTATCGGCGATCATGGCGCTCACCGTCCTTTGATCTGCTTGAACCGGGCGGTCTGCTCGGTGAGTGCAATCTCGGCCGGCAGCCTCTCCATCGAGGAGGCGCCGTAAAAGCCGTGGCAGTTTTTCGTGTTCTTCAGGATGAACTCGGCGTCCTCGGGCATGGCGACAGGGCCGCCATGGGCGAGGATGATCACATCCTTGTTGACCTTCAGCGCTGCTTCCGACCATTCGTCGACCAGCGCCGGGCAATCCTCGAGCTTCAGCGCCGTCTCTGCGCCGATCGAGCCGCCGGTCGTCAGCCCGAAATGACAGACGATGATATCGGCGCCCGCCTTCGCCATCGCTTCCGCCTCGCCGGCGTTGAAGACGTAGGGCGTCGTCAAGAGGTCACGGGCATGCGCCTTGGCGATCATGTCCACCTCCAGCCCGTAGGACATGCCGGTCTCTTCCAGGTTGGCGCGGAAGGTGCCGTCGATCAGGCCGACGGTCGGAAAATTCTGCACGCCGGAAAAACCGATGCGCTTCAACTCGTCGAGGAACACATCCATCTGCCGGAACGGATCGGTGCCGTTGACGCCGGCGAGAACCGGCGTGTGTTTCACCGCCGGCAGCACCTCGCGCGCCATGTCCACGACGATCTGGTTGGCGTCGCCGTAAGCCAGCAGGCCGGCGAGCGAGCCGCGCCCGGCCATGCGGTAACGCCCGGAATTGTAGATGACGATGAGGTCGATGCCGCCGGCCTCCTCGCATTTGGCCGAAAGCCCGGTGCCGGCGCCGCCGCCGACGATCGGCTGGCCGCGCGCCACCATGCCGCGGAATTTTTTGAGGATCTTCGATCGTTCGATCGCCATGATTATCTCCTTGCCCGTCCCGGCCGCTGCCGCCCGCCGCCGTGAAGGGCGCGGAAGGTACGGACGATTTCGTCCGAAAAGGCCTGGTCGTTGATGTGGTGCGGCACGCGGATGAGCTGCCGGTTGGATGTGGCCCGCACGGTCTCTTCGAGCGCGCGGAACAGAGCGCGGTCGGCCTCGGGATCGTGGAACGGCTGGCCGGGACGGTCGAGCGCCGAGACGCCGCCCTCCGGCAGGAAAAAGCGCACTGGTCCTTCCATTTCGTTCAGCCGGCCGCCGATCCAGCGGCCCATCTCGATGTTTTCGGCCCGCGTCGTGCGCATCAGCGTCACCTGCGGATTGTGCTGGTAGAACAGGCGGTTTTTGAATTTTTCCGGTACGGTTTCCGGCGCGCCGAAATTCACCATGTCGAGTGCGCCGACCGAGCCGATATAGGGCATCTGCCTGCGGATGACGGCGCCGAACCGGTCCTCCGTCGCCGGGAAGATGCCGCCGACCAGCATGTCGCAGATTTCGGTGGTGGTGATGTCGATGACGGCGGAGATCTGGCCTCCGTCGATCAGCTTTTCCATCGACTGGCCGCCGATGCCGGTGGCGTGGAAGACGAGGCATTCGTAATCGTCGCCGAGCGCGGCGGTGATCTGCTGGATGCAGGGCGTGGTGACGCCGAACATGGTGAGGCCGACCGTGCGTGGTGTTTCGGCAGCTGCGGTCCGGCGGGTTTCCGCGCGGCTTGCCTGCTGCGCCTTGACCATGCCGGTCAGCGCGTTGGCGCCGTTCGCCAGGATATCGCGGGTAATCGAGTTCAGCCCCTGCACGTCGGCGACCGAATGCAGCATGAAGATATCCGAGGCGCCGACATATTTGCGCACGTCGCCGGAAGCGACGGTGGAGATCATCACCTTGGGAATGCCGACTTTCAGCGCCCGCATCGCCGGCGCGACGATCGCCGTGCCGCCCGAACCGGCGGCGCTGATGATGCCAAGCACGGCGCCGCGCCGCTGCATCCAGCGCTCGAAGGCGAGCGTCATGCCGGCGACGGAGGTGCCGCGATCCGACGTGAAGACGCCGCTGGCACCGCGCGGATGGAAGGCGGCGATCTGGTGCGCCGGGATATCGGCGCCGGAATGTTTTCCCGAGGTCGAGAGGTCGACGAGGCGCACCGGCAGGCCGGCGGCCTTGATGATGTCTCTGACGTAACGCAGTTCTTCGCCCTTGGTATCGAGCGTGCCGGCCACCAGAATAGCGACGTCGCCGCCGGCGTTGAGATGGCGCAGTTCGGCCGAGCCGACATCCGTCGAGCCTGAGCCGACCTGCGTCATCGGCCGGGCCGACTGCTCCAGCACCCGCACCGGCACCGGCTGCGACCAGCGGGTCGGCGGTTTCGGGTTCGAGACATAGATCTTGGTGACAGTCGATGCCGTGCGCTGTTCGGCGGTTTTCCCGTCTCCACCTTCGGCCGGTGCTGCCTCTGGTTCGTGCGCCTCCTCGCCATGCCGGCCGACACCGAGCAGGCGCTGCTGCAACTCCCTGTCGCCGGCCAGCTGGGCGGCGTCGGTGACGCGGTTGATGCGGCCGTTGACCATGATCGCGACCTTGTCCGCGACCGTGGTGGCGACGCCGATGTTCTGCTCGATGACGAGGACGTCGATATCGCCTTCCTCGCCGAGCCGCACCAGCATTTCGGCGACCTGGTTGACGATGACCGGCGCGAGGCCCTCGGTCGGTTCGTCCATGACAAGCAGTTTCGGATTGAGCAGCAGGGCGCGGGAAATCGCCAGCATCTGCTGCTCGCCGCCGGAAAGCTGGCCACCACCATTCTGCTTGCGCTCGGCGAGCCGTGGGAAGGTGGCGTAGATGCGGTCGACAGACCAGGCGCCCTTGTTGGCGCCGGCCACCAGCCGCAAATGTTCGTCCACCGTCAGCGACCGCCACAGCCGGCGACCCTGCGGCACGTAGCCGATGCCGAGGCGGGCGATATCGGCCGGCGCCTTGCCGCGCAGCTCCTGCCCGTCGAAACGGATCGAACCGCTGGACGACGGCACGAGGCCCATGATCGCCTTGCACAGCGTCGTCTTGCCCATGCCGTTGCGGCCGACGACGGACAGCACGCCGCCCTGCAGCGTCAGGTCGACGCCCTGCAACGCATGCGAGGAGCCGTAATAGACGTTCAGCCCGCGGACTTCGAGGATGGGGGCGGACGATCTCGGGCGCTCAGCCATGACCGCCTCCGAGGTAGAGTTCCTGCACTTCCGGATCGCTTTCGATCTCGCTCGGCCGGCCTTCCTTGAAGATGCGGCCGTTGTGCATCATCGTCACGCTTTCCGAGACGCGCAGCGCGACGTCCATGTCGTGCTCGATGATGATGTAGCCGATATGGGCCGGCAGGTTCGTGAGGATTTCGATCAGCTCGCGCCGCTCGGTCGGCGACAGGCCGGCGGCCGGCTCGTCGAAGAGGATGAAGCGCGGGGCGCCGGCGAGCGCCAGGGCGATTTCCAGCTGCCGCTGCTGGCCATAGGACAGTTCGGCAACCTTGGTGTCGCGCACGTCGATCAGGTGGACGGCGGTGGCGAGCTGTTCGGCGGAATGCATCAGCGCCTCGTTGCGGCGCGGCCGGATCAGCGAGAAGCGACCGCGCGACACGCCGCGGCAGGCGAGATAGATGTTGTCGAGGACGCTCAGGCCGTTGAACAGGAGCGAGATCTGGTAGGTGCGGCGCAGGCCGCGGCGGATGCGCTCATAGGCCGGGAATTCGGTGACATCCTCGCCGAACAGCCGGATGGTGCCGGAGGTCGGCAGGAAATCGCCGGTGATGCAGTTGAACAGCGTCGTCTTGCCGGCGCCGTTGGAGCCGAGCACCGCGCGGCGCTCTCCGGGACGGACGGTCAGCGAGACGTCGGTCAGGGCAACCAGCGCCCCGAACATGCGGGTGACGCCGCGCAGTTCGAGCGCATTGGCCGTGCCGGCGGCGGACAGTCTTTGTGCAACACTGACCGCCATCAGAGCCTCCTGTCCCGCTCGGCCGTCAATGATGAAGCGGCGCGCATGCGGTCGCGGAAGCGCGGCCAGAGACCGAGGATGCCGTCCGGCGACCAGAAGACGATAGCGAGGAAGGCAAGGCCGACGAGCAACTGGAACCGCTCGCCGGGAATGCCCACCAGCACCAGCACGTCGAGCGCGAAAGTGCGCAGGACGACGAAGATCAGCGCGCCGATGAACGGCCCGATCGGGTGGCGTATGCCGCCGATGACGGCGATGACCAGGATATCGATGGCCGGGCCGACAGCCACCGTGCCGGGCGAGATCTGGGCGTTGAGCCAGACGAGCAGCACGCCGGCGACGGCCGCGATGAAGCTGGCGAAAGCGTAAGCGGCGATACGGTGCGCCGTGACGTTGAAGCCGAGGGCGGCCATGCGGCGCGGATTGTCGCGCACGCCCTGCAGCGCCAGGCCGAACGGGGTGCGGGCGACGTAGATGACGACGAAATAGGCAAGCGTCGCGAAGAACAGCGTCAGGTAATAGATCGGCACCGGCTGGCGCCAGTCCACGCCGAAGAGCTGCGGCGGCAGCACCTGGTTGAAACCGTTGAAGCCGTTGAAGACACCGTAGTTCTGGCGGACGAAATAGAAGAAGGCGGTCGCAATGGCGAGCGTGATCATGATCGTGTAGATGCCGGCCGTTCGCACCGCCAGCGCACCGGTAATCGTGCCGAACAGCGTGGCGATGGCGAGCGCTACCGGCACGGTCAGCCACCAGGGCCAGCCGAGGCTGATCTGCACCACGCCGCTATGGCCGAAGACGGCGACCATGTAGGCCGCGAGGCCGGCGACGGACATCTGCACCAGGCTGACCATGCCGCCGTAACCGCCGAGGAACATCAGGCTCAGCGCCACCATGCCAAGGATGAAAGCCCAGCCGAAGATCTGGAAGAGCACGAAATTGCTGGCGACCACCGGCATCAGCAGCAGGATGAAGCCGAGCACCCAGTAGACCCAGGGAATATTGGCCGGGCCGTAGAGTTCCGCGCGTTTATGCGGCTTGCCGGAGGCATCGACGCGGCTGGTGAGTTGATCCGTCGACGCCATCAGCGGGTCCTCCCGAACAGGCCCTGCGGCCGGAAGGCGAGCACGACCACCATGATCAGGAAGGTCAGCACCACGGCATAGGTGGGGAAATAGACGGAGCCGAATTGTTCCGCGAGGCCAATGATCAGCGCGCCGACCGCGGCCCCGGGAATGGAGCCCATGCCGCCGACGATGACGACCACCAGCGAGGCCAGCAGGAAGCGGGTATCTTCTCCCGGCGCCATCGACTGGAACGTGCCACCGACGACGCCGGCGATGCCTGCAAGCCCGGCACCGAAGGCGAAGACCAGCACGAAGACGCGCTGGATGCGCACGCCGGTCGCCGACAGCATGTCGCGGTCATCGACGCCGGCGCGGATCAGCATGCCGACGCGCGTCCGGTTCAACGCCAGCCACATCAGCACGCCGACGACGACGGCGCCGAGGAAGATGACGAGGCGAACGATCGGATAGGTGAGGTAGACGGCTTCGCCGTTGCTTTTCAGCGCTGTGACAAGCGGCAGCTTCACCGGGCCGGACAGCCATTCGGGCGCCAGGATCTGGTAAAAATTGCCGCCCCAGATCCACAGCATCAGGTCGGCGAGCACGATGGAAATGCCGATCGTCACCGGCTTCGGGCGCAGGTCCTCGCCTCCAAGGCGCGGAACCACCCCCCCCGGCAGCACGAGGCCGAGCAACCCGAGGAGGAGGAGGGCGACGACGAAACTGAGCAGCCCCCAGCGGGTGGTCACCGCCACGCCGTAGCCGATGTAGCCGCCGAGCATGTAAAGGGATCCGTGCGCCAGGTTGACGTTCTTCATCAGGCCGAAGATCAGCGTGAAGCCCGACGCAACGAGAAAATAGAGCGCACCCAGCGTGATGCCGTTGAAGAAGGCGTTGAGGAACACTTTCTTCTTGCCGAACACATCCTCGAAACCGGGTGGCCAGGCGGCAAAGATCGCCCAGACGAAAAAGGCCAGCACGATGAAGATGATCAGCGACCAGATCGGTTGCCGGTTGATGAACGACCTCATCGCGCGCTCCACGGCCGGCCGGCCGGCAAGGGGGCGCAGACGGATGCGCGCAGTTGGCCCATCGCAAAGGTCAAGTTGCATCCTCCCAGTGCAGGTCGACTTTGTTCGTAACGAGGAGATTAAGACTGCGGCCGGAAAATACCGTACCTTTCAGTCTCATCCTTTCCCATCCAATCGGCAAAAGCGCCGCGGATGGTTTTGCGTCGGCCAAGTGTCTGCAAACGCACATCTTCTCGGGCCCAGCCTACAAAATCTCGGCCGGTGGCGCGGGCGAACGAGAGGCGAAGCGACTTCGCCCGGTGCAGCCCTCAGGCCTCAGCCGACA
>Ga0066256_1001425_pt1 | contig 33396 bp, 34 predicted proteins | sample ThiBio_1000_biof_FD_87107 | JGI IMG/M metagenome (GOLD analysis project Ga0066256, IMG submission 87107) | Wastewater bioreactor microbial communities from Cape Town, South Africa - Thiocy_expt_1000_biof (version 2) | ecosystem: Engineered > Bioreactor > Thiocyanate-remediating >... | reverse complement strand
AGACGCCGCCGGAGAACTTGAATGTCGCCATGGATTTCCGGAGTTGGTCCGCCTCGCCGCCAGTAAACCCGGCGCAGACCATGGCGACTTTCATGGCCGACTCTTGAAACAACGGGACACCGAGGGTTTTCGAGAGCACCGCCTCCAGTTCGGGTGTCGGATAGACAACCGGCTCCTTGCCCTCGCGCCGGCGGAGATAGGGATGCACCATGTCGCCCTGGATCGGCCCGGGTCTAACAATCGCCACCTGCACGACCAGATCATAAAATGTGCGCGGTTTCAGGCGGGGAAGCATGGACATCTGCGCCCGGCTTTCGATCTGGAAAGTACCGAGCGTGTCGGCCTTGCGGATCATGCCATAGGTGCGGGAATCCTCGGAAGGAATGGACGCGAGATCCCAAACCTCACCCTTGTGCTCGGCCATCAGGGCGAAGGCCTTGGCCATGCAGGTCAGCATGCCCAAGGCCAACACGTCGACTTTCATGAATTTGAGCGCCTCGATATCGTCCTTGTCCCACTCGATGACCTGGCGATCGTCCATGCGCGCCGGTTCGATCGGCACGAGATCGTCGAGCCGGTCATTGGTCAGGACGAAGCCACCGGGATGCTGGCCGAGATGGCGCGGTGCGCCCATCAGCTGCTGTGCCAATTCCAGCGTCAGCTTCAGCCTGTAATCAGCCGCGTTGAGGTTGTTCTCCCGAATCTGCCGTTCGGAGACCCCTTCCGACCAGCCCCAGACGCCAGACGACAATTGGCCGATCATGTCTTCGGGTAGACCGAGGGCTTTGCCGACGTCGCGCAATGCGCCCTTGGCCCTATATCGCGTTACCGTCGAACAGAGCGCGGCCTTACTGCGACCGTAGGTGTTGTAGATCCATTGGATGACCTCCTCCCTCCTCTCATGCTCAAAATCGACGTCGATGTCCGGCGGCTCGTCCCGCTCCTGGCTAATGAAGCGTTCGAACAGCAGGTCGTTGGTATCAGGGTCGATAGAGGTCACGCCGAGGCAGTAGCAGACGGCGGAGTTGGCCGCCGAGCCCCTGCCCTGGCAGAGAATGCCCTTGGATCGCGCGAACCGGACGATCGAGAACACGGTCAGAAAATAGGGCGCATAGTTCATGACCCGGATCAGCTCTAGTTCGTCGCGCAAGGATTTTTGGACCTTGTCAGGCACGCCCTCGGGATAACGATTGGCAGCTCCCTCCCAGGTGAACTTGACCAGCGACTGCTGCGGATCGAGGCCGGGCACGATCGCCTCTTCCGGGTATTGGTATTGCAGCTCCTTAAGATCGAATTTGCAACGTTCGACGATTTCGCGCCCGCGCGCCAAGGCTTCAGGATACTCGGCAAAGAGCCGGTGCATTTCCTCGGGCGTTTTGAGAAAGCGGTCGGCATTACGCTCGCGGTCGAAGCCGACATCATCGATGGTCGTGCGGGTGCGGATGCAGGTCACGACATCCTGGAGCTGCCGCCGGCTCGGCTCATGAAACAGCACGTCGTTGGTGACGACCGTGCGTACCCTGAAGCGCGCTGCGATGGTGGTGATGCCGTGCAGGCGCATCCGGTCGTTCGGACGTCGGCGCAGGCAAAGGCTGACATAGGCGCGATCACCGAACAGCTCCGCCATCTTGCGAAGCTGCACGGCGCAGGTCTCGTCGGCTTCGTCGGACACGAGGATGCCGATCATACCGGCGGCGTGTTCCGCGACATCAGTGAAGTCAATCAGGCAGTTTCCTTTGCCACCACGGCTTTTGCCGAGCGACAGCAGCCGCGTCAGCCGCGAATAGGCCGGGCGATCCATGGGATAGACGAGGATCGACATGCCGTCGGTGAGATCGAGCCGACACCCGACGACCAGGCGAACACCGGTCGCCTTGGCCGCCTCCCAAGCGCGCACAATGCCGGCGAGACTGTTGCGGTCGACGACGCCGATCGCATCGATGCCGAGCGCGGCCGCCGTGGCGAACAACTCCTCGGCGCTGGACGCCCCGCGGAGAAATGAAAAGTGTGTCGTGACCTGAAGCTCGGCGTATCTCATCCGAACACCCCATGCACGAACCACAGATGCGATCCGGTTTCCGGATCGATGCCGTCCCCCGCGCGATAGACCCAGTACCGCTCACCCAGTTCGTCCTCGACCACGAAATAGTCCCTCACCGCCTGGAACTCGCGCGGCCGGTGCCACCACTCCCCGAAAATCCGTTCTGGGCCGTCGGCGCACACGACCCTCCGGCGCTTGCCGCGCCACGTAAACACCGCCGGCGGCTGGTCGGGCAGAAGCGCGATGACCTCGATGCGCTCCGGGTTTGCAAAGAGCCGCGTCGGCCGCGGCCATTTCACCGCCCAGGCCTCGCCAATGTCTGGTGCGGTCGCTGCGATGCGCCGGATCGATCGCTCGGGTACGTCGGAGGCGACGGGCGCAACACGAAACAGTCGGTGGCCGCGATTGCCGAGAATGTCGACGAGCGGCGTGATATCGGCAACCTCCTCCTCGATCAGCGAGGAAGCGACCTGACGTTCCTCCAGCGGCTCGGCGAAGACGGCGACGAGCACCAGCTTTTCGATGCCGAAACCGGGATCGATGGTCTCGATGCGGTCGCAGAGCAGCTTCGACAGCCGCGCCGGATCGCGGACAGGCTTGGCAAGACCGGCACGGAGATGCTGCCTGGTGTTGTCGACGCGATGGATAAAGAGGTCGCAGCGGCGCGCGCCGAGGCCGTCTTCCGCCAGGCGAGCCGACAGCTGGGCGACAAGCCGTCGCACATATTTGGCGATGGTCTCCGGCGCACCGATTGGCTCGGCGAAATTCTTGGCAACTTCGACAAGCTCCGGCGTGCGGATCGGTTCGATCGGTTCGGCGACGCGGCCGAACATCTGATCCAGTCTGCGTCCAGGTTCCGGTCCGAAGCGCAACGTCAATGGCGCGCGCGGCATCGCCGACAGCTGGCCGACGGTGTCGATGCCGAGAACACGCAGGCCTTGAACGGTCTCCGTCGGCAGCCGCAGCGCGACGATCGGCAGGTCGATGACCGCCTTCGTCACATTGTCCACCGGCACGACAGTCGTTTCCGCCGCCAGCAGCCGGGCAAGCGCATGTGCGGCGCCCCAGGTGTCGGCCACTGCGGCTCGCGCCGTCAGCCCGCGGCCGCGCAGCATATTGACGAGGCCCGACACGAGCAGCGCCTCGCCGCCGTGCAGGTGATCGGCGCCTTCCGTATCGATGACGAGACCGTCGGCACCATCGACCGCGACGACCGGGCTGTATTGCCGGAGCGCCCAGAGCGCCAGCCGTTCCAGCGCAGCCGCGTCCTCAGCCGGGGACGCATCGACCATGAGGAGATCGGCGACCATGGCCTGCGCCTTGCTGGCGGCCATGCCGATGCGCAGGCCGAGCTTCAATGCGACGGGATCGGCGGCGGAGATCCATCGCATCGATCCGCGGCGGGCAATGACGACCAGTGGCTTGTCAGCCGGCAAGGCTTCGCCAGCGTGCCGTCTGATCCGCTCCGTCGCGAGCTGTGGGAAGTAGATCGATACGACCCTTGCCATCGGGGGCTCCAATTTCAAATTCGGCGCATTCGCCGGCTTTCACGCGCATCAGTTCTGCGAGCCAGCGCGCCCTCCCGACGCCGGCAACAGGTAGTCTTTCCGACGGCAGGGTGCTGATGCGCCACCGTGTCGTTGAGGCCGTCGGCTGCCCATAGTCCGACGCCTCGTTCTGCCGTCGCCATCGCCGCAGCACGATGCCCATGGCGCCCGTCTTCTCGGCGGCGAGCTGTAGGCGACGTGACGCGGTCATCGGCAAACGGACCAGTTCGCCAACCACGGCGGCAAGCCCGCCGAAGGACAGCCCCTCCTCCATCGCCGATAGCGCCTCCTCTTCTCGATCGCTTTCGCAAAAGACCACACGGTCCGGATGGAGTCCTGCTTGGGCGACCGCTGGGAAAAACAGATCGGGGCGCGTCATGCACCACAGAACCTTGCCGCGCGATCTCGCCGCGATGCCGGCAACGAATAGGGCCGCAGCAGCGCCATCGACCGTCCCTCCCCCGCCGCCCGCGACCTCGTGCAATGCCCCGAAGGCCAGCCCTCCCCCCGGCAGAGCCCGATCGACCTCGGCAACGCCGAAGGGCAGCACTTGCCTTGCGCGCTGCGAGCCGCCTTCAAGCTGCTCGATGCGCTCGCGAAGCTCCGCCAGCACGGGGTTGAGGGCATGGTTTGCCACGGCAGAATTGTTGCTCCTTCAGGGTTTTCAGCGGTTCTTTAAGCTGATATGTTCATTATTTGTTCCGATTGCTCAACTGAGTCAATCGGGCCTCCGCTCCGGAAATCGAACCTCGGCTAAGTCGTTGAAACGAATCCCTTAGCTGCATCAAGGAGATATCCGGCACTCGGAGGGTCAGGAAAATTTTCTTATGGTGTCTGGGGACAAATGGCGGCGGCGCATCTCGAAAAACTCAACGACCGGCAACGCGAAGCCGTCGAGCACGGTATCGGCCTGCCGGACGGAAAGACCGGCGGCCCGCTGCTGATCATCGCCGGCGCGGGCTCCGGCAAGACCAACACGCTGGCGCACCGCGTCGCGCACCTCATCGTCAATGGCGCCGACCCACGGCGCATCCTGCTGATGACCTTTTCTCGGCGGGCAGCTTCAGAAATGGCGCGCCGCGTGCAGCGCATCTGCCGTCAGGTGCTCGGCGACAATGTCGCCATCATGACCGACGCACTCGCGTGGGCCGGAACGTTCCATGGGATCGGCGCACGGCTGTTGCGCATGTATGCTGAGCAGATCGGTCTCAGCATCGACTTCACTATCCACGACCGCGAGGACAGCGCCGATCTGATGAACCTCGTCCGGCGCGAGCTTGGCTTTTCTGCCAAGCAAAGCCGGTTCCCCACCAAGAACACCTGCATCGCGATCTATTCCCGCGTGGTCAATTCCGAGGCTTCGATCAAGGAGATCCTCAAGTCGTCCTATCCCTGGGTGCTGGAGTGGGAGGAGGAGCTGAAGCAGCTTTTTGCCACCTATACGGAAGCGAAGCAGGCGCAGAACGTCCTGGATTACGACGACCTGCTGCTCTACTGGGCGCAAATGGTTTCCGAAACCGAGCTGGCCGAGGACGTCGGCAACCGCTTCGACCACATCCTCGTCGATGAATACCAGGACACCAATCGCCTGCAGGCATCTATCCTGATGTCTCTCGCGCCCGGCGGCCGCGGTCTGACGGTCGTGGGCGACGATGCCCAATCGATCTATTCTTTTCGGGCAGCGACCATCCGCAACATCCTGGATTTTCCGCAGGAGTTCGCACCGAAGCCCGCAGACGTCATCACACTCGACCGGAACTATCGTTCGACCCAGCCGATCCTGGCCGCGGCCAATGCCGTCATCGAACTGGCACGCGAGCGCTATACGAAAAACCTCTGGACGGAGCGCGCCTCCGAGCAACGGCCGATGCTGGTCACCGTCAAGGACGAGGTCGACCAAGCCGCCTACATCGTCGATCAGGTGCTGGCCAATCGCGAGATCGGCATGACGCTGAAACAGCAGGCCGTGCTGTTCCGAACCTCGAGCCACAGCAGCGCGCTGGAGATCGAGCTCACGCGGAAAAACATTCCTTTCGTCAAATTCGGCGGTCTCAAGTTCCTCGACGCCGCGCATGTCAAGGACATGCTGGCGGTCATGCGGTTCGCTCAGAATCCGCGCGACCGGGTTGCCGGCTTCCGTGTGCTGAAGCTATTGCCCGGTATCGGACCGCAGACGGCCGGCAAGATCCTAGACACGATTGCCGCCGACCCCGAGCCCTTGCAGTCGCTGGCCGAAATCCCGCCGCCGGCCAAGACCGGTGACGACTGGCCAGCGTTCATCATGCTGGTCACGGCGCTGCGAAAGGCCGAAGCGGGCTGGCCGGCGGAGATCGGTACGGTGCGGATGTGGTACGAGCCGCATCTCGAACGCATTCATGAGGATGCCGACACCCGCAAGGATGACCTGCTCCAGCTGGAACAGATCGCCGGCGGCTATGCCAGCCGCGAACGTTTTCTCACGGAATTGACGTTGGACCCGCCGGACGCCACCAGCGACCAGGCCGGCGTACCGCTGCTCGATGAGGACTATCTGATCTTGAGCACGATCCATTCGGCCAAGGGGCAGGAGTGGCGCGCGGGGTTCATGCTCAATGTCGTCGACGGCTGCATCCCGTCCGATCTTGGCACCGGCTCTACCCCTGAACTCGAGGAAGAACGGCGCCTGCTTTACGTCGGCATGACGCGGGCGCGCGACAACCTCACGCTGATCACGCCGCAGCGGTTTTTTACGAGCGGGCAAAACGCCAGGGGCGACCGACACGTCACCGCTGCGCGAACACGCTTCATCCCAGCCACCCTCCTCCAGTTCTTCGAGGTGGAGGGCTGGCCGAAGGTGGGTGCTTCCGCCAGCGAGCAGAGCACGCGCCAGGTCCGCGTCGATATCGGTGCGCGGATGCGATCGATGTGGAAATGAGCCATGCAGCCCGTCACATCGGCCGAGATAGAGGAGCAGAATGCGGAGCACGAGGAGCGCGTCCGGCGCATCATCCATGTCGACATGGATGCATTTTACGCCTCCGTCGAACAACGGGATAATCCCGAACTGCGGGGTAAACCCGTTGCTGTCGGCGGTTCGGCCGCCCGTGGCGTCGTGGCGGCTGCAAGCTATGAGGCCCGCGCCTTTGGTGTGCGATCCGCCCTCCCCTCGATCACCGCCAAGCGGCGCTGTCCTGATCTGATCTTCGTTCCGCCGCGCTTCGACGTCTATCGAGCTGTTTCATCGCAGATCCATGCGATCTTCGCCGAGCATACCGATCTGATCGAACCCTTGTCGCTCGACGAAGCCTACCTCGATGTCACCGACAATAAGCAGGGCATTCCGGTCGCGACCGAGATCGCCACCAGGATCCGCGCCCGCATCAAGGAAGTCACCGGCCTCAACGCCTCCGCCGGGATTTCCTATTGCAAGTTTCTGGCAAAAATGGCCTCGGATCTCAACAAGCCCAATGGCCAGGCCGTTATCACGCCCAAGCACGGTCCCGCCTTTGTCGAGGCGCTGGCCGTTAAGAAGTTTCACGGCGTCGGGCCGGCGACTGCGGCCAAAATGGAGCGGCTCGGCATCCTGACGGGCGCAGACCTCAAAGCGAAATCCCTGACCTACCTGCAGCAGCATTTCGGCAAGTCGGGCGCCTGGTATTACAATGTCGCCCGCGGTATCGATCATCGGTTGGTCCAGCCGGATCGGCCACGCAAGTCAGTGGGTGTCGAAGATACGTTTACGGTCGATATCTTCGACCGGGAGGCCGCCCGCGCGGAAATCACGCCGCTCGCTGCGGAGGTCTGGCGCCGTAGCGAAGACAAGGGCCTCCATGGCCGCACGGTGACGCTGAAGGTGACATATGCCGATTTCCAGAAAATCACCCGCAGCCGAACATCGATCGCGCCGTTTGCGACGGCAGATGAACTCGAAGCCGCGGCTCGCGCGCTTCTCGACCCGTTGTTCCCGTCTGTGAAAGGGATTCGTCTGCTCGGGGTGACACTCTCGTCCTTTGTCGACGACGAGGAGAACGATACGGATCAGCTTACGCTTCAGATTTAGACGATCGCGCATGGATCCTGGTTCGACATGTCGAAATCCGCCCCAGCCGCGTTACATTGCCATCGGATCGGATAGAGATGCCGACGCCGTCGGCCGGAGGGACCATGTGCAACGATTACAGGCTAATGGTCGAACTGGCCTCAGTCATCGAAGAGTTCGAGCACCTCAAAATCAAGATCCGGTTTCCGGAGGGACGCCCCAATATCGAGGCGCGCGAGGATATCAAGATCACCGATACCGCGCCGATCGTTCGCACGGCCGCGGGCGAGCGTGGGGTCGGCGAGTTGGTGCAGCGCCGGTGGAGCTGGCCGAGCCCGACCAAGAAGCCGGTCTATAATTTCCGGTCGGAGGGCCGCGAGTTCAATTCGAACCGGGCCCTCGTCATTGCTGATGCCTTCTTCGAATTCACAACGCCAGAGGATCCGAAAAAGAAGCGGAAAAACAAATGGATGTTCCGGAAGGCGAACGAGCCGATCTTCGCGATCGCCGGCATCTGGCGCGAGACGGAGGAGGTTGGCGAAGCTTTCACCATGCTGACCATGGAGCCCGGTCCCGATATTGCGCCATACCACGACCGGCAGATCGTCATCCTCGAGCGCGACGCCTGGGCAGACTGGCTTGACCCTTCGGTTTCAGCCAAGTCGCTGATCAAGCCGCTCCCGGCCGGCTCCCTTTCCGTGAAGCAGGTCGGCTGATGCGCTTCTCCTTCCCGCATAGCCATGCCTTTCCCGGCGGCGAGGTCCGGGTCGAGGATGCCGAAGCTGCAGAAGGCATGTGCGTGGTCGAGTTCGGCGACGGCATCGCCATGATCGGCGAATGGCATCCGGATGGGAACGACATTCACCTTTCCGTCCCGGCCTATCGCACCGCTCGCGGCACGGATGTCGATGCGCGCCGCTGGCGGCTCGTCAGGGACAAGGCCGGAACCTGGCGCTCGCGGCGATCGGCGTAATCGCACCCGCCGAGAACCCCTCCCCGAAATGACGAAGGGCGCTCGACCCTTTCGGGGAGCGCCCTTCTGACCCGGACGACTGCGAACGCGCGACCGATATCGTCGCTGCAGGCAGGTCATCGATGACGGGCAGTGAGCGATAGATGGGGAAAGGCATCCGGGTAATCAAGGCCGTCGGGATTGCCAATCGCCTGCACCGGTGCATCGAGGCACGCATCGCAGATGCCGCAGCCATCCTCGTCCATCGCCTGACCTGCCTGCCCGCAACAGATGCAGGCAGCCGCAGGGCGGCCAGCGTGCTCGCACCGGCGTGGCAGCATGATCTCGGCGGCGGGGTCAAAAAGGGTATCGATGGGAATTGTCTTCATCGCGGTCGTCTCCAACGATCTTGAGCACAGATAGGGGCGCTCAAATTCTTTGCAATGGCAGGGAAAGACGCCCAGAGCGATCAAGTTGCCGCACACGTCCCTGGAGCTTCAAAGCGCGGGGAACCTTTGTAATTCCGGGACGGTTTTCCCTCGAACCATCGCCCCGCCCGGAGCAGCTTCGTGAAACTCGCCACCTACAACGTCAACGGCATCAACGGCCGGCTTCCAGTCCTTCTGCGATGGCTGGAAGAAGACGCGCCCGACATCGTCTGCCTGCAGGAACTCAAATCGCCGGACGAGCGCTTTCCCCGGCGCGAACTTCAGCGAATGGGATACGAGGCCGTCTGGCATGGACAGAAAAGTTGGAACGGTGTCGCGATCCTCGCCAGGGATGCAACCCCGATCCTGACGCGCCGCGGCCTGCCCGGCGATCCCGACGACAGCCACAGCCGCTATATCGAGGCCGCCGTCGACGGCATCCTGGTCGGCTGCCTCTACCTGCCGAACGGCAATCCGGCGCCAGGTCCCAAATTCGACTACAAGCTGCGTTGGTTCGAGCGGTTGCAGACCTACGCGGCCGACCTTCTGGCCCTCGATCTTCCCGCCGCGCTGATCGGCGATTTCAATGTCATGCCGACGGATCTCGACGTTTATGCGCCGGAGCGCTGGCGCGACGATGCGCTGTTCCGCCCGGAGGTCCGGAAAGCCTATGCGGACCTTCTCGCCCAAGGCTGGACCGACGCCATCCGCCAGCTGCATCCGAAGGAGCGCATCTACACCTTCTGGAAATACTGGCGGAACTCCTTCGAGCGCGACGCGGGCCTGCGCATCGACCATTTTCTCCTCAGTCCGACGCTGGCGCCCTGGCTCAGGAAGGCGAACGTCCGGCGTGGCCCACGAGGCTGGGAGCACACGAGCGACCATGCACCGGTCATGATCGAGATAGAGCCACCATCGGATTGAGTTCAGGAGGAAGTGGGTCGAGTCGCCCGACGCTCGCGCGCCCTCGCCGTTCGACGCGCCTCACGCAACTCCTCAAGAGTCGGTAGCCACCAGTCACGTCGGCGTTCTTGTTCTCCCGGTTCGACCTTCGACGGCCAGGTGTGGACAAGTTCGTCCAACGAAGGCGTTCGCCATGTGGCCCAGACATGGTCCTCGAGAAGACCCGGATAGAGTTCGGCGATCTCTTCGCGCTCGACCAGCTCGCCATTGCTGTGGCTCACCACGACAATCCCGTAGGCCGTCGTCGCAATCGGCCGATCCAGCGGTGGCAGATCGTCGGCGGGAAGCGGGATGCGCCGGCGCTTGCGTTCGGCCGCCCGCAGGCGGGAGGTCCTCTCCTTGTCCGTCCCCTTACGCGCCTCGGCGCGCTTGCGCCTTTCTTCAGGCTCGCACCGCTGTGCTTCCGTCTCAATGACCTGCCAGCGGTCAACGAGATCCTCATAGGAGGCGAAAGGCACCCGCCAGGCCTTGTTGTCGCCGTCCCAACGGGCGAAGGGCACTTGGCGGATTTCCTCGACCAGCTTGCGCGAATAGGGCGTCTTGATGCGAAACCCTTCTCTGTCGACGCCAAGATAGGGGCTGAGGATCGGCTCGAACGCGAAGGCATCCCTGCCCTTCGCATCGGCATACGGATCGATACGGGACTCTTCCTTTGCCAACCAGCGATCAATACGGCGGCGCGCCGTCGTACCGGGAACGATCCACGCCTTCCGCCGGTCACTCCAGCGAGCACGAGGAAACGCCTCGCGAAACCGCTGCACCGTCATCCGGTCGAACGGAAACGAGATAGCGGCGCGGTCGTCGTCCTCCGTGGCGTCCTGGCCAATGTCGTCACCGTCGACCATCCCATTGCCTTCCAGTTGCGATGCCCAAGAAACGCACGCCAGCTCGAAAAGATGCAGCGAATCAAAGGCATGATCGAGACTCGTCAAAAGCGAAGAAGAGGAGGCCTAAGTTATTGATTTCCGATTCTTTTCGACTCGGAACAAATTCGCAAGTGATTCGCTTGACTCGCTTTGGTTGCGTCGAGTCGGGAGTATCGAGATGGCCGGTCATCGTGCCCAGTGGAAGGGTTTCATCAAATTCGGCGAGGTCAGTTGCGGTGTCGGCCTCTATACGGCGGCCAGCACGTCCGAGCGCATCTCGTTCCACACGATCAACAAAAAGACCGGCAATCGCGTCAACCGCGTTTTCATCGACAGCGACACCGGCAAGGAGGTCGAGCGGGAGGACCAGACCAAGGGCTTCGAGATCGAGGACGGCCAGTACATCATGATCGATCCGGAGGAGGTGGCGGCGACCATTCCCTACAGCAACAAGACGCTGCAGATCGAGGCATTCATCTCCTGCTCCGATGTCGACGACGTCTATTTTGACAAGCCTTACTATCTCGTACCAACCGACCGGGTTTCTTCGGACGCCTTCACCGCGCTGCGTGATGCGATGGAAAAGTCGAAGGTCGCTGCAGTTGCCCGCACCGTCCTGTTTCGCCGCATGCGCACCGTGCTGATCCGTACCCATGGCAAGGGCCTGATCGCTACGACGATGCAATATGACTACGAGGTCCGCTCCTCTGAAAAGGCCTTCGACGAGATACCGAAGCTGCGGATCAAGGGCGAGATGCTGGATCTCGCCAAGCACATCATTGCCACCAAGAAGGGAACCTTCGATCCGGCCGCGTTCGACGATCGCTATGAAGCGGCCGTCGCGGAGTTGGTGAAGGCGAAGATCGAAGGCAAGGCTCCGCCGAAGCGTAAGGAAATCAAGGTGTCCAAGCCCGACGATCTGCTGGCCGCCTTGCGCGAAAGTGCCAGGATGCTGAAGGCCGACGAAGACACGCCGAAACGCTCCGCCGCAAATGCCAACAAGGGCACCGGCCGCAAGCCGGCGGCCCGCGCCACCGCGTCGAAGGCGCGGAGCCCAGCGGCCGCTCAGCGCAAAGCCGGTTGAGGAGATAGACCATGGCATCGCGCCCTTACTGGAAAGGCTATCTGAAGCTCTCACTCGTCACCTGCCCCGTCTCGATGTCGCCGGCGACGTCGGAGTCTGAGAAGGTCCGGTTTCACACCTTGAACAGGGAGACCGGCAACCGCGTCGTCTCGCAGTATGTCGATGCCGTCACCAGGAAGCCGGTGAAGGATGAGGACGAGGTGAAGGGTTATGCCCGCGGCGAGAACGACTATATCCTTCTCACCGACGACGAGCTGGATGCGGTGGCGCTCGACACGGTGAAGACGATCGACATCGACAAGTTCGTGCCGCGCGACAGCATCGAATGGATCTATCTGGAAAAGCCGCATTATCTCGTGCCCGACGATCCGGTTGGCCACGAAGCCTTCGCCGTCATCCGCGACGCCATGGCGTCGGACAAGGTCTTTGGCGTGTCACGTCTGGTGATCGGCCGGCGCGAGCGGGCCGTCGTGCTGGAGCCGCGCGGCGAAGGCATCGTGCTTTGGTCATTGCGCTTCGGCGACGAGGTGCGGCCGGAGGAATCCTATTTCGAGGATATCGACGGAAAGTCCGATCCCGAACTTGTTCCTCTCGTCCAGAAGTTCATCAAGCAGCACACGAAGACCTGGTCGCCGGACATGGTCTCCGATCCCGTTCAGGACGCGCTGCTCGACATCATCGCCAAAAAGAAGAAGGCGCTGAAGCCGTCGAGGGAAGGCAAGGCCAAAGGTGAGGACCGGCCGTCAGGCGGCAACGTCATCGATATCATGGATGCGCTGCGCAAGAGCCTCGCCGGCGAAAAAGGTAAGCGCGCCTCCTGAAATCGTCGCATGGGTCGCCTATGTCTGTTTCCTCTCGCACGCGTGATGGATCTCCATGAAAATGAAGCGCCGATCGGCTATCCCCCTGCTCGACGACTCCGGCACAACGCTCCAGTCGCGTCCGGTGCGCAAACGCGATCCTGAGCAACCAAGCCTGCCCTTCGATCCGATGCCCGATCGCGTCGAGCCGTGCCTCGCCCTGCTCCGGCAGGCGCCGCCGGAAGGACCGGACTGGCTGTTCGAAAACAAATGGGACGGCTATCGGCTGGCGATCCACATCCAGCCCAAGGGGGTGCGAATCATTACGCGCGGCGGCCATGACTGGACCCACCGCTTTCCGACCATCGCTGCAGCGGCAAGGAAACTCGGCGTCGGAACTGCCATTCTCGATGGAGAGGCCGTGGTCCTCAACAAGCAAGGGCACGCCGATTTCGGGGCGCTGCAGCGTTCGCTCGGCGGCCGCGGCGGCAGGCGAGCTTCCACCGAGGCCGTCTTTTTCGCTTTCGACCTTCTCTATTTCGATGGTCATGACCTCACCAAGACGGAGCTCGATGTTCGCCGGCATCTTCTCTCGGATTTCCTCGACGGCGCGACCGGAGCGGTGCAGCTGTCGGAAGAAGCCCACGGCGACGGCGCCGGGCTGTTGGCGAAGGCCTGCTTGATGGGCCTTGAAGGCATCATCGCCAAGCACCTCGACCGGCCCTACCGCTCCGGCCGCACCGGCGAGTGGATCAAGATCAAGTGCGTCCAGAGCGAGAGCTTCATGATCGTCGGCTACGAACAATCCGCCGCAGCGCGGGGCGGGATCGGCAGCTTGTTGCTCGCCGCGCGGCGCGGCGACACCTGGGTTTCCGTCGGTTCGGTCGGAACCGGGTTCAAGACGAAGGACGCCGAATATCTGCGCACGACGTTGGACAAGCTGAAGACGAAGAGACCGGCCGTGCCGCTGAAGGGCAAGAACTACGTGTTCGCGCTACCGACGCTCATCGCAGAGATCGAATTCCGCGGCTGGACCGGCGACGGCAATCTGCGCCACGCCTCCTACAAGGGCCTGCGCGAAGTCCAGGACAATGCCGCGGTATTCCAGATGGAAACCTCTGCCGTCGGCAAGTGACTATCGTCGCCGGTCAAGGTCGGCATGGTCGAGACCGAAGTGATCCAGCACGAGTTGCAGATTGCGGCGGTTGGACTTGAAATAGACGTCGAAGATGTCGCCCAGCACCGTCACGCTGCCCGCGACCGTATCGAAGCCGACATTCACCAGCATCTTCACGAGCTTGTCGTTCGGCATGCCGAGACGGCGCGCCTCGTTGACGATGACGAGGCTGACAGCCGCCGCAGCGAAATCGCCGATACCTGGGATCAGGCCAAGCACTGAATCCGCTCCGAGCGAGATCCGCGTTCCGGGAACACGAAGCGCGGTATCCATCAGCCGCGCCAGTCCGCGAATTCGACGGAGGCGCGCCAGATGCTCGATGGGAAGGTCGTGTTTCTTCATTCTTCCTATGTGGTCTCGACGCTCGCGTTCAAAGATCATGCGGCCGCCTTGTGCTTGCCGAGCCGCTTGATCGCCTGTTCCAGCGGGCGCTGGCCATCGCAATAATCCTCCCATGCACTCGTCTTCGCCAGCAGCGCCGGCACGGTGCGGATCGTGAACCGCTTCGGATCGAGATCGGATTTGACCTGCGTCCAGGTGAGCGGCATCGACACGGTGGCGCCCGGCCGCGCCCGCGGCGAGAGTGGCGCCACGGCCGTCGCCATGCGGTCGTTGCGCAGATAGTCGAGGAAGATGCGACCTTCCCGCAGGCTCTTGGTCATCTTGATCAGATAGAGGTCGGGATTGTCTCGCGCCATCTCCTGGCAGACGTCGTGAGCAAAGCCCTTGGCCTCAACCCACGAGAGCGGCTTGCGGGCATTGACGGCAAGCGGCGTCACGACATGGAGCCCCTTGCCGCCGGTCGTCTTACAGAAACTGATGAGGCCGAGGTCATCCAGTCGATCACGCATCTCGCGCGCGGCCGCAACCACGGCCGAGAACGGCACGTCCGGGCCGGGGTCGAGATCGAACACAAGGCGGCCCGGCACTTCGGGTTTCCCCGGTTCGCAGTTCCACGGGTGCAGCTCGATGCCACCAATCTGCGCGATGGCGACGAGACCCTCGACACGATCGACCTGCAGGTAGGGCTTCTTGTCACCGAAGACCTTGACCAGTTCCAGCAGGCTCGAGGTGCCGGGCATGGCATGGCGCTGGAAGAATTGCTCTCCGCCGATACCATCCGGCGCGCGGATGATCGAGCACGGCCGACTCTTCACATGCTCTATGAGCCAGGCGCCGACAGCTTCGTGATAGTGGGCCAGCTCTTCCTTGGTCACAGGCTTGCCGTCCCCGGCATCCGGCCACAAAGGCTTGTCCGGATTGGAGATGAGCACGCCCATGACCTCCGCCTTGGCCCCTTTACGGCGCGCGGGCTTCGCCTTTGCGGCCGCGGCCGGCTCCGGCGTCTCGGTCTTTCCCGGCGAGGCGGGCTTTTCAGCTTCGACTTCCGCAGCCGGCTTGTCTTCCCGCAGGCCCTTGAACGCGGCTTGGCGCACCTGACCGTCGGCGGTCCAGCCGGCAAACTCGATCTCGGCGACCAGCTCGGGTTTGAGCCAGACGACCTCCCTCTCCTTCTTGGGCGCGCCTATCCCCGTGAAAGGGGACTTCTCGGTCTCGGCGGCTTTGAGCTTGGGCAGCAGCGTCTCGACCTTCTTGGCGCCATAGCCCGTGCCGACCCGACCGACATACACGAAATGGTCGCCGCGGTTGACGCCCACCAGCAGGTGTCGGTCCGACCGGATTGATAACGCGCATCCGCCTGTTTCGAAACAATGCCTTCGAGCGAGAGCTTGCAAGCGGAGCGAAGCACGGCGTCGCCGCCGGTCTCGAAATGCTCGACAAAGCGCAGATGCGGATCCTCGGTCGCGTCCGCAACCAGTTCCTGCAGTCGGGCTTTCCGGTCGACCAGAGACTTCTCGCGCAGGTCTTCCCCTCCATCGAACAGGAGGTCGAATGCGAAATAGACCAGGTTGCCGGTGTTGCGCTCCGACAGCGCTGCCTGCAATGCGGCAAAGTCCGGGGCGCCGTTGTCGTCGAGCGCACAAATCTCCCCGTCTATGATACAATCGGGAAGCGCCGCGGCGGCGTCGGCGATCTCCGGATACTTGGCGGTCCAATCCAAGCCTTTACGGGTTTTGAGCGTCACATCGCCATTGGCGAGGCGCATCTGAATTCGATAGCCGTCAAACTTGATCTCGTGCAGCCAGTTGTCGCCAGCCGGAGGGCGTTCGAGCGTTTCGCAGAGCTGCGGCGGGATGAAGTCAGGCAGGTCTGCTGCCGTCGATGTCGCTACATCCTTGCGGGCCTTTTTCTTGCGCTCGTCGGCCGCAAGGCCGTGTTTGCTGTCCCAGACAGCATCGGCCTCAACCTCGCCGCTTGCCGCCATGAACGCTACCGGCTTTCGCCCCTTGCCGGCGGCGATTTGCTCCATCTTCCGGCCGGATGCGACCGAGGTCATGTTCTCGTCCAGGATGGCCGCGCCGTTCTCGTCGACGGAATGATCGTCGTGGTGTTTGATCAGCAGCCAGTTGGTCCGCTTGCTGCCGTCGCGATCATTCCGCATGCGCACCAAGACGAAGCTGCCATGCAGGCGCTTGCCATGGAGCACGAACTTGAAATCACCCTTCTTCAAAGCCTCTTCCGGTGACTTGTTGCCTTCGGGCTCCCAATAGCCGCGATCCCACAGCATGACCGTGCCGCCGCCATATTGGCCTTTCGGGATGGTGCCTTCGAAGTCGCCATAGTCGAGCGGGTGATCCTCGACCTCGACCGCCAGCCGCTTGTCATGCGGATCGAGCGACGGTCCCTTGGTCACCGCCCAGGATTTGAACACGCCGTCGAGTTCGAGGCGGAGATCGTAATGCAGGCGCGTGGCATCGTGTTTCTGGATGATAAAGCGCAGACGGTTCGAGGATTTGACGGCCGTCGAGCCACTCGGCTCCTGCGTCTGCTTGAAGTCCCGTTTCTTCTTGTAGGTCGAGAGCTTGTCAGCCATGACCCGCCTCACCAGATCCTGCGGTCGATCTGCGAGGCGATCATCGGCACGGCGGCCGCGCCGGGCGCGCCAAGACGGAGACGCTGGACGACCCGACCGAGGAGATAGGTCGTGGCGGCCGTAGCGAGAACCCTGAGCCAAGGATGCACATCGCCTCGCGAAGGCCGCGCATCCATCCCGTCGGTCTGCATTCGGATCGTGGTCAGTCGAGCGCGCAGATCAGCAACCTCCTGCCGAAGAGCCGCAATCTGCTGCTCGGCCGACATAGGCTTCTCGTCTCCGACGCCTGGATCCTCGGCAGGGCTTTCCTCTTCGAGTTCCGCGAGATGTTCGCGCAGCTGGGCCGGGCTGTCGAAGCCCTTCGCTCGTATATCGGTCATTGCGTTTGCCTCCCGCGACGTCGACGCCGGTCATCGGAAAATTCTCGCTGGGCGCCGGTATGAAAACACACCTGCGCGATGGTTGTTCCTCGCGGTCATTGGCAGCGTGGTTGCGATCAGGATCGGCGACGAATATGGTCGGCGCGGCGCTTCCGCCGTTCAGTTTACGAGGGTTACATGGCAACCGGCACGGTCAAGTTTTTCAATCAGGACAAGGGTTTTGGCTTCATTACGCCGGACAATGGCGGGCAGGATGTCTTCGTCCACGTTTCGGCCGTACTGTCGGGCGGTCCGCTGCGCGACGGCGCCAAGGTCAGCTATGAGATCGGCCAGGACCGCAAAACCGGAAAATCGAAAGCGGAAGACGTCCGGACGATCTGACGCGGTCGGTTCGAGATGCAAGCGCCGCGTGCTCCGCAGCCGCGGCGTTTCCATTCGTACAAAGGGTTAGACGAACCTCTTCTTTACCACCACAGGATATCGTTCCGAAATTCTGTCATTGGACAGTCATCTCGTTCGGAGCGAGAATGCTGGGCGAAGAATTAAAAACATCACTTGAAGCATGTCCGTCCGCGGTACTTGTCGTCGACGCCGTCGGTACGATTGCTTTTGCAAATGCCGAGGCCCGTCGGCTGTTTCTCACTGATGGTGATGTCTCAGGTTTGCCTGCCAAGCGATTTCTCCTTGACTGGCCTTTGCCGCCACAGATCCTGCAATACCGTATAGCCAATGCACGCGGTAACGAGACATTGGCGCGGGTCAAGGCCGCGAGATGGCAGGTGGCTTCGGGGATAATGACGACGCTTTATATCGAACCTGAACGCGACAGGAACCTGCCGGCTACGAGCGAGGCCGATATCCGCCTTCGGTCGGTGATCGAGATGCTGCCGCAAGCCGTGTGTGTGTTCGACGCGGAGGACCGGTTTGTCCTTTGGAACGGAAAATATGCTGAACTTTACAGCGACATCGCGGCCCATCTTCGACCAGGAATTCCATTCGAGGAGATCTTGAAGATCAGCCTGGCCGGCGACGACATGCAGGAGCTGATAGACGACAAGGAAATATGGCTTCGCGAACGGATGGAGAAGTTTCGGCGGCCCGTCTCGCAGGAAGAGCAGCAGCTCCGCGACGGTCGATGGCTGCGACATGACGACCGACGCACGCCGGACGGCGGCGCCATCGGCATGCGCATCGATATCACGGGATTGAAGCAGCGCGAGGAATGGCTTCGCCAGCTGTTCGATGCCAATCCGATGCCGATGATGCTGTGCGACGGCGAGAGCCTCGCCATTCTGCAGGCCAATCAGGCCGCCTGTGATTTCTACGGGTACCGAAGCGAGGAACTGCTTTCGAAAGAGGCTGGCGACATGCACGCGCGGGAGGACGCGCACCGCTTCACCAATGCGGTTCAAAACCTCAGCAGCGACTGCGATGCGAGGACGGTCTGGCGCCAGTTCGCGGCCGACGGCAGCGAGCGCTATGTTCTGATCTATGTCCGGCTTCTCCACGAGGGGGTGAGACGCCGGCTTCTCCTGACCATCGCCGATGTCAGCGACCGGATTGCTGCGGAAGGCGAAGCCAACCGTCTTGCTCACCACGACGTTCTGACGGGCCTGCCCAACCGGATGCAGTTCTACAAGGCGTTAAGCGCGGCCCTCAAATCCAACGACGGGAAAGGGGTCTTCGTTTTCTATCTTGATCTCGATGGGTTCAAGCCGGTCAACGACACCTTCGGCCATGCAGCAGGGGATGCTGTCCTCAAGATGACGTCGGATCGGCTGCGAGCCGAAGCCCAAGGTCACATAATCGCCCGACTGGGCGGCGACGAATTCGCCATCCTGATGATCGGGGACCACGAGCACGCCGCCGCACTGGCAGAGCGCTGCGTTGCAGCCTTCGAAGCTCCTTTCCCCGTTCGGGGCATGGCCATCAAGATTGGTGTGAGCATCGGCCTCGCCGCCTCGTCGAGCGCCGGAGGTCTGGACGGCGACAAGCTTGTTCAGGCCGCCGACCGAGCCCTCTATCGCGCCAAGGCCAATGGCCGAAACACCTGGAATTTTGCCTCGAGGCGACGCGCTCAGAAGAGCGGCTGACGGCTGGCGGGCGGGAGCGCAGAAAATAGGCCATGGACTCTCGGCCGCCCGGATGCTTCATTCCTCGTCCCGGAGGATATCGTATGGCGTATGAATGGGATGCGGGCCGTGCCCGGCGGACGCAATTGATCAAGATGGTGTCGATGGTAGCGCTAACTGCATCGGTGATCAGCGTGCCGGTCGCGGTGCTGCTGACTGCCTCGCCGTTCTGAAATCCAATACCTTGACCGGCGGTGCGGCAATTCAGCTCTGGATGTTAGCGCTGTCCCCGGCGGTGATCGAATAAGTGCCGCCGGACGCCATGCGCGCTTCGTCGGAGGCAAGGAATACGACCATCGGCGCGACGTCGCGCGGATCGATCATCGGCATGCCCAGCGGTGACTTCTTCGCAAGTCCGGCCATCGCGGTTTTCTCGTCCTTTCCCTCGTCGCCGGTCGGCTTGCCGCCGGCAACATCGATCGCCTGCGCATAGCGTTCCTCGTGGCGGGTCAACACGGTGTCGATCAGGCCGGGTATGAGCGCATTGACGGTGATGCCGTACTCGCCAAGCTCCATCGCAGCCGACTTCATCAGTCCGATGATGCCCCATTTCGACGCCGAATACGCCGCACCGTTCTTGGTGCCGTGCTGACCCTGGGTGGAGGACGTCACGATGATTGACCCGCCACCGCGCTTGACCATCGCCGGCGCGAAAGCGCGGATCGCATTGGCCGTGCCGCTCAGGTTGACATCAATCTGATCGTGCCAGTCGGCATCCTCCATGTCGAGGATCGGCTTGAACCCCTGGATGCCGGCATTGGCGAACAGGATGTCGACGCGGTTAAACTCCTGCTCGATGCTGGTGGCGGCATCGCGCAACGCGGCAAGGTCGCGCTGGTCCAACCGATAGGCCGTCCATCGGCTGCCGAGCGCCTTGACCTCCTGACCAGTCTGATCGAGGTCAGCTTCGCTCGCCGGCGCATAGTCGAGCGTCGCGCTCACCGGTCCGGCAATGTCTATGCCGACAACATCCGCGCCGGCGGCGGCAAGAGCCGTGGCGGCTGCGCGGCCAATGCCACGGGCGGCGCCCGTGACCACCGCCACCTTGCCTGTCAGGTCGAAGGGTCGCTTTCCGTCCGTCATTCGAATCCCTCCTCTGCTCGGCATAACCGGCCGATCACGCTTCCTTGCGCTTCAGCGGCTCCGGCTTCTCGCCATCGGGAAGGATCTCCAATAGGCGTTGGTGGATCACGTCAGCGCTGAATGGCTTCTGGATGAACACTGCACCATCCGGGAGCTGGCCAGGCTCTGGGTGCATCCGGCCGGAGGCGAAAAGGATCTTGATCGACGGCCAGCGCTGGGCCACTTCGCGCGCGAGATCGAAGCCGTTGCGATCTCCCGGCATCTGAACGTCGGTGAACACCAGGACAATGTCGGCCTGATGCCGTTCAAGCTGGCCGACGGCTTTCGCGACATCCGTCGCTTCGAGTGGGCGGAAGCCGGCATCCCGCAGAATGTCTGCGGCATTGAGGAGAATGAAGACGTCATCATCGACGACGAGCGCGTAGGGCGTGGTTTCGAGATCTGACATGCTGGCACAAATGCTCATTGCGAGAATTTGTTTCGCCCCGAAACCGGTGTTGTCTGAAGAATTTGCGAGCGCTTCAGGGCACGAGCTGCTGAAGAGGGATTTCGAGCGTGAGGGATAGGCCGTCGTCATGCCAGTTCCGGGAGAGTTGACCGCGCAATCCCTGAAGCGAGGCGCGCTCGAGCGTCGAGCCAAATCCCTCATGCTTCCGGTTATCCGACAGGGAAACGCCGTGCTCGTCCCAAACCATCTTCAATCGATCGCCTTTAGCGTCGAGAGCAATGGTCAACTGGCCATCGGCCGTCGATAGCGCGCCATATTTGGCGGCGTTGGTCGCGAGTTCATGGAGCAGCAATGCGGCAGACGTCAGCGCATTGCCAGAAATCGGAACATCTGCACCGGACAGCGATATGCGCGAACCAATCTCGTGCTCGTGCGGCGCGAGAATAGCCCTGAGCAGAGAGACAAAGGTGGTTGCCGTTTCAGCACCTGGATCGTTCGCCAGATCAGGAAGCGTCAGCGAATGGGCACGCGCCAGTGCCTGCATCCGGGCGCTGAGATCGGAAGCAAGGGCCGCCGGGCTTGTCGAGGCTTTCGCGCTCAACGAGATCAGCGCGGTGGCCATCGTGAACAGGTTCTTGATGCGGTGGTGCATCTCGCGCAGGAGGATCGATTGCTGCGCGGCCGCCCGCTTCTGCGCGGTGATGTCGCGCGCGATCTTCGAGGCGCCGAGGATTTCGCCGGCCTCATTGCGGACGGGGGATACAGTCAGCGACACCTCGACGAACGCGCCATCCTTACGGCGGCGCACCGTCTCGAAATGGTCGATCCGCTCACCGGCTCGCAGCCGGCGCAGTATCTCGTCTTCCTCATGATAACGCTCTTCGGGGATGACGAGGGTGATGTGCTTTCCGACTGCCTCAGCTGCGGTGTAGCCGAACAGGCGCTCGGCGCCGCGGTTCCAGGTCATGATAATGCCGTCGAGCGTCTTGCTGAGGATCGCGTCATCGGAATTCTCGACGATCGCAGCTAGCCAGGCGCCTGCCTCGGAGGCATGTCGCCGATCTTCGGCGGCACGCTGTACGCGCTTGATGTCATCGATGCCTGGGGTGGTTTCTTCTGTCACCGCGCGCCTCCGGGAACGAACATAGTCCCCGAGAGGATTTTGCCCATATCGAAGCCTTCATGTAGGCCAGTTCGCGCCAATTGAAACCTTTTGCCCCGATAATGCGCAGATAAAACAATGAGCCGCAGGCAGGATTTCCGCGCGGATCTTAGCGATCTCACTTCCTGGGCGAGCAGATGAGAGGACGAAGCTCTTCGACGATTACGCCCGCCTTGGGCGACAGCATGGCGCCGATCCAATTATCCGAAAACGTCCCGGCTGCGTCGGCCGGAGACAGCCAGATCACCTCGTTGGTGGCGAGTTCGATCTTCACCTCGCTGCCGATCGGGCTGCCGGCGACGGTCTGAACGTAGTGGCGCTTGATCGAGACCTGCTTGCCGGCCTGGTCGACCACACGATTGTCGCCATACTCAATCGAAACTTCACCTGCCTGATTGCTGGGGGTGCAATCTGTCGAGCGTTCGCACTGGATGACCGAAGAGAAGGTGCATTTCCATAGGAGGCCGCTCCGCCACATCGGATTATCCGCCGCATTCGTTGGTCCGGCCGCCAGCAGCAACATCACGAGTAAACGCTTCATTTGGACCTCAACCCCGCCGCCGGCCGCAAGCGGCAAACCCGTTCAAAACGGAGCGCATAATATTAAGTTAAATTAAGGTGTCCAGGGAATACAATGGTAAAGAGTAGACGTGCCAAGAGCGCTATGGGCCTCAAAAGTCTGTTTGCAAACGAGGCGGCTAAAGCGGCGCCTTTCCCGTCATCAGTTCCTGGATCGGGATTTTCAGCTTCTCGCAAATGCGCGAAATCGTGTGCAGCGTTGGGTTCGCGTCACCCTTAAGCATATGATAATAAAATATATATGTGACTTCACAGAGTTTGGCGAACTCCTCTTTGCCCATGTTGCGCTTTTCCCGCTCGCGCTCCATGACGACGGCAATGTTCTTCAGGATCACCGTCCCAAGCTCGGTCTCGGGTTTCTTACGCTTGCTCGTCATCGTCGCATAAACTATAATTAAGGTGCTACAGTGTTGGGTGAGAGAACTGCCGATGTTTGCAAATGCCACATCTATCTATGTCGTCGTCGGGATGCTGATGACGACCGCCGCGCTGCCATCCGCCGCTACGGCCAGCGAATGGGGTTGCGAGGTTCTGCTTTGTGCCTCGTCGTCCAATCCCTCGTGGAGAGGCGTCCCCGCGTGCCATCCGCCGATGAACCGGCTGATCTCCGCGATGAAGAAGCCGGGCTTCGACTGGCCAACCTGCCCGGAAGGCGGGACGGGAGAGCCGGGCTACCAGAGGTATGCGGAATGCCCGGAGGGATATCAGGTCGGAAGCAGCAGGGACCGCAACGGCTTCGCCGGATCGGGCGATCTTTGCGTCAAGACAGTCAACGTTTGCCAGAGCAATACGCACGGTCTCTATAACTCTGATCGGCAGCGGAGCTGCATACAAACGGTCTCCATTTCCCGACCGCTCAGGTCAGAGCCTTATTTCTTCGACATCAAAAATGACACCTCTGGCCAAACCGAGCGGCATTGGTTCGAACTGCACAAATAGACGCTTTTGAGCGGTTAAGGAAGGTTTAAATCCATGCGAAGTGTAAACCGCCACACGCTTCTCGGCCATGTCGGGAACATCATAACACTTAAAAATGTGCTGAAAGTGAACATCGCCACCGACCGGGAATGGGTTGCCGATGGAGAGCGGAAATCCGCACCGGAGTGGGTGCAGGTGACGATCCTCGACAAGAAGCAGGCCGAATGGATCGAGAAGAACGTGGCGCGCGGCGACCTTGTCTATGTCGAGTCCCGGATCTCGAATTCCAGCTACGAACGCGAGGGGGAGCAGGTCTATACCACCGACGTCATTGCCCAGCTTTTCAATCTCGTCTCGAAAAAGGTGGCGTGACATTCGCGCGCACGTCGTCATCATTGTGTCTGCCTGCCTGGCGCCAAGCGCCGGCACGGCCGCCGAGAACCGCCACGTCTCGGTTTCCGCCTTTCTCTGCGAACAGGCATCATGCAGCCCGGTCACCCTTCTTGTCTGGGATGGCGACAGTTTCATCCTGCGCGACGAGCGCGGGGGGCGCGAAAAAATCCGTATCGAAAACATCGATGCGCCTGAGATCGACGGGCGATGCGCCGCCGAGCGCGCTGCGGCCGTCAAGGCGAAAAGCGAACTGGCGCGGTTGCTTGCGGGACATCGGATCAAGCTGGTGAGGAGCAAGCTCGATCGGTACGGGCGCCAGTTGGCGCGCGTGGTCTCCGACGAAGGCGACGTCGGTGAGCGTCTGGTTGAGCAGGACCTCGCGCGCCGTTGGGATAGCTGGCGCGCGTCCTGGTGCCGAAGCTGACCATGATCGGTCGCGCGTGCTGCGGCGGATCTGCCGACGCCGATGGGCTTCGATTGTCGGTAATGTAAAGGAGATGAGAACTGTCGCAACGTTCGCGCGGCATATCCTGGCTCCGACGGGGGCGTCCCAATCCCGCTCTTCTGGGATGGCGGCCTGGCCCGATCCGGTGCTCGTGCGATCAACCCGCGAGGGGTCCGCTAGCGAGCTGCGGCCGCTTCGGCATGCGCCTTCGCGGTGATCGCGCCCCGGCCCGGGCCAATCATGGCGCCATCGAGCGGGAATTGGCCCGCTCCCCGATGGAGCCTCACGATGTCGCACGATCTCTCCCTTGCTCAATCCCACGCCTTCCACCTCGCTCGTACCCTGATGGTCCCCGTGACCCTTTTCCGATCCGCCGGCGAATACGGCGTGCTGCCGAGCGAGGAACTCGACGACGCCGACGTCGACGTGATCCACGAGATCGATCCCTTCGACTTCGGACCGGCTCATTGAGCCGGCTTCCTTCTGCCGCCGGGTGCCGCATCCATGCGGCGCCCGCAAGGGAAGCTGCACCGCGACGGGGCTCGGTGTCCCCTCGCCCCGACCTCCGCGCCCTTGCAGCCGCCGCTTGGTGCGGCCTTGGCGGAAGTGCTGCGCAAAAAGTGTGGACGAGGAAAGAAGGAGCGGCCGCTGGCGCGGCCGGAGATAAATGAAGAGAGCGAACATCGCGGAACTGAAGGAAAAGGTGAACTGCGGCGCGCTGCTGGAGCGCGCCGGATTCGCCGTCGACGTCAAGGAGAGCACGCGCCGGGCGGTCAAATACCGCCGCGGCGGCGAGATCGTCATCGTGACGCATGAGGGAAAGGGATGGTTCGATCCCCTAAGCGACGACAAGGGGGATATCTTCGCGCTCGCGCAACGCCTCGATCATGTCGGCTTTGCCGAGGGCCTCGAAACCGTCGCGGCCCTCGTCGGTTTCCGGACCAGCGATCCGGTCTGGGAGAAGCCAGCGCGGGAACGGCAGGCTGCGGTGGCACTGGCCGAGCAGTGGAGAGCGAGACGAACGCCCTGGCGCGGATCCGCGACCTGGCGCTATCTCGCTTCGTCTCGCTTCTTGCCCTCGACCGTCCTGCAACGGGCAATCGGGGCCGACCGGCTGCGCGAGGGACCGTACGGCAGCATGTGGGCGGCACACACGGATGATGCCGGCATCGTCTGCGGATGGGAGGAGCGCGGTCCGGAATGGCGGGGATTTTCGACAGGCGGTTCGAAGACCCTCTTCCGCCTCGGCAGGCCCGACGCGCTGCGGATATGCGTCACGGAAGCGGCGATCGACGCCATGAGCCTCGCGGCCTTCGAAGGGCTTCGCGACGGTTCGCTCTACCTCAGCACCGGCGGGGGATGGTCTCCCCTCACTGACGCCGCGTTGCGCGCTCTCGCAGCGCGGCCCGGCGTCATGCTGGTTGCCGCGACCGACGCGAACGATCAGGGCCAAACCTATGCGGAGCGCCTGCGACTGCTCGCGGAGAGCACTGACTGCGCATGGCAGCGGCTCCGGCCGACGGCCGACGACTGGAATGAGGCGCTGCAGCAGATGGGGAAGGAGGAGAGGGAAAGGAGGGAAGAATGGTGAAAGAGGAGGCCTGCCGCATGCGCGCCGCCCGCGTCAAGGGAGGCTTCGCCCGGCAGAGCCGGCCCTTGACCCGGCCGATCGCGATGCCGGCGGCGCGGAAGGGGTAACAAAGGACTGAACAAGAAGGCAGGTCGAAAAGGCTGTGCCGCGCTTCGGTCCGACAACCCCGAAGGAGCCGCACATGACCCCCGCATCCGCTATCCGCAAGGTTTTCCAGGGCGTCGCCGATCGCCACCAGATGTATCGCATGTTCGACCGCCATGCCGGGCGCACGAAGCGCCACGCCGATGATGCAACGACCCTCTATGCCGGCGAGTTTTTCGAGATCGGCGATGTCGAGCATGACTACATGTTCGCCGTGGAGGCTCCGCTGTGGATCCGCGGCTCGATGTTCGCGCTCCGCCAGTTCCTGACCGGCTCGGTGACCTCGGTCTTCTTCGCCCTGCGCATCGACGACGCCATCCGCTACTTTCACGGTTATTGCGATCTTTCCGACGAAGGGTCGGTCGAGCGGATGCGTCTCGCCATCATCGAGCGCGAAAGCCGGCCGGTCCGGGCGATGACACGCGAGGAACGTCTTGAGCACATCTGGAGCAGCACCGCAGAACCCTATCGTGGCTACGCGGACCATCGCTGGCCCTACGCGTCGCGCGGCAAGCGCACTGTGCTCTTCTTCGGTGGCAAGCTGGGCAGCGTCCCGAGATTGCTTGAATCTCTCACAGACGAGGAGGTGGCCGCCAAGCTGCCCGTGCATTTGCGCTACCTGCCCGACGCGGCTGCGGCGTGACGGAGGCAACGATGGCAGAGTACCGTTTTCCGACCGTGGTGACGCCGGAGATTCCTTCCGCCGACATGACACCGCTTGAGGCGCTGATCCTGTCCACCGCTTTCGATGAAACGCCTGCAGCCGGCGGTTCGTACTTCCATGCGCGGTTTGGTCCGAGCGACATCCTGACGATCGATGCTCAGACCGTGCGCCGCGCGCTTGAAGCGTCGGCCGGTATCGAGAGCCCCGTCCTTGAACACGTCACATCGCTCATCGAGGAACTTGATGCGCAGGGAGACGATGTCCCCGATGACCTGGACATCGATGTGAGCGATGGCGGTCATGGATGGGTCGAAATCCTGGAGGCAGTCGTCGCCCGGTCGAAAACGATCGACGAGATCGTGGTCACGGCAGCGTTTACCTGCAGCAAGATGCGGCCGAACGGCTTTGGCGGCAGTGTGATGCGGATTTCCAAGGAGCGCACGCAGTACGCATCTACGCACGATATGCTCCACACCATGCGCACGGATGCGACGATGCCGACCGACGGCGGGCATGAGATCCGCGGTCGCCTCGAAGCCATCGCCGCAGAGGCTGGCTGGGATAGTTTCACCCTTCTGCTGCTGATCGCCCGCTGGCTCGAAAGCTCCGGTTCCGGCGAAAGGCTCATCCGCCATCTCGACGAGATCGCAACGGCTGAGGATGCGCCCGAATAGGCGCTTCCACCTTCACCACCCCTGTATCCATTCCCCCGCCCGGCCATCGCGCCGGGTTCTTCACTTTCCGGAAGGAGAATCTCATGGACCACCTCGAAACCACCGTCGTCATCACGCCGGCGATCCCGTTCGACGACATGACGCCGCTCGAACGGCTTGTGCTCTCGCATGTCTTCGACGCCGATGTGACCCATGACGGTCTGCAACTCTTTAGTGATCGTGGCGCGGCGAACGTGCTGCAATTTTCGACCACTGAAGTCGCGACGGCCTATGCGGCATCGTCGGCAATGTCGGACAGCGACCTGAACCGGATCGTCGCGCGATACTGGACCGACGCGGACGGGGCAGGGGAAACGGTCGAAATCCCCATGTTCGGCATGTCGTGGGAGTCCGTCCTGATGAACATCGTGGCGCGCTCCAGCATCCTCACCGAAATCAGGGTGCTGGAGTGGTATCGGCATCCTTCACAGAGGCCGGACAGTTTCGGCGCGAATGTCATTCTGATCACTGCGAATGCCGTCGTCGGCATAGACAGCGACGATCTGCTGGAGCAGATGCGCGCCGAGACCGAGACGCGGTGGTCGGCCGAAACCTTCAGGCGGTCGACTGGCGTCCCTGATCCTGCCGGCGCCAATCCCGCCGTGGACCGGATGCGCCAGGTCATCGACCCACGGCGCGATGCTAGGCTTCCGAGGGAGAACTCCGCTCTTGTTTCACGCGAGCAGGATTCCCGAGCCGGGTTCATCCGCTTCATCGAGTCCTTCGGCGCGCCCGTCCCTGTCGTGGCCTCGGCGGATGAGCGCTGGCAGGAGACAGTGCTCTTTTGCTGGGAAGCAATGAAGCATTTCCAAAGCTGCCTCATGAACGATCGGCCCATCGTACCGAGCGTCTATGCGATGCTTGAGGTCTGGGCCGTGGTCGGCTCGCTTCAGATGCGCCGCTGGGCCATGCCCGTGGCGGATCTCGCTCTGCGGATCCACGACCATCTGGGCGAGCAGCTGATCAACCCACCGTCGCCCTTTGACCTCGACTTCGTGCCGGCTGTCATCGAGGTCCTGAGCTGGACGCAGAACGGCCCCGAGCTTCCGGGTTCGATCGAGGAGACGGCCGTCAAGGTCCTCGCCAAACTGGTGGATTATCGGGAGAAGCGTCGATGAGCTACCGCGTTTCATGGGACATCGACATCAATGACGCAGCCTCTCCGCTTGACGCGGCTCGCAAGGCGCACGAGATCGTCCGCCGGAGGGGCACGTCCGCCAACGTCTATAATGTCGAGGCACCGGACGGCGTAGTCACCGTCGTCGATCTGGAGGCGGCCAACGGCCCGAAGGCACCAGACCCCGCGCCGTCGCTTCAGGAGGTACTTGCGGCGGCTGAGAGCTTTATCTCCGGTTTCGAAGGCGATGAGGTGCAGGAGGGCGTTGATCAGCTGCTTGCCGATATCCGGGCCGCAATGCGTGGCCGCACCGATCGGCAGATTGTCGACGAAACCAACGCGCTTGCTCGCTACATGATGGCCGAGCTTGTTGGCACCGGCTACCAGGTGGCGGACACCTGGAGGTTCCACGAGGAGACCGATCCGAGAAGCCGGAAGGCGTGGAAACATGCTGTGGCGATCATGGAAATGATCACCTTCACCGATGCGGAGGACGCCCTCTCCAACCTCGATCCGGCCGCGCAGGATCTGGAAGACACTTTTGCCGGCCGCGTCAACTATGCGGCGACGGTGATTGCCCGGAAGGGTGGACAGACCCAGATTTTCGATTGCCCCGATGAATCCGGAGTCGCTGAAAGTGAGAGAAAAATAGTCACATTGACTTTCGTGCCTGAGGCCTGGGTGAACGACTACGCGGTCGTCGTCGATCCAGAAGGCCGATGTGAATGGCCCGTTTTGCGAAAGCTCTTCCTCGAAAAATTCTCGACGGAGAATGAATGGAACGAACGCCATCAGGATAGGGACGACATGCGCTTTGAAGGCGCGGCGCCGGCCTGGGTCCGCTCTTGGGCAGGTCCTTTTGAAGTTGAATTAGTCGATGACCCGGCGTCGGTTTGGCCCGCTCTCGAAATCGGTAGTTCCAAAGGAAATTAAATCAGAAAATCAGGGTCTATCCCGCATGCGCGTCCGGCCCGTCAAGGGCAGGCGCTGCCGCTAACGCGGCCCTTGACCGGCCGCCCACGATGCGGTCTGCGGACCGTGTACGAACGGGTCTGAAGAAGGCAGGACGTCGCTCCGCCTCAGACCCGAGAAACGCCGGGTGCGGGGGGAGGGGCGGGGCGGGGGCGGGGCGCGTTGCGGGGGGAGGGGGGGGGGGGCGGGCGGGGGGGGGGGGCGGGGGGGGGGGTGGGCCTTTGGCGCGGGACATGTTCGGCAACACCGCGCTGACGTCCGGTCTCGGCCTTGGCCTTGGCATGGGCGCCACGGCCTTTGGCGGGCACGATCCCTTCGCCGCCAACGACGACGAGCCGGATCCGACGCCGCCGGCCCCCGCCCCGGCTCTGCCGATCGCCGCGGCCCGCAAGCCCGCGCGCAAACAGGGTGCGCGCTGCAATTTCTATCTCGATGATGACGGCCGCGGCCTTGCCGCCGGCTGGAAGGAGCGCGCGAAGGCAAACGTCGCCGCCATCCTCGTCGCAGGCGAGATCGAGAAGCAAGATCGGCCGGCGATGCGGGAGGAGCAGGAGAAACTTATCCGCTTCACCGGCTTTGGCGCCAGTGAACTTGCCAACGGCATGTTCCGCCGGCCGGGCGAGATCGAGTTTCGCGATGGCTGGGAGGATCTCGGCGGCCTGCTCGAGGCGGCAGTCGACGAGGCCGACTATGCCTCGCTTGCCCGCTGCACCCAGTATGCGCATTTCACGCCTGAATTCATCGTCCGGGCGATCTGGGCGGGTCTCCAGCGGCTCGGCTGGCGCGGCGGCCGCGTGCTGGAGCCGGGCATCGGCACGGGGCTGTTCCCCGCGCTGATGCCGGAGGCTTATCGCGCCAGCAGCCATGTCACCGGTATCGAGCTTGATCCGGTCACGGCGCGCATCGTGCGGCTGTTGCAGCCAAAGGCCCGCATCGTCAACGCCGACTTCGCCCGCACCGATCTCGGCGTCGTCTATGACCTTGCCGTCGGCAATCCGCCCTTCTCCGACCGCACCGTGCGTTCCGACCACCACTATCGTCCGCTTGGCCTGCGGCTTCACGATTACTTCATCGCCCGCGCGATCGATCTCCTAAAGCCCGGCGCGCTGGCCGCCTTCGTCACCAGCAGCGGCACGATGGACAAAGCAGACGCCACCGCGCGCGAGCACATCGCCAGATCGGCCAACCTGGTCGCGGCCATCCGCTTGCCCGAGGGCAGCTTCCGCCGCGATGCCGGCACGGACACCGTCGTCGACATCCTCTTTTTCCGCAAGCGCAAGATCGCAGAGCCGGAAGGCGACAATTGCTGGCTCGACGTCGAAGAAGTTCGGGCGGCCACCGAGGACGAAGGCGCCATCCGCGTGAATCGCTGGTTCGCGAACACTCCGGGCTTCGTTCTCGGCGAGCACGCGCTGACCTCCGGCCCGTTCAGCGAGACTTATACCTGCCAATGGCGCGCTGGCGAGGATCTGGAAACCGTGCTGAAGGCTACGGTCAGCCTTCTTCCGGAAGGCCTCTATGACGGCGAGCCGACCGAGATCGACCTCGATCTTGAGGAGCAACTGGCCGAGATCGTCGATCTGCGGCCTGGGAACGCCAGTGTGCGCGAGGGTAGCTACTTCATCGACAACCGGCAGGGCCTGATGCAGATCGTCGACGGCCAGCCGGTAGCGATCAAGGTCCGGAAGGGCCGCACCGGCGATGGGCTCTCCGAGAAGCACGCCCGCATCATTCAGAAGCTGATCCCAGTTCGCGACGCAGTGCGCGAAGTGCTGAAGGCTCAGGAAACCGGCCGGCCGTGGCGCGACCTTCAGGTCCGCCTGCGCATCGCCTGGTCGACCTTCGTCCGTGACTTCGGCCCGATCAACCACACCACCGTCATCATCACCGAGGATGCGGAGAGCGGCGAGACGCGCGAAACGCATCGGCAGCCGAACCTTCAGCCCTTCAGGGATGACCCTGATTGCTGGCTGGTCGCTTCGATCGAGGACTACGACCTCGACACCGACACGGCCAAGCCCGGCCCGATCTTCACGAAGCGGGTCATCTCGCCCCCTGCCCCGCCGGTCGTGACCAATGCCGGCGACGCACTCGCCGTCGTTCTCAACGAACGCGGCCGCGTCGATCTCGATCATATCGCCGAGTTGCTGCATAGCGACCGTGATCAGGTGCTCGACCAACTCGGTGAAACCGTCTTCCAGGATCCGGCCGATGGATCGTGGCAGACGGCCGACGCCTATCTCTCGGGTCCGGTCCGCACCAAGCTTGCCGCCGCCGAGGCCGCCGCCGCGCTCGATCCGATCTTCGCACGGAACGTGCGCGCGTTGCAGGATGTCCAGCCGGCGCCGCTGCGTCCGTCCGACATCACCGCGCGTCTTGGTGCGCCCTGGATCCCGGCCGCCGACGTCGTCGCCTTCGTCAAGGAGAAGATGGACGCGGAGATCAAGATCCACCATATGCCGGAACTCGGCTCCTGGACGGTCGAGGCCCGGCAGCTCGCCTACCGCGCCGCCGGCACATCGGAATGGGGCACCAGCCGCCGACATGCCGGTGAGCTGCTTGCGGATGCCCTCAACAGCCGGGTGCCGCAGATCTTCGACACCTTCAAGGATGTCGGCGGCGAGCGGCGCGTCCTAAACGTCGTCGATACCGAAGCGGCCCGCGAAAAGCTGCAGAAGATCAAAAGCGAGTTCGAGCGTTGGGTCTGGACCGATCCCGATCGCACCGACCGCCTGGCCGGCGTCTATAACGAGCGCTTCAACAACCTCGCGCCGCGCAAGTTCGACGGTTCCCATCTCCAGCTTCCCGGCGCTTCCGCAGCCTTCACGCTCTATAGCCACCAGAAGCGCGGCATCTGGCGCATCATTGCCGATGGTGCCACCTATCTTGCGCACGCCGTCGGCGCCGGCAAAACGATGACCATCGCCGCCGCCATCATGGAGCAGCGCCGTCTCGGTCTGATCGCGAAGGCTATGCTGGTCGTTCCCGGCCATTGCCTGGCGCAGGCGGCGCGCGAGTTCCTCGCCCTCTATCCCAATGCCCGCATCCTCGTCGCCGATGAGACCAACTTCACCAAGGACAAGCGGGCGCGCTTCCTGTCGCGGGCGGCCACCGCCACCTGGGATGCGATCATCATCACCCACTCGGCTTTCAAGTTCATCGGCGTGCCCTCCGCCTTCGAACAGCAGATGATCCAGGACGAGCTGCAGCTGTTCGAAGAGCTGTTGACCAGGGTGGAGCCGGAGGACCGGGTTTCGCGAAAACGGCTGGAACGCCTGAAGGAAGGTCTGGAAGAGCGGCTTCAGGCGCTTGCCACCCGCAAGGACGATCTCCTGACCATCTCGGAGATCGGCGTCGACCAGATTGTTGTCGACAAGGCGCAGGAATTCCGCAAGCTGTCCTTCGCGACCAACATGAGCACTTTGAAGGGAATCGATCCGAACGGCTCGCAACGCGCCTGGGATTTATACGTCAAGTCGCGGTTCATCGAAACCAAAAACCCCGGCCGCGCGCTGGTGCTCGCCTCCGGCACACCGATCACCAACACGCTCGGTGAGATGTTCTCCGTCCAGCGCCTGCTCGGTCATGAGGCCCTGCACGAACGCGGCCTGCACGAATTTGACGCCTGGGCGTCCTGCTTTGGCGAGACGGTCACGGAGCTCGAGATCCAACCGTCCGGCAAATATAAGCCGGTCAGCCGCTTTGCGAGTTTTGTCAACGTCCCTGAATTGATCGCGATGTTCCGGGCCTTCGCCGACGTCGTCATGCCTGCCGACCTTCGCGAATATGTCCGGGTACCGGCAATCTCCACCGGGGGGCGGCAGATCGTCACCGCCAAGCCGAC
>Ga0066256_1001419_pt1 | contig 33547 bp, 32 predicted proteins | sample ThiBio_1000_biof_FD_87107 | JGI IMG/M metagenome (GOLD analysis project Ga0066256, IMG submission 87107) | Wastewater bioreactor microbial communities from Cape Town, South Africa - Thiocy_expt_1000_biof (version 2) | ecosystem: Engineered > Bioreactor > Thiocyanate-remediating >... | reverse complement strand
TGGGGCAAGACGCGGGGGGGCGCGGAATGGGTGCATGCGCTGGCGCTGGCGCGGCCGGAAAGCCGGATCGCGCTGGTGGCCGAGACGCTTGGCGACGCGCGCGAGGTGATGATCGACGGCGTGTCGGGCATCTGCCGCATCGCGCGGCGCTTGCGGCCGGACTTCGAGGCCTCGCGCCGCCGGCTCGTCTGGCCGAACGGGTCCATCGGGCAGATCTTCTCCTCGGAGGACCCGGAGAGTTTGCGCGGGCCGCAGTTCCATTTCGGCTGGTGCGACGAGCTCGGCAAATGGAAGCACGCGCAGGAGACCTGGGACATGCTGCAATTCGGCCTGCGCCTCGGCGACGATCCGCGCGTGCTGGTGACGACGACGCCGCGCCCGGTGCCGCTGCTGCGGGCGCTCGCCGCCGATCCGGCGACGGCGGTGCGGCGCATCGCGACCGCCGACAATGCCAAGAACCTCTCGCCGGGTTTCCTTTCCGCCATGGCCGACCGCTACGGCGGCACGCGGCTCGGGCGGCAGGAGCTCGACGGCGAGCTGATCGCCGACCGCGAGGACGCGCTCTGGACGAGGGCGCGGCTGGAGGCGATCCGGCTGCGCCAGCCGGGGCCGCTGTCACGCATCGTCGTGGCGGTCGATCCGCCGGCGACGGCGTCCGCGGCTTCGGTCTGCGGCATCGTCGTCGCGGGGCTGGATGGCAGCGGCCGCGCGGTGGTGCTGGCGGATGGATCGGTGACGGGCGCGAGCCCGGCGGGCTGGGCGGGCGCGGTGGTGCGCGCCTTCCGGCGCTTCGATGCCGACCGGGTGGTGGCCGAGGTGAACCAGGGCGGCGACATGGTGACGGCGATGCTGAAGAGCGTCGACGCCAACCTGCCTGTTGCGACGGTGCGGGCGACGCGCGGGAAATTCCTGCGCGCCGAGCCGGTGGCGGCGCTCTACGAGCAGGGGCGCGTCGCCCATGCCGGCGCCTTCGCCGAGCTGGAGGACCAGATGTGCGATTTCGGTCCGGACGGGCTGTCCGCCGGCCGCTCGCCGGACCGGCTCGACGCGCTCGTCTGGGCGCTGACGGCGCTGGTGATCAACCGGCAGGGCGAGCCGCGGGTACGAGGGATCTGACGATGGATATCGAACGCAAGGTCTTTTTCGATGCCGTGCGCGGGACGCTCTACGGCGGGCGGCTGGCGCGCGGCCAGGTGGGCGGCATGGTGGCGCTCCTCGACCGCTTCGAGCGGGGCGACGAGACGGCCGACCGCCGCTTCCTCGGCTATATGCTGGCGACGGCCCATCACGAGACGGGCGGGCGCATGCAGCCGGTGCGCGAGACCTTCGCCGCGAGCGACGCGGCGGCCATCGCGCATCTCGACCGGGCCTTTTCCGAGGGGCGTCTGCCGCAGGTCTCCGCGCCCTATTGGCGGCGGGACGCGGACGGCAAGAGCTGGCTCGGGCGCGGGCTGGTGCAGATCACCCACCGGCGCAACTACGAGCGGCTTTCGGCGCTGACGGGAGTCGACCTCGTCGCGCGGCCGGGGCGGGCGATGGAGTTGGCGGTGTCGGTGGAAATCCTGTTTGCGGGCATGCTGCAGGGCGCTTTCACGGGACGGCGGCTGGCGGATCATTTTTCGGGCAGCGGTTCGGACTGGGTGGGCGCGCGGCGGATCGTCAACGGGCTGGACCGGGCGGAACGCGTGGCGGGATATGGTCGGGCGTTTCTTGCGGCGCTGGGCGGGGAGGAGGGCAAGGCCCCTCCCTAAATCCCTCCCCACAAGGGGGAGGGACTTAACCTGCCGCACCCTTTGCATTCCATTTCGAACGATGAGCAAGCCTCCTTCTTCTCCCCCTTGTGGGGGAGATGCCGGCAGGCAGAGGGGGCGGCCCCGCGAGGCAGGGGCGTTACGCGGGGAACCCCTCCCCAACCCCTCCCCACAAGGGGGAGGGACTGAATGTGCCGCGCCCTTGGCGTTCCATTTCGAACGGTGAGCAAGCCTCCATCCTTCTCTTGCTTGTGGAGCAAATGTCGCCACGCAGAGGGGGACTTGCGCCTCTTGCCGGCAATCACGAACCGACACGATCGAGGACATCATGAAACTGCCATCCTTCCTCACGCGCCGCCGCCAGGCGGCGGAAACCAAAGCGTCGGGCTTCTTCACGCTGACGGCGGAGGGCCGGGCGCACTGGTCGAGCCGGTCCTATGCCTCGCTGTCGCGCGAGGGCTTCATGAAGAACCCGGTGGCGCACCGGGCGGTGCGCATGATCGCGGAGGCGGCGGCCTCGGTGCCGTGGCTTGCCTATGAGGGCGAGAGGGAGCGGCCGGAGGATTTTCGGCTTGCGCTGCTTTCCCGGCCGAACGGGCGCATGGCGGGGACGGACTTCTTCGAGACGCTGTACGGGCATCTCCTGCTCTCCGGCAACGCCTTCGTCGAGGGCGTGCAGGTGGGCGAGGAGCTGCGCGAGCTGCATCTGCTGAGGCCCGACCGGATGCGCATTATCGAGGGGCGGGACGGGTGGCCGGAGGCTTATGAATACCGCACCGGCAATCATGTGCGCCGGCATGCTGCGGGCGAGGGGCAGGCGATCCTGCATCTGAGGCTCTTCCATCCGCTCGACGACCAGCTCGGCTTCGCCCCGCTGGAAGCGGCCTCCATGGCGCTCGACCTCTCCAATGCGGCGGCGATCTGGAACAAGGCGCTGCTCGACAATTCGGCGCGGCCTTCCGGGGCACTCGTTTACCAGCCGAAGGAGGGCGGCAACCTTTCGCCGGATCAGTACGACCGGCTGAAGAGCGAGCTGGAGGAAGGCTATTCCGGCGCGGTGCGCGCCGGTCGGCCGATGCTGCTGGAGGGCGGGCTCGACTGGAAGGCGATGGGGCTTTCGCCGCGCGAGATGGATTTCGTGGAGGCCAAGAACGGGGCGGCGCGCGACATCGCGCTCGCCTTCGGCGTGCCGCCCATGCTGATCGGCATTCCGGGCGATGCGACCTATGCCAATTACCAGGAGGCCAACCGCGCCTTCTGGCGCCTGACCGTGCTGCCGCTCGTCAGCCGCACGGCGGCGTCCTTCGCGGCGTGGTTCTCCGAGGAGGGGGAGGCGCTGCGGCTGGTGCCGGACCTCGACCAGGTGAGCGGGCTCGTGGCGGAACGCTCCGAGCTCTGGGCGCGGGTGGGCACGGCGGGGTTTTTGACCGACGAGGAGAAGCGGCGGGCGGTGGGGTATTGAGGGGAGCGTTCGCCCCTCATCCGGCCTGCCGGCCACCTTCTCCTTGGCTGCGGGGAGAAGGGGATATGCCGCGCCGGTTTCCCCACTCTTCAACGTTGCGTAGGGCACGTCCCCTCTCCCCGCTTGCGGGGAGAGCGACTGTCTTGAGCTGCAAGCCAAGAAAGGGCTTGGGAATGAGGAGCTTGTTGAGAATTTCGGTGTCCCATCCTTGCGCATAGCGGGCGTGGTCCCCGGCCGGAGCTTGGCCCAAGCGACTGTACGGGCTTGGGAAATCCTGGCGAGTGTCCCTTGCTCTCCCACGAACTTCAAGTTCTCAGAGTTATCGGGCTTGATCGCCAATCCCCCCGAACCGGCCAGTCCGGGAAGCAAAGTCCAAGTTACAAGGGGTAGGGTGAGGGGCAGCGAAGATTCTCGTGCGAAATCAAAAATGTAAACGAGAAGCGTGAATCGCTTTGCCGATCTCCGGATTCAACCTCTGAAGGCGTTGAATCGGATTTCGAACAAAACACCGCAAGGGATTCAAAAGACTCGAAGGATCACCGTCGCCGGCCCCTGCGCGTCGGCGATTGCGGCCGCCTTTGGCCGCCCTTCTGGATTTCCATAATAATCTGAGAGGCTTAACAATGGCTGACATCGGAAACGACGGCGGGCTGTGGACGGCCCGGCTCATCGGCGCGTCCGCGGGCGCGGCCGTATCGCTCATCTATCTCCTGCCGAAGAGCCGCCGCGAGGCGGGGTGCCGCTTCCTGACCGGGCTTGCCTGCGGGCTCGTCTTCGGCGGGCCGGCGGGGCTTTGGATCGCGGTCCGGCTCGGCATCGCGAGCTATCTCGGGCCGGCGGAGGTGCTGCTGACCGGTTCGGCCGCGGCCAGCCTTTCGGCCTGGTGGGGGCTCGGCGTGCTGGCGCGGCTGGCGGAGAAGATGAGGCAGTAGCCAATAGGAAATAGGCAGTAGGGGGGCGGCTTTGTCGGGAACCCTACTGCCGACTGCCTACCCCCTAATTCCTTCCAGGAGAGACCAATGACAACCGACGACCTGCCGGTCTGGCGGACGAAGAAATATGCCGATCTGACGCTTGCGGGCGTTTCCGGCGACGGGGTGTTTTCCGGCTATGCCAGCCTGTTCGGCGAGGTGGACCTCGGCAAGGACGCGATTGCGCCCGGCGCCTTCGTGCAGTCGCTGCGAAAGCGCGGCGCCTCGGGCGTGCGCATGCTGTTCCAGCACGATCCGGCCGAACCCATCGGCCGCTGGCGCACCATCCGCGAGGACGAGCGCGGGCTCTATGTCGAGGGCGTGCTGTCGCCCGGCGTCGCCCGGGCGCGCGAGGTGCTGCAGCTCATGAAATCGGGCGCGCTCGACGGGCTGTCCATCGGCTTCCAGACGGTGCGTTCCAGGACCGACCGGGGCAGCGGCGTGCGCCGCATCCTGGAGGCGGACCTTTGGGAGATCTCGATCGTCACCTTTCCCATGCTGCCTTCGGCGCGGGTGTCGAACGTGAAGAATGCGCGGTGGTTCCGCGACCGGGAAACGGAGCTCGTGCGCACCGTGCGCCGGGCGGCCCGGATGATGAAACGCTAACAGGAGAGACCAGGCATGACGCAGACGACGAAGACCGCGCCGGAGACCAAGGCCGTGCCGGAAACGATGACCGCCGCCTTCGACGACTTCATGGAGGCCTTCGAGGCCTTCAAGGAGACGAACGACCGCAGGCTCGGTGAGATCGAGCAGAAGCTCACGGCAGATGTGGTGACGCGCGACAAGGTGGACCGCATCAACCGCGCCATGGACGAGCACAAGCGCGTGCTCGACGGGCTGGCGCTGAAGAAGGCGCGCCCGGCGCTCGGCGGGACCGGCGAGGGCTCGCCCGAGGCGGCCGGGCACAAGGCGGCCCTCTACGCCTATATGCGCCGGGGGGACGAGAGCGCGCTTCGTTCGCTGGAGGGCAAGGCCATGTCGGTCGGCTCGGCGGCGGACGGCGGCTATCTCGTGCCGCCGGAAACCGATACGGAGATCGGCCGGAGGCTTTCCGCCGCTTCGCCGATCCGGGCGCTGGCGACGGTGCGGCAGGTCTCCGGTGCGGTGCTGAAGAAGCCCTTCGCGACCTCCGGCATGGCCTGCGGCTGGGTGGCGGAGACGGCCTCGCGGCCGCAGACCAATGCCGCGCAGCTTGCCGAGCTCTCCTTCCCGACCATGGAGCTTTACGCCATGCCGGCGGCGACGGCGGCGCTGCTCGACGATGCGGCGGTGGACGTGGAAAGCTGGATCGCCTCGGAGGTCGACATCGTCTTCGGCGAGCAGGAAGGCACGGCCTTCGTCTCCGGCGACGGCACCAACAAGCCGAAGGGGTTCCTCAGCTATACCAATGTCGCCGACAGCGGCTGGAGCTGGGGCAATATCGGCTATATCGCCACGGGCGCGGCCGGCGCCTTCAAGGCGAGCGGGCCGTCCGACACGCTGATCGACACGATCTATGCGCTGAAGGCGGGGCACCGGCAGAATGCCAGCTTCGTCATGAACCGCAAGACGCAGAGCGCGATCCGCAAGTTCAAGGATGCGGACGGCAACTACCTCTGGCGCCCGCCGGCAACGCCGGGCCAGGCGGCCTCGCTGATGGGCTTTGCCATCGCCGAGGCCGAGGACATGCCGGATGTGGCGGCCGACAGCGCCTCCATCGCCTTCGGCGATTTCCGCGCCGGCTATCTCGTCGTCGACCGCACGGGCGTTCGCGTGCTGCGAGATCCCTATTCGGCCAAGCCCTATGTGCTGTTCTACACCACCAAGCGCGTCGGCGGCGGGGTGCAGAACTTCGAGGCGATCAAGCTGGTGAAGTTCGCGGCGAGCTGAGCCGTGGGCGCAAGCGTTTGCGCTCCCTCTCCCCGCTTGCGGGGTGAGGGTCGGGGTGAGGGGCGACCCGGCTCGGGGCCTTGCCGTGGATCGCCCCTCATCCGCCTGCCGTCCCCATCTCCCCGCGAGCGGGGAGATGGGATCGCGGGGCGACGGTTTCTTTTCACAATTTCCCTCGCACCGGCGGGCGTTCCCTACCGCCGGTGCCGCGGGCGCGGTTTTCCTCCCGGCCGCGCCCGCATTTCCTCCATCAGACAGGATTGCCATGACCATTGCCGAACTCTTGCCGCCGGCCGTGGAGCCGGTCACGCTCGCCGAGGTGAAGGCGCATCTGCGCCTCGATACGGACGACGAGGATGCGCTGCTTTCGGCGCTGGTCCGCACGGCGCGCCAATATATGGAGGCCGAGACGGGGCTTTGCCTGATCGTGCGGCTGCTGCGGCTCTATCTCGACGACTGGCCGGAGGGCAGGGTGATTCAGATTGCCAGAGGGCCGGTGCAAGCCATTGAAATGCTGACGGTCTACGATGATTTCGGCGCGCCGGTCGACGTGAATACGGCCGACTATGTCCTCGACGGCGCGGCGCGGCCGGCGCGGCTCATCCTGCCCGAACGGCCGGCGACGGCGCGGGCGATGAACGGCATCGAGATCGATTTCACCGTCGGCTTCGGCGAGAGCGGCGCGGATGTGCCGGATACGTTGAAGCGGGCGCTGCTGCTGCATGTCGCCGCCATGTTCGAGCTGCGCGGCGTGCTCGCCGCCGAGGATCAGCCGGGGGCGGTGCCGGAGGGTTACGACCGGCTCGTCTCGCCATATCGGCTCAGGAGGCTGTGATGGCAAGGACGCTCGATCCCGGCCGGCTGAAGGCCCGCCTCGTGCTGGAGCGGCCGGAGGAAGTACCGGACGGACAGGGCGGCGCGACGGTAGGCTTTGCCACTGTCGCGACGCTCTGGGCTTCCATCGAGCCCGTCGCCATGCGGGCCGAGGAGGCGGCGGGAACGTTGCCTGTGACGGTGACGCACCGCATCCGGCTGCGCCGGCGCGATGACCTTGCCGGCGGCATGCGGCTGCGCAAGGACGCGCGGCGCTTCGCCATCCGCGCCTTCCGCGATCCCGACGAGACGGGGCGCTACACGCTCTGCGACTGCGAGGAGATCAAGCCATGAGCGCGGCTTCCACCCTGCAGAAGGCCATTTTCGCCCGTCTCTCGGGCGATGCGGCGCTGGTGTCGCTGGTCGGCGCGGCGGGCATCACCGACAGGCGGCTTGCCGAACCGGCTACGCCGCTGCTGGTGATCGCCGGCATCGACAGCACGGACCATTCGACCGCCACCGAGGCGGGCGAGGACCATGTCGTGACGCTGGAGGCCTGGTCGGAGGCGGCGGGGCACCGGCAGGCGCAGGCGATCGCGGCCGCCGCCCGCGCCGCGCTGCACGATGCGGCGCTGGTGCTGGCCGGCCATCACCTCGTGCTGCTCTTCCATCTCGACACGCGCCTGCGGCGCGACGGCAAGTCCCGCTTCCATCGCGCGGAAATGCGCTTCCGCGCGGTGACGGAGCCGGATGCCTGACATCTCTTTCACGGAAAGGACCTAGCCATGGTGGCACAGAAGGGGCGGGACCTCCTGCTCAAGATCGACAACGGGGCGGGCTTTGCGACGGTCGCGGGGCTGCGTTCGAAGCGGCTGTCGTTCAACGCCGCGCTCGTCGACGTGACGGATGCGGAATCGGCGGGGCGCTGGCGCGAACTGCTCGGCGGGGCGGGCGTGCAGCGCGCGGCGCTCTCCGGCAGCGGCATCTTCAAGGACCAGGCGTCCGATGCGCTGGTGCGTTCGCTGTTCTTCGCCGGCACCATTGCCGGCTGGCAGATCGTCATTCCGGATTTCGGCACGGTGACGGGGCCGTTCCAGATTGCTTCGCTGGAATATTCCGGTGCGCATGACGGCGAGGTGCTGTTCGAGATCGCGCTGGAATCGGCCGGCGCGCTGACCTTCGGGGCGCTCTGATGGGCGCGCGGGCAAACCGGCAGCGCGGCGAGATCGAGGCCTGCCTCGACGGCGAGACGCGTGTGCTGTGCCTGACGCTCGGCGCGCTGGCGGAGCTGGAGACGGCCTTCGCCGTCGATAGCTTGACGGGGCTGGCCGAGCGCTTTTCCAGCGGCCGGCTGAAGGCGGAGGATCTCATCCGCATCATCGGCGCCGGCCTTCGCGGCGGCGGCAACCTCTTCAGCGACGAGGACGTGGCGGCGATGGCGGTGGCGGAAGGGCTGGCGGGCTTCGCCCGCATCGCCGCCGAATTGTTGCAGGCGACGTTCGGCGGCAGCGGGGCGGGGCAAAACCCTCCGCCGCCGCATCCGGCCTGAGCGGCGAGACGCCGGCCTTCCCCTGGGAGGCGGTGCTTCATGCCGGGCTCTGCCGGATGCGGCTTCCCGCAAGGGATTTCTGGGCGATGACGCCGCGCGAACTCGGCTTCGCGCTCGGCCTGCTGCGGCCCCCGGCCGGCGCGCCCGGCCGGGCGGGGCTCGCGGCGCTGATGCGGGCCTTTCCCGACAAGAAGGAGTGAACCATGGCCGACAGGAACGACACCCCGCTTTCCGCCACGCGGACGGAGGCCGAGGCGCTTTCGGGCGTCTTCGACGACCTGGAGGCGCGCTCGCGCTCCTTCGGTTTTGCGCTCACCAATGCGCTGAAGGGCGCGGTGGTGGACGGCAAGGGGCTGGAGAGCGTGCTGCGCGGGCTGGCGCTGCGCATGAGCGATATCGCGCTTTCGGTGGGCATGAAGCCGCTGGAGGGGCTGCTGAGTTCCGGCATTTCCAGCCTGCTCGGCGGCGTCACGCCGTTCGCCAAGGGGGGCGTCGTGTCCTCGCCGACCTATTTCGGCAGCGGCGGCGGGCTCGGGCTGATGGGCGAGGCGGGGGCGGAAGCGATCCTGCCGCTCAGGCGCGGGCCGGACGGGGCGCTGGGCGTTGCAACGGACGGCGGGGGCGGCGGGTCGCGCATCGTCTTCAACGTGACGACGCCGGACGCGGCGAGCTTCCGCAAGTCCGAGGGGCAGATCGCCGCCATGCTGACCCGCGCGGTGGGGCGGGGGCAGCGGAGTTTGTGAGTGGGGAAGCCCCCTCCCCAACCCCTCCCCACAAGGGGGAGGGGCTTACCGTGCCGCTCCCTTAGCATTCTATTTTGAGTGGTGAGCAAGCCTCACGCTTTCTCCCCCCTTGTGGGGGAGATGCCGGCAGGCAGAGGGGGCGGCCCCGCGAAGCAGGGGCGTTACACGGGAAGAACCCCTCCCTAAATCCCTCCCCACAAGGGGGAGGGACTTAACGCGCCGCACCCTCTGCATTTCATTTTGAACGGTGAGCAAGCCCCCTCCTTCTCCCCCCTTGTGGGGCAAATGCCGGCAGGCAGAGGGGGACTTTCGGAGATATCCACATGGCAGGATTTCATGAGGTGCGGTTCCGGGGGGGGGGGGCGCGCGGCCGGGGGGGGGGGCGGGGGGGGGGGAGGGATACCGTCGCCATCTCCAGGGGGCGGGAGACCGGAACCCGCCGCTGGCAGGACGCGCGGCGGCGCTACGATGCGGGCTCGGGCGTGCGCTCGGTCGACGACCTTTACGCCGTTCTCGCCTTCTTCGAGGCACGGGCGGGGCAGTTCTACGGGTTCCGCTTCCGCGATCCGGTGGACCACAAGTCCTGCGAGCCGGGCGGCGCCATCAGCGCCATGGACCAGTTCCTCGGCACCGCGGACGGGACGACCGCGAAGTTTGAACTCGTCAAACGCTATGCGGATGCGGGCGGCGAGACGGTGCGCCGGATCGACAAGCCAGCGACCGGCACGGTGACGGTCGCGGTGGCGGGCAGTCCGGTGCCGGCGGCGGATTATACGGTGGACTACACGGCCGGGACGATCACCTTCAGGCCGGGCAAGGTGCCGCTCACGGGCACGGTGCGGGCGGGCTTCGAATTCGACGTGCCGGTGCGCTTCGACACGGACCGGATCGACATCGACCTCGGGCAGTTCGACGCGGGGCGCATTCCCTCCATCCCGCTCGTGGAGATCAAGCCATGAGGGAGATACCGGCAGGGCTGCAGGCCCATCTCGACGGCGAGGCGACGACGCTCTGCAACGCCTGGCGCGTCACCCGGCGCGACGGCGTGGTGATGGGCTTCACCGACCACGACCGCGACCTTTCCTTCGGCGGGCTCGCCTATCTTGCCGCCAGCGGCTTCGAGGCGAGCGAGACGGAGGACGGCAACGGGCTTTCGGCCGAGGGCGGCGACGTCTCCGGCGGCTTTTCCGCCGACGCCATCCGCGCCGAGGACCTTTCGGCCGGGCGCTACGACGGCGCGAAGGTGGAGGTCTTCACGGTCAACTGGCAGGATCCGTCGCAGCGGCTGCTGCTGCGCACCGCCGAACTTGGCGAGGTGCGGCGCGAGGGCGGGCTTTTCCGCGTCGAGCTCCGGCGGCTGACGCACAGGCTCGACCAGATGCGCGGGCGTATCTATGCCCGCCAGTGCGATGCCGTGCTCGGCGACGCGCGCTGCGGGATGAGCCTTGCGGCCTATAGGGCGATGGCGACGGTGACGGCGGTGCGCGATGACATGCATGTCGAGGTCAGCGGCCTTTCCGGTTTTGCGGAGCGTTTCTTCCGCTACGGCGTGCTGTCCTTCACCGGCGGCGCGGCGAAGGGGCTTTCGGCCGATGTCGAGGACCATCGCCGGCTGGAGGGCGCGGACGAACTGACGCTGTGGCTGCCGATGGCGGCGGAGATCGCCGTCGGCGACACGCTGGAGGTGACGGCGGGCTGCGACAAGCGCTTTTCCACCTGCAAGGTGAAATTCGGCAACGGGCTCAATTTCCAGGGTTTTCCGCACATTCCCGGCAGCGATTTCAGCTACGGCTATGCCGACGGCGAGACCGTGCATGACGGGAGCCCGCTCTATGACTGAGGTCTTCCAGGAACGGATCGTCGCCGTCGCGCGGACCTTCATCGGCACGCCCTACCGGCATCAGGGATCGCTCAAGGGCGTCGGCTGCGATTGCCTCGGGCTGATCCGCGGCGTCTGGCGCGAACTCTACGGCGCCACGCCGGGGGATCGCTTCATCCATGCCTCCGAGCAGGCGGCGGTGCTGGAATCGCCGCTCGTTCCCGCCTGGCGCCGGCGCATCGCCGGCGTCTTCCGTTTCCCGGAGACCTTCTGATCCATGGCGACACTCCTTCTCCAGGCCGCGGGCGCGGCGCTCGGCAGCGTGTTCGGTCCCGTCGGCGCCATCGTCGGCCGGGCCGTCGGGGCGCTGGCCGGCTCCGTGGTCGACCGCTCGCTCATCAATGGCAGCCGGACCTATTCCGGCCCGCGCCTTGCCGATGCGCGCGTGCCGGGCGCCGAAGAGGGCACGGCGATCAGCCGCGTCTACGGCACGGCGCGCGTCGGCGGCACGCTGATCTGGGCGACGCGCTTCGAGGAGCAGGTGATCGTCCAGCGCCAGGGCGGCAAGGCGAGCGGGCCGCGCACGCAGACCTACCGCTACTTCGCCAATTTCGCGGTCGGCATCTGCGAGGGGCCGATCGCCTCCATCCGCCGCATCTGGGCGGACGGGCGCGAGGTCGACCTTTCTGCGCTCTCGGTGCGCGTTTATACCGGCACGCCCGACCAGCCGCCCGATCCGCTGATCGAGGCCAAGCAGGGGGCGGGCAACGCCCCGGCCTATCGGGGACTTGCCTATGTCGTGCTGGAGCGCTTTCCGCTCGACGTCTACGGCAACCGCATTCCCATCCTGCATTTCGAGGTGGTCAAGCCCGTCGGCTCCCTGGAGAAGAAGATCCGTGCCGTGACGGTCATTCCCGGCGCGACGGAGCATGGCTACGACCCGCAGCTCGTCACCGAGCGCTTCGCCGCCGGCTCGGCCCGCCACCTCAACCGCAACATGGTGCTCGCCGCGACCGACTGGCATGCGGCGATCAACGACCTGCAGAGCCTCTGCCCGAACCTCGAACGCGTCGCGCTCGTCGTCTCCTGGTTCGGCACCGACCTTCGGGCAGGCCAGTGCAGGATGGTGCCGGGCGTCGAGGTGCGCACGCGCGGCACGGAGACGCGGGCCTGGCGCGTGGCGGGCGTTTCGCGCGCGGGCGCCTATCTCGTCAGCCGCAACGGCGGTTCGGCGGCCTATGGCGGCACTCCCTCGGATGCGAGCGTCATCGCGGCGATCCGCGACCTCAAGGCACGCGGGCTGGAAGTCTATCTCTATCCCTTCCTGATGATGGACATACCTGATGGTAACGCCCTGCCGGACCCCTATGGCGGAACCGGGCAGGCGGCCTATCCCTGGCGCGGCCGCATCACCTGCCATCCGCCCGAGGCCGACCGGACGGGCGCGGCGCGCACGCAGGTCGCCGCCTTCCTCGGCAATGCGCAGCGGGCGCATTTCTCCGTTTCCGGCACAAACATCGTTGCGCCTTCCGCCGACCAGGGATTCCGGCGGATGATCCTGCATCATGCACTGCTGGCGGAAGCGGCGGGCGGCGTCGATGGCTTCCTCATCGGCACGGAGATGCGCGGCCTCACCTGCCTGCGCGACGGGGAGGGGCGCTTTCCCTTCGTCGAGGGGCTCTGCACCCTTGCGGCCGACGTGCGCACGATCGTGCGCGCCGGCACGAAGATCACCTATGCGGCGGACTGGAGCGAATATTTCGGCTACCAGCCGGCCGATGGCAGCGGCGAGGTGCGCTATCATCTCGACGCGCTCTGGGCGCATCCGGCGATCGACGCCGTGGGCATCGACAACTACATGCCGCTTGCCGACTGGCAGGACGGCGACACGCTCGCCGGCAACCCGGACGGTTTCCGCCACGGCGAGGACATGGCGGGCATGGCCGGCATGATCGCCGGCGGCGAGGGCTATGACTGGTATTATGCCGACGATGCCGACCGCAAGGCGCGCATCCGCCGGCCGATCAGCGACGGGGCGGAGGGAAAGCCCTGGGTCTTTCGCTACAAGGACATTGCCGGCTGGTGGGCGAACCCGCATTACGAGCGCGGGCCGGGCGGGGCGGAACTGCCGACTCCGACCGCCTGGGTGCCGCGCGGCAAGCCCGTCTGGTTCACCGAGCTCGGCTGCCCGGCCATCGACAAGGGCGCCAACCAGCCGCAGACCTTCCTCGATCCGAAGAGCATCGAGAACACGCTGCCGCACCATTCGGGCGGGGCGCGCAGCGATTCCATGCAGCGCCGCTTCCTCGATGCCCATCACGAGTGGTGGCAGGGCGCGGGGCCGGAGGCCGGCATGGTCGATCCCGGCCGCATGTTCCTGTGGACCTGGGACGCGCGGCCCTATCCGGCCTTCCCGGAAAACACCGCGCTCTGGGCGGACGGCATCAACTGGCAGCGCGGGCACTGGCTGAACGGCCGGCTCGGCGCGGGCACCGTCGCCGACGTCATCGCCGCCATCCTGACGGACAACGGCTTTGCCGATTTCGACGTTTCGGGCGTGGTGGGCGACCTGCCGGGCCTCGTGCAGGGCGAGCAGGCCTCGGCGCGCGGGCTGATCGAGCCACTGATGGAAGCCTTCCAGATCGACGCGCTGGAGGCGAACGGCAGGCTCACCTTCCGCTCGCGGCTGAAATCCGCCCTGCCGGCGACCCGTCTCGACGTGCTCGCCGAACGGCCGGACGAGGCGCTTTTCGAGGAGACGCGCGGCCATATCAGCGATCTGGCGGGCGAGGCGATCCTCGACCATTTCGACGAGACGAGCGCCCATCCGCGCGTCACCACGCGCTCCCGGCGCATGGCGGGCGATACGGACCGGGTGCTGCGCATCTCGCTGCCGGCCGTGCTGCATGCGGGGGCGGCGACGACGAGCGTGGAAACCGCGCTGCGCGACCATCGCTCCGGCCAGCGCCGCGTCACCTTCCGCCTGCCGCCGACGGCGCTCGGCTTCACGCCCGGCGACGTGGTGCGGCTCGCCGAGGGGCCTTCCGGGCGCTTCCTCATCACCGGCATCACCGACGGCCTCGTGCGCGAGGTGGAGGCGCGGGGGCTGGCGGCGGGCGAGAGCGCGGCACCGCTGGTGGTCGGCGACGGCAGCAAGCCGGTCAACGGGGCGGGACCGGCGGATGCCTTCTCGCCCGTCATCGCCTTTCTCGACCTGCCGGTCCTCGGCTCGGGCGAGGCGCAGGATTTCGCCTCCATCGCCGCCTATGCGCGGCCGTGGCGCTCCATGGTCGTCTCCAGCTCGGAAACCAGCGAGGGCTACCGCATCCGCGTCCGCCTCGACCGGCCGGCGCGGATCGGCGAGCTGGCCGAGCCGCTGGCGGCGGGCGTCGTCGGGCGTTTCGACCCGGACCGGGCGATCCTTCTCGACCTGCCCACGGGCGGGCTCTCCTCGGTGGATACGGTGAGCGTGCTGAACGGCGGCAACCGCCTCGCCGTCGAGGGCGCAAACGGCGCGTGGGAGATCGTCGCCTTCCGCACGGCGAGCGAGATCGCGCCGGGGCGCTGGCGGCTGACGGGGCTGCTGCGCGCACTTTGCGGCACGGAGGACGCCATGGTGTCCGGCCATGCCGAAGGGGCGCAGGTCGTGGTGCTCGACGATGCCGTGCGCCCGCTCGGCCTCGACGTGGAGGAGATCGGGCGGCTCTCGAACTGGATCGTCGATGCTGTCGGCGTTTCCGAAGGGCAGGTCGGGCCGTTCGCCTTTGCCGGTGGACAGCGGGCCTTGACGCCGCTTTCGCCCGTGCACCTTCGCGGCCGGCGCGGGCTCGACGGGGTGGCGCGCTTCTCATGGATACGGCGCGGGCGGATCGATTCGGATAGCTGGCTCGCCGCCGAGACCCCGCTCGACGAGCCGGCCGAGGCCTCCCGGCTCGACATTCTCTCGGGCGGAACGGTGCTGCGCAGCGTCGAGCCCCCGGTCCCCGCCTACACCTATCCGGCCGCCGACGAACTGGCCGATTTCGGCGCGCCGCAGGGCGCGCTCACCATCCGCGTGCGCCAGCTCGGCCGCGCGGTGCCGCTCGGCCTGCCGGCCGCGGCGACCTTGACCCTCTAGCGAAGGAGAACACCATGAACGACGTGAAAGCCTGGTATCAGTCCCGCACCGTGTGGGGCGCCCTGATCGCGATCCTCGCCTCGCTGGCCCATGCGATCGGCGTCGAGGTGACGGCCGGCGACCAGGCCGAGCTCGCCGATCTCCTCGTCGCGGCGGTGGGCGCGGCCGGCGGCCTCATGGCGCTGGTCGGCCGCATTTTGGCGAGCCGGCGCGTGAAGTAGGACGGGGCTGCGTGCCGTCCGGCATTCATTTGCCATTCAGCGTGGATCGTTTATTGCTTGCATCACAATGATCCGCATCTGAAAGTATGTTCATGGCTTCGCCACTTCTCATATCCGCGCTTGCGGCCAGCCTGATGCTCCCGGCGCCCGTCGAAACGGGCGGGGTGCGGGGCATCGTCGAGGCGGGCGGCGACTGCAGCAGTGCGGCCGCGCAGGTGGTGGCCCAGACCGGCGGCGAGCTTCTGTCCGCCAAGCCGGATGGCGATAGCTGCGTGGTGACCGTGCTGGTGCCCGGCAATGGCAATGCCCGCCCGCGCAAGGTGACGGTGCGCGTGCCGATGTAAGGGCCGCCGGGCCGCCCGGCCTGGCGATGGAATGGAGACGGGGACGACGCGATGCGCATTCTGGTGGTCGAGGACGACGTCAACCTGAGCCGGCAGCTCAGCGAGGCGCTGAAGGAATCGGGCTGCGGGGTGGACCAGGCCTTCGACGGCGAGGAAGGCCACTATCTCGGCGATACCGAGCCCTATGACGCCATCATCCTCGATATCGGCCTGCCGGAGATGGACGGCATCACCGTCCTCGAAAAATGGCGTGCGGACGGCAAGTCCATGCCCGTCCTCCTCCTGACGGCCCGCGACCGCTGGAGCGACAAGGTCGCCGGCATCGACGCCGGGGCCGACGACTACGTGGCAAAGCCCTTCCATGTCGAGGAGGTGCTGGCGCGCATCCGCGCCCTCATCCGCCGCGCGGCCGGCCATGCCAGCCCGGATATCGTCTGCGGCCCCGTCCGTCTCGACACCAAGGGCTCCAAGGCGACCGTCAACGGCGAGACGCTCAAGCTCACCTCGCACGAATATCGCCTGCTCTCCTACCTCATGCACCACATGGGCGAGGTCGTCTCGCGCACCGAGCTGGTCGAGCATATGTACGACCAGGATTTCGACCGCGATTCCAATACGATCGAAGTGTTCGTCGGGCGCCTGCGCAAGAAGATCGGCGTCGACCTGATCGAGACCGTGCGCGGCCTCGGCTACCGGATGCAAGCCCCCGCCAATGGCAAATAACGCCAGGCGCTCCCGCTCGCTCACCTTCCGCGTCCTCTTCCTCGCCTCCCTCTGGGCCGCGGTGGCGCTCGTCGTCATCGCCGTCGTCATCTCCACGCTCTACAGGCAGAGCGCGGAGAAGAGTTTTCGCGATCTCCTGCGCGCCCAGCTCTACAACGTCATCAACTCGGTCTCGGCGGGTGAGAACACCCGGCTTGCCGGCACGCCGCAGCTCGGGGACCTGCGCTTCTTCCAGCCGAAGTCCGGCTGGTACTGGATCGTCGAGCCGATCGGCGGCTCGCTGGAGGGCGAGGCGCTGACCTCCTCCTCGCTCGGCACCGGCAGCATTCCGATTCCCGATACCGACAGCATTCCCTTCGACACGCGCTACGAACGCTTCTACACCACGGTCGATTCCTTCGGGAACGAGGTGGAGGTGGGCGAGACGGAGGTGGTGCTCGACGACGAGGGGCGGACGGCCCGCTTCCGCGTGGTGGGCAACCGCGACGTGCTGGAAGACGACATCACCGAATTCTCCTCCAGCCTCTACCTGGCGCTCGCCGGCTTCGGCGTCGGCAGCCTCCTGCTCAACGCGGCGGCGATCCTGATCGGCCTCAAGCCGCTCGACCGGGCGCGCAAGGCGCTGGAAAAGATCCGCGCCGGCGAAAGCGAACAGCTCGACGGCGAATTTCCCCGGGAGATCCTGCCTTTGGCGAGCGAGGTGAATGCGCTGATCGACAGCAACCGGCGCATCGTCGAGCGCGCCCGCATGCAGGTCGGCAACCTTGCGCATTCGCTGAAGACGCCGATCGCCGTGCTGCTCAACGAGGCCCGCCTGCTCGCCGCCCCCCAGGGCGACCTCGTGCGCACCCAGGCCGAGGCCATGCAGGACCAGGTGCAATCCTACCTCAACCGCGCCCGCATCGCCGCCCAGCGCGAATCGGTGCTGGCGCGCACCGAGGCGCAGCCCGTCATGGAACGGCTGGTGCGCGTGATGCGGCGGCTGAACGCCGACATGCAGTTTCCGCTGACGGTCGATCCGCCGGGGCTCGTCCTGGCGATGGAACAGCAGGACGTCGAGGAAACCGTCGGCAACCTCTTGGAAAACGCCGCGCGGTACGCCCGCACGTCGGTCGCCGTTCGCGTCACCCCGGCGCCGCCCGACATGCGCGGCACCGACGACGCGCGCAAGAGCTGGATCCTGATCGAGGTCGAGGACGACGGGCCGGGCCTCGAGCCGGATCAGATCCGCGAGGCGATGAAGCGGGGAAAGCGTCTCGACGAAAGCAAGCCGGGCACCGGCCTCGGCCTTTCCATCGTCAGCGAGATCACCTCGGAATACCAGGGGACCTTCGGGCTTTCGCGCGGGGCGGGCGGCGGGCTTCTGGCACGTCTCGTCCTGCCGGCGGTCACAAAGGATGTTGCCTGAGGCGGCGGACAATGCAACAAGGGAAGGGCTCGCGATAATGAGGATCGCGGATGCGGATGGTTATGGCGCGGCTTGCCGCCCCTTGCGTTTAGAGAGACGGTCCCAGCGGATGAAGACGGGTTTGCGCGGCGCCTTTTTCCCCCTGCTTCTGGCAACAGCGACGGTTTCGGGATGCACGACCACATCGGGCGGCAAGGGCATGGCCGGCGGCGTGCTGCCGTCCGGCTCGCGCGCGGCCGTCTACATCACGGCGCTGCAGGGCGGCCTCGTGAGCCGCAATACGGCGGCGCAGCTTTCCAGGGCTGACATGCAGCGGGCGCTGGAAGCCGAATATCGCGCGCTGGAAGCCGCGCCCGGCGGCCAGCCGGTCGTCTGGCAGGGCAAGGGCGTCACCGGATCGGTCGTCGCGGCCGCGCCCTACCAGGTCGGCTCGCAGAATTGCCGGCAGTACAGCCACACGCTGACGGTCGAGGGACGCGACACCACGACCCGCGGTGCCGCCTGCCGCAACGCGGACGGCGCCTGGGCGCCGCTTTCCTGACGAAACAGCCCGCACTTGCGGCGAAACGCCTCAATTTTGCGTCATCGCGCCAAGGGGAATTGGAAACGGCGGGACGTTCCAGTATTTGAACGGTCATGTTCTTCTGGATTCTCGTCGCCATACTGACGGCCGCCGTCGCCGTCGTCCTGCTCCTTCCGCTGCTGCGGCGCCCTCCTGCGGCCGCAGACGACACCGGCCACGACGTGGAGGTCTACCGCGACCAGCTCGAGGAGCTGAAGCGCGACGAGGCGTCGGGCCTCATCGGCACCAATGAGGCCGAGCTTGCCCGCGCGGAAGTCGCGCGCCGGCTGATCGCCGCCAGCAATGCCGAAAAGAACGAGCGCGCAAGCCCGGCGAGCCGTCGCAACCGGCTGGCGCAGGCCTTCGTGATCGTGCTCCTGCCCGCCATCGGGCTCTGTCTTTATCTTGCGACCGGCCGGCCGGATCTTCCGGCCCAGCCGCTCGCCGAGCGCCTTGCCAATCCCGGAACCGACATCAGCATCCTCATCGCGCGGGCGGAGAACCACCTGGCGCAGAATCCAGACGACGGGGAGGGCTGGGATCTTCTCGCGCCGATCTACTATCGCAACGGCCGGATGGAGGATGCGGCGAACGCCTACGCCCAGGCCATCCGCATTCTCGGCCCGACCACGGACCGTCTCGACGGCCAGGCGGAAACGCAGATCGCTCTGGCGAACGGCATCATCACCGCGGATGCCCGAAAGCTCCTGGAACAGTCCCTCGCACTACAGCCGGGCAATCCGCGCGCCGGCTACTATCTGGCGCTGGCTTTGGAGCAGGAAGGCAAGCCGGAGGAGGCCCGGGCAGCCTTCGAGGCGCTGGTTCAGAAAGCGCCGGCCGATGCCCCCTGGCTGCCGCTCGTCAAGGAGCGCATCGCAGCCCTTTCGCAAGGGCAGGGCAGCGTTGCGGCGGGCCAGCTCGGCAATCCGACGGCGGACGACGTGGCGGCCGCCCAGGACATGTCGGCCGGCGACCGCCGGCAGATGATCGGCGGCATGGTCGAGAGCCTTGCGGAAAAGCTTGCGGAAAATCCCGACAATTTCGAAGGGTGGATGCGCATCATCCGCTCCTATGTTGTGCTGGATCAAAGGCCGAAGGCCGAAGCGGCGCTAAAGACGGCCCTGGAAACCTTCCCGGCCGGCAGCGAGAACGGAAAGCAGCTTCTGGCGCTGGCACGGGATCTGTCGATTTCGGTTGAGGACAGCGGACAATGACACGCAAGCAGAAGCGTCTGGCAGTGATCGGCGGCGGCATCGCCTTTCTCGTGGCGGCAGTGCTGCTCGTCATGTTTGCCTTCAGCCAGTCGATCGCCTATTTCTATGTGCCGACGGACCTTGCCAAGGCCAATGTCGAGCCGGGCACGCGCATCCGCCTCGGCGGACTGGTCGAGGCCGGCACCGTCAAGCGCGGCGAGGGGTCGACCGTGACCTTCACCGTGACCGACACGCTCGCCACGGTGCCGGTGACCTATACGGGCATCCTGCCTGACCTCTTCCGCGAGGGGCAGGGGGTGGTGGCCGAGGGCGCTTTCGGCTCGAATGGCCTCTTCGTCGCCGACACCGTGCTCGCCAAGCATGACGAGACCTACATGCCCAAGGACGTGGCGGACCGGCTGCAGGCGCAGGGCGTCGAACTCTCCGGCAAGGAAACGATCAAATGATCATCGAGCTTGGCCATTATGCCCTCGTCCTGGCGCTGGCGACCGTCATCGTCCAGTTCGTCCTGCCGCTGGTCGGCACGATCCGGGGCGACCGCGCGCTGATGGCCGTGGCTCCCGCCGCGGCCCTTGCCGGTTTCATGCTCGTGCTCTTCTCCTTCTCGGTGCTGACCTTCGCCTATGTCGTCTCCGATTTCTCGGTCGTCAACGTCGTGGAGAACTCGCACTCGCTGAAGCCGATGATCTACAAGATCTCGGGCGTGTGGGGGAACCACGAGGGCTCGATGATGCTCTGGCTCCTCATCCTCGTCTTCTTCAGCGCGCTCGTCGCGACCTTCGGCGTCAATCTCCCCGAGCGGCTGCGCGCGAACGTGCTGGCGGTGCAGGGCCTCATTTCGGTGGCCTTCGCGCTCTTCATCCTGCTGACATCCAATCCGTTCCTGCCCCTTTCCCCCGCGCCCGCCGAGGGGCGCGACCTCCATCCGCCGCTGCTCTATCTCGGCTATGTCGGCTTCTCCGTCTGTTTCTCCTTTGCCATCGCGGCGCTGATCGACGGGCGGATCGACGCCGCCTGGGCGCGCTGGGTGCGGCCCTGGGCGCTCGCCGCCTGGGCCTTCCTCACCGCCGGCATCGCCATGGGCTCCTACTGGGCCTATTACGAGCTCGGCTGGGGCGGCTGGTGGTTCTGGGATCCGGTGGAGAACGCCTCCTTCATCCCGTGGCTCGCCGGCACGGCGCTGCTGCATTCCGCCATCGTCATGGAAAAGCGCGAGGCGCTGAAGATCTGGACCGTGCTGCTGGCGATCCTCACCTTCTCCATGTCGCTGCTCGGCACCTTCCTGGTGCGCTCGGGCGTGCTGACCTCGGTGCATGCCTTCGCGACCGACCCGACGCGCGGCGTCTTCATCCTCGGCATCCTCGTCTTCTTCATCGGCGGCGCGCTGTCGCTCTTCGCCTTCCGCGCCGCGACGCTCAAGGCCGGCGGCCTCTTCGCGCCGATCTCGCGCGAGGGGGCGCTCGTCCTCAACAACCTCATCCTGACGACGGCCGCCGCGACGGTGCTGACGGGCACCCTCTATCCGCTGGTGCTGGAGGCATTGACGGGCGAGAAGATCTCGGTCGGCCCTCCCTTCTTCAACCTCACCTTCGGCCTCCTGATGCTGCCGCTGCTGCTGGCCGTGCCCTTCGGGCCGCTGCTCGCCTGGAAGCGGGGCGATGTTCTCGCCGCCGGCCAGCGCCTCTTCGCGGCGGTCGGCGTCGGCCTCGTGATGGCGGCGGTCGTGGTCTACCTGCACGGCGGCGGGCCGCTGCTTGCCTATTTCGGCATCGCCATCGGCTTCTACATGATCGCCGGCGCGATCACCGATCTCTGGCTGCGCGCCGGCATCGGCAAGGTGGCGGGCAATGTCGCCTTCCGCCGCTTCGTCGGCCTGCCGGGCTCGGCCTTCGGCACGGCGCTCGCCCATATCGGCATCGGCGTCACGGTCATCGGCATCATCGCGGTCACGGCCTTCGAGACCGAGCACGTCGTGGAAATGAAGCCCGGCATGCAGGTCGAGGCGGGCGGCTACACCCTGACCTTCGACGGCATGCGCCGCGGACAGGGGCCGAACTATTCCGAGGAATCCGGCCACTTCACCGTGGCGCGGGGCGGCGTGATCGTCGACGATGTCTGGTCGTCGAAGCGGCTCTATAGCGCGCGCCGCATGCCGACGACAGAGGCGGGCATCCGCACGTTCGGCCTCAGCCAGCTCTATGTCTCGCTCGGTGATCCGATGGCCGGCGGCGGGATCGTCGTGCGCGTCTGGTGGAAGCCGATGATCCTGTGCATCTGGATCGGCGCGCTGATCATGATGGCGGGCGGGGCCGTCTCTCTGTTCGACCGGCGCCTGCGCGTCGGGGCGCCGCAGAAGCTGCGCAGGGCAAAGCCCGTCCTGGAGGCGGCGGAATGATGCGCCGCCTGCTTCTCGCCGTCGCCTTCCTCCTGGCCGCCGTCCCGGCCTTCGCCGTCAACCCGGACGAAGTGCTCTCCGACCCGGCCCTGGAGGCGCGCGCACGCGCGCTTTCGGCGCAGTTGCGCTGCATGGTCTGCCAGAATCAGTCGATCGACGATTCCAATGCCGAGCTTGCCCGCGACCTGCGCCTGCTCGTGCGCGAGCGGCTGAAGAACGGCGACAGCGACGAAGCGGTGATCGACTACGTGGTATCCCGCTACGGCGAATTCGTGCTGCTGAACCCGCGCGTGCGCGGCGAGACGCTGCTTCTGTGGGGTGCGCCGCTGGTGCTTTTCCTCGCCGGCGCGGCGGCGATGATCCTGTTCGTGCGCAAGCGCGGCGGCAGGCCGACGGGCACCCCGCTTTCCGAGGCGGAGAAGGCGGAACTGGAGCGCGCCCTGAAGCGCGACTAGCGCTTGCCGCCGGGAATTTTCCAACATTACGAAAAATTCATGCGGCGGATAGTGCCTTGTAATGTGCGCCGGCCTATCTCTTTCCCATCGGCTGCCGAACGCGGCCATGAGAGCAGAGAAAAAAGGTGCTAAGAATGTCCAAGATTCCCGCATTCCGTCCGGGCCTCAAGACCGTCCTGAAGACGACCACCGTCGCCGGGCTTGCGGCCGTCATGCTTGCGACCGGCATTCCCGCGCGCGTTACCGAGAGCTTTGCCGAAGCCGTTACCGTCCAGGCGCCGCAGGTTGCGAGCTTCGCCGACGTCGTCGCGGCCGTGTCCCCGGCGGTCGTTTCCGTGCGCGTCCAGTCCGATGCCAAGCCGGCGAACGACGAGAGCAACTTCAGCTTCAACTTCGGCGGCCGCGGCTTCGACGAGCTCCCCGACGATCACCCGCTGAAGCGCTTCTTCCGCGAGTTCGGCGGCCAGGACCAGTTCCGCGGCGACCGTGGCCCCGATCGCCGCTTCGGCGACCGTCGCGGCCCGAACCGCAAGCCGCATCTGCGCCCGACCGCACAGGGTTCCGGCTTCTTCATCTCCGAAGACGGCTACATCGTCACCAACAACCATGTCGTCAGCGACGGCTCGGCCTTCACGGTCGTCATGAACGACGGCACGGAGCTCAACGCGACGCTCGTCGGCAAGGACAGCCGCACGGACCTCGCCGTGCTGAAGGTCGACGAGAAGGACAAGCGCAAGTTCACCTATGTCAGCTTCGCCGATGACAACCAGATCCGCGTCGGCGACTGGGTGGTCGCCGTCGGCAACCCGTTCGGCCTCGGCGGCACGGTGACGGCCGGCATCATCTCGGCCCGCGGCCGCGACATCGGCTCCGGCCCCTACGACGACTACCTCCAGGTGGACGCCGCCGTGAACCGCGGCAATTCGGGCGGCCCGACCTTCAACCTCTCCGGCCAGGTCGTCGGCATCAACACCGCGATCTTCTCGCCCTCGGGCGGCAATGTCGGCATCGCCTTCGCCATTCCCGCCTCCGTCGCCAAGGGCGTCGTCGCCAACCTGATGAAGGACGGCAAGGTCGACCGCGGCTGGCTCGGCGTGCAGATCCAGCCGGTGAGCCGTGACATCGCCGACTCGCTCGGCCTTGCCGATGCGGCGGGCGCCCTCGTCGTCGAGCCGCAGGCCGACTCCCCCGGTGCCAAGGCCGGCATCAAGAAGGGCGACGTGATCACCGCGCTCGACGGCGAACCCGTCAAGGACCCGCGTGACCTCGCCCGCCGCGTCGCCGACATCGCGCCCGGCAAGAAGATCGACGTGACGATCTGGCGTGACGGCAAGTCGCAGACCGTCCCTGTCGAGATCGGCACGCTTGCCGGCGAGCAGATCAAGGCCTCGGCAACCCCGGACGAGGCGGCTCCGGCCGAGGAGAATAGCGCACAGGCGCTCGCCGATCTCGGCATCTCGGTGACGCCGGGCGATGACGGCCTGACCGTCTCCGCCGTCGATCCGGACTCCGACGCCAGCGACCGCGGCCTCAAGGAAGGCGACCGCATCACTTCCGTCAACAACCAGACCGTCAAGTCGGCCGACGAAGTGATGAAAGTGATCGAGGGCGCCCGCAAGGACGGCCGCACCAAGGCGCTGTTCCAGGTCGAGACCAAGGACGGCAGCCGCTTCCTCGCGCTGCCGATCGACCAGGGCTGACCGGCTCCGTCGTTCCCTGCCCACGGCGCCGCGAGATCGAAAGGTTTCGCGGCGCTGCCGTATAAGGCGGCCCTTCATCCGGCCTGCCGGTCAGCTTCTTCCCGCAGGCGGGGAGAAGGCGGCTCGCGGCATGCGGTTCTTCTCTCTTGCGGGGCTGTGGGAAACCGGCGCGCCCAGCGCTCCTCGCCCCGTTTACGGGGAGGGGATGCCGGCAGGCAGGTGGAGGGCGTTCCACGCCGCACGAAAATCGCGAGATGACGTTCCGACTCGCGGGACCATGCGCTAGGGTTGAAGCCATGAAGATATTGATTGTTGAAGACGATCTGGAGGCGGCGGCCTATCTCTCGAAGGCCTTTCGCGAGGCGGGCATCGTGCTCGATCATGCCAGCGACGGCGAAAGCGGGCTCTTCCTTGCCACCGAGAACACCTACGATGTCCTCGTCATCGACCGGATGCTGCCGCGCCGCGACGGCCTGTCGCTGATCTCGGAACTGCGTCGCCGCAACATCCATACGCCGGTTCTCATTCTCTCGGCCCTCGGCCAGGTCGACGACCGCGTGACCGGCCTTCGCGCCGGCGGTGACGACTACCTGCCGAAGCCCTACGCCTTCAGCGAGCTTCTGGCGCGCATCGAGGTGCTCGGCCGCCGCAAGGGCACGCCCGAGCAGGACATGGTCTACCGCGTCGGCGACCTCGAGCTCGACCGGCTCTCCCACACCGTCAAGCGCGCCGGCAGGGAAATCCTCCTCCAGCCGCGCGAGTTCCGCCTGCTCGAATATCTCATGAAGAATGCCGGGCAGGTGGTGACGCGCACCATGCTGCTCGAAAACGTCTGGGACTATCATTTCGACCCGCAGACCAACGTCATCGACGTCCACGTCTCGCGGCTGCGCTCGAAGATCGAGAAGGACTTCGACCAGCCGCTGCTGCGCACGGTGCGCGGCGCCGGATACATGATGAAGGACGAGGCGGCGGGCTGACCCCATGAACCGGATGCTCGGCAGGCTGACCGCCCTCTACCGCACCACCGCCGTGCGCCTTTCGGCGGTCTATCTCCTGCTTTTCGCCGCCTGCGCGGCCTTCCTCGTCTTCTACGTCTCCTCCATGTCGGAAGGGCTGCTCCAGCAGCAGATGCGCGAGGCGGTGGCGCAGGAGGCGGACCAGATCGAGCGCATCTTCGACAACAGCGGCATGAACGGCCTGTTGCGCACGCTGGAGCGTCGCTCCCGCCAGCCCGGCGCGAACCTCTACATCATCGCCAGCCCCACCGGCGAGGTGCTGGCCGGCAATGTCGCCGCCCTCCAGCCCGGCGTGCTCGACACGGAAGGCTGGACGGAGATGCCGTTCCGCTACCAGCGCTACCAGGAGGAGGCGCGCGGCAACAGCCGGCCGATGGCCTATGCGCAGGTGATCGTGCTGTCCAACGGCCTGCGCGTGCTGGTCGGCCGCGACCTCGGCGAGCCGGAGAATTTCCGCATGCTGGTGCGCCAGGCGCTGATGGTGGCGCTCGGCGTCATGGGCGTCGGCGCGCTGGCCATCTGGTATCTGATCGGCCGCAACGCGCTGAGGCGCATGGACCGCATGTCGGACGCCAGCCAGCGCATCATGGCCGGAGACCTCTCGCAGCGCCTGCCGACCAGCGGCTCCGGCGACGAATTCGACCGCCTGTCGGAATCGCTGAACACCATGCTGGGACGCATCGAGAAGCTGAACGAGGGGCTTAAGCAGGTCTCCGACAACATCGCGCATGACTTGAAGACGCCGCTGACGCGCCTGCGCAACAAGGCCGAGGCGGCGCTTGCGGCGGGCGATGCGGCCGAGCACCGCACGGCGCTGGAGGAGATGATCGGCGAATCCGACCAGCTCATCCGCACCTTCAACGCGCTGCTGATGATCTCCCGCGTCGAGGCCGGGCAGGCGCCGGCGGAGATGAGCGCGCTCGACATCAGCGGGATCGCCCATGACAGCGCCGAACTCTACGAGCCTGTCGCCGAGGATTGCGGCCTGAAGCTCGTCACCGACGTCGCCGACGGCATCGAGATCAAGGGCAACCGCGAGCTTGTCGGCCAGGCGCTCGGCAATCTCATCGACAATGCCATCAAATATGCCGAGGGCAGCGGCGGCGAGCCGGAGATCCGCGTCTCGCTCGCGCGGCGCGACGGCGACGTGGTGCTGTCGGTCGCCGACAGCGGCCCCGGCGTGCCGGACGACAAGCGCGAGGAGGTGGTGAAACGCTTCTTCCGCCTCGACGCGAGCCGCACCAAGCCAGGCACCGGCCTCGGCCTCTCGCTCGTCGGCGCCGTCATGGAGATGCATCACGGACGGCTGGAGCTGGATGCGACCCACCCCGGGCGGGAAAACAATCGGGGGCTGACGGTGAGAATGGTTTTCCCCAACCGCCCGGACTGATACACCTCGTCAAAAAGGCGAGGAGACATCATGAGCGTGACGGAAGCGACGCGGTTTTCCGATCTTTCGGCATCCCCCATCCGGCCCCCGAGCCAGGCGGAAGTCAAATCGGTCCTGTCCGACCTCAAGGACTGGGGCAGGGAACACGCCGCCATCGCAAGGCTCCTCGGCGAGGACGGCCCGCTCAAGGACTTCGTCGTCGCCGCCTTCACGCTCTCGCCCTATCTGCGCGATACCGCCCGCATCGATCCCGGCCTGCTCGCCCGCGCGCTGGACGAACCGATCCTGCCGGCCATCGAGGCCGCCATCGCCCGCGCCCGCGCGGCCTGGAGGCCCGATGACGGCGAGGTGACGGAGGCCGTGCTGATGACCCGGCTGCGCCTCGCCAAGCGCGAGGTCGCCTTCCTGACCGCGCTCGCCGATCTTGCCCGCATCTTCGACGCCCGCAGGACGACGGCGTTGCTCACGGCGCTCGCGGAGGCGGCGACATCCGCCGCCATCGACCACCTCCTCCTTTCGGCGCACGAGAGCGGCAAGCTGAAACTGCCCGATCCCGCCCGCCCGAGCGAGAAGTCCGGCCTCATCGTGCTCGGCATGGGCAAGCTCGGTGCGGCCGAGCTCAACTATTCCTCTGACATCGACCTCGTCGTCTTCTTCGATCCCATGGCGGATGTCGCCGTCGATCCGAGCGAGGCGGTCGAGACGTTCTCGCGCCTCGTGCGCCGGCTGATCCGCATCATGCAGGAGCGCACGGCGGACGGCTACGTCTTTCGCACGGACCTGCGCCTCAGGCCCGATCCCGGCGCGACGCCGCTCGCCATCTCCTTCGATTCGGCCATGCTCTACTACGAGGGCAGGGGCCAGAACTGGGAGCGCGCCGCCTTCATCAAGGCCAGGCCCGTCGCCGGCGACCTCAAGGCCGGTGAAGCCTTCCTCAAGGGTCTCGTGCCCTTCGTCTTCCGCAAATATCTCGACTATGCGGCGATCGCCGACATCCATTCGATCAAGCGGCAGATCCATGTGCACAAGGGTCATGGCGAGATCGCCGTGAAGGGCCATAATGTCAAGCTCGGCCGCGGCGGCATCCGCGAGATCGAGTTCTTCGTGCAGACCCAGCAGCTCATCGCCGGCGGCCGCGTGCCGGCGCTGCGCCTGCGCGCCACCGAGCCCATGCTGGCCGAGCTTGCGAAAGCCAGCTGGATCGACGAGGCGACGGCGCGGGAACTGACGGACGCCTACTGGTTCCTGCGCGACGTCGAGCACCGGGTGCAGATGGTCCGCGACGAGCAGAGCCACACCCTGCCCGAAACCGAGGCCGAGCTGAAGCGCATCGCCTTCATGCTCGGTTTTGCCGACACCGCCGCCTTCTCCGCAAAGCTGGTCGAAGTGCTGAAGACCGTCGAGCGGCGCTATGCGGCGCTCTTCGAGCAGGAGGCGAAGCTCTCCTCGGAGACCGGCAACCTCGTCTTCACCGGCCAGAAGGACGATCCCGATACGCTGGAGACGCTGAAGCGCCTCGGCTTCGAACGCCCGGCCGACATTTCCCGCACCATCCGCACCTGGCACTACGGCCGCTACCGCGCCACGCAATCCGTCGAGGCGCGCGAGCGGCTGACGGAGCTGACGCCGCAGCTCCTGCGCGTCTTCGGCGAAAGCAAGCGGGCGGACGAGGCGCTGCTTCGCTTCGACAACTTCATCTCCGGCCTGCCGGCGGGCATCCAGCTTTTCTCGCTACTCGGCAACAACCCGGCGCTGCTCTCCCTCATCGTCAACATCATGTCGTCCGCGCCGAAGCTGGCCGAGGTGATCGCGGCCAAGCCGCATGTCTTCGACGGCATGCTGGATCCCGGCCTCCTCGCCGAACTCCCGACCCGCGCCTACCTTTCCGAACGCATCGAGGGCTTCGTCTCCGGCGCACGGCACTACGAGGAAATCCTCGATCGCCTGCGCATCATCGCCGCCGAGCAGCGCTTCCTCATCGGCATCCGCCTGCTGACCGGAGCGATCACCGGCAAGCAGGCCGCCCGCGCCTTCACCCATGTCGCCGACCTCATCGTCGCGGCGGCGCTGAATGCGGTGCTCGACGAGATCGAGGCGGCGCACGGCAAGTTCCCCGGCGGGCGCGTTGCACTGGTCGGCATGGGCAAGCTCGGCAGCTTCGAGCTGACGGCCGGCTCCGACATCGACCTGATCCTGCTCTACGACCACGACGGCGACGCCTTCGAGTCGGACGGCGCCAAGCCCCTCGACAATATCAAATACTTCACCCGCATCACCCAGCGGCTGATCGCGGCGCTCTCCGCGCCCACGGCCGAAGGCGTGCTCTACGAGGTCGACATGCGCCTGCGCCCCTCCGGCAACAAGGGGCCGGTCGCGACGCGCATCACCTCGTTTGCCAAGTACCAGGCCGAGGAAGCCTGGACCTGGGAGCACATGGCGCTCACCCGCGCTCGGTTGCTCTGCGGCGACGAAAGCCTGATGGGGGAGGCGGAGGACATCTTCCGCGCCGTGCTCGCCCGCAAGCGCGACACGGCGAAGATCGCCAAGGACGTCGCGGAGATGCGCGACCTGATCGACCAGGAAAAGCCGCCGAAGGACATCTGGGACCTGAAGCTCATCGCGGGCGGGCTGATCGACATCGAGTTCATCGCCCAGTTCCTGGCGCTGGTCGCGCCGGCGCGCGGCGCCCCGCAGCCGGAAGAGGTCATGCCGACCGCCGATGCGCTGGCCGTCCTCGGCGCCGGCATGATGGACCCCAACGATCTCGACACGGTGCAGAAGGCGCTGTCGCTCTATACGGAGATCTCGCAGATCGTGCGCCTCTGCGTGGATGGCGGCTTCGATCCCAAGGAAGCGCCCGCCGGCCTCGTCGACCTCGTCTGCCGGGCCGGCGACTGCCCGGACCTGCGCACGCTGGAGGCGGAGATCCGCCGCATATCGAAGGCGGTGCGCAAGATTTTCCAGGCGACGGTCAGGGCCTGAGCCGGCCCTTCATCCGCAAGCCGTCGCGCATGTTGAGCGCAAGAAGCGTGATGTTTACGGCGCCGGCCACGAGTTCCAGCGCCTGCACCCCGTAGAAGGCGGTGTCGAACTGCCCGGCTTCGGCCTTGAAGGCAAGGAAAAACGCGGCCGGCACAAGGACCACCATGCCGTTTGCGGCGATCAGCGGCATGCGCCGGATCTTGATGCCCGCCAGTCCGGTCCGGCGCCCCCTCGACAGGGCGAATCCCGATCCGCCCGCTGCCATCAAAGCTGGAATGAGAAGGAGGAATCCCCAGGGAATGGCGGTCTTGACCGCGATGACAACCGCTTGCGAGGCGAAGAACTCCGACAGAGCCGTCGCCAGCCAGAAAACGGCGATCGTGATCATCGCGACGATGCCGGCGACAGGATGAAGGATCTTGAGCAGGTGTGGCGCGTGCTTGGCGGCGGAACGCTGCCCGCGCGCGGATTTTGCCTCCGCCATATGGTGTTTCCTCCAATTTGTCTTCATGATGTCATATCGACATGAACGATACATAGTAAAATGACATCATGATGTCAATATGAATGGATTATGACGAATGAACGAAGCCGCGACGACTTCACCGGGCGACGCCCTGACGGAACTGATCCTGGTCATGTTCAGGGTGAACAACCTGACGCTCACCTGGGGAGACAGGCTTGTCGCGCCCTTCGGGTTGACCAGTGCACGCTGGCAGATTCTCGGAGCGATCGTCTTTTCCGAGCGCCCGCAGCCAGTCGCCTGGCTCGCGCGCGATCTCGGGGCAAACCGCCAGAACGTCCAGCGAATCGTCAACGACCTGCATGGCGAGGGGCTGGTCGCTTTCGAACCCAATCCGCATCACCGCCGGGCCAATCTCGTCGTGCTGACGGAAAAGGGCCGGCAGGCCTACGATGCCGCCATCCGGGCCTATGAACCGCGGGCGAATGCGCTGGCCGAGGGGCTCGATCTCAAGGACATAAGGGCCGCATACCGCGTGATGGTCGCGCTGAGAAAAGGGCTCGAGGCCGAAGACGGCAGCCCCTGACGGGCCTGTCTCGTGTTTACGCCGCCGCCAGGTGCAGCGCCGCCAGCCGCTCCCGGTCGGGGATGCGCACGGAGATGATCGTTCCCCTGCCTTCGACCGAATGGATGCGCATGCCGCCGCCGTGGAGGTGGGCGAGGGAGCGGGAGATGGCAAGGCCGAGGCCCGAGCCGCCCTTGCTCTTGGCATACTGGCTCTGCACCTGCTCGAAGGGCTGGCCGATCTTCTGCAGGGCGGATTTCGGGATGCCGATGCCCGTATCGGCGATGGTCAGCGTGATCGCGCCGCGGACCTTGCGCGCCCGCACCTCCACCTTGCCGCCCTCGTTGGTGAACTTCATGGCGTTCGACAGCAGGTTCAGCAGGATCTGCTTCATGGCGCGGCGGTCCGCGACGGCGAGGAGATTGTCCGGGCAGGTCTGCCGCACGGCGATGTTCTTCTTTTCCGCCTGCAGCATGGTAAGCCGCATGGTCTCCTCGATCAGCGGCGCAAGATCGACCGTCTCGCAGCTGATGCGCATGTGGCCGGCCTCGATCTTCGACATGTCGAGGATGTCGCTGATGACGTTGAGCAGGTGCTTGCCGCTCTCGTGGATGTCGCGCGAATATTCGCGGTACTTGTCCGAGCCGATCGGGCCGAACATCTGGTTCTGCAGGATTTCCGAGAAGCCGAGGATGGCGTTGAGCGGCGTGCGCAGCTCGTGCGACATGTTGGCGAGGAATTCCGACTTGGCGCGGTTGGCCGCCTCGGCGCGATCCTTCTCCGCCTGGTAATTGGCGTTGGCGAGCGAAAGCTCCGACTTCTGCCGCTCCAGCTTGGCGCGGGAGGCCGAGAGGTCGCCGATGGTTGCCATCAGCCGGCGCTCGGATTCGCGCAGACGCACCTGATGCCGCTTCATCATGGTGATGTCGGTGCCGACGGAGACGCAGCCGCCGTCGCGTGTGCGGCGCTCGTTGATCTGCAGCCAGCGCTCGTCGGCAAGCTGCACCTCGCTGGTCTGCGAGGCACCCGTGCCGTCGGCATCGGCGATGCGCCGCTCGATGACCGGGCGGGCCGCCGCGGCATGCACCGTCGCACGTTCCGTGCCGGGCACCAGCACGTCGTCGGGAAGGCCGTAGGCCTGCTGGTAATGCGCGTTGCACATGACCAGCCGGTCGTGCTTGTCCCACAGGACGAAGGCCTCCGAGGTGCATTCGATGGCGTCGGCAAGCCGCTGGTCGGCCTCCTGGTAGCGCTGGGCGAGCCGGTGCTGCTCGGTCACGTCCATGGCGATGCCGATCATGTGCAGGCGGCCGGAGGCCATGCGGATGAGCTGGGCGCGGGCGCGCAGCCAGACGTAGTGCCCTTCCGCATGGCGCATGCGGAACACCTGGTCCACCTGCTTGGCCTCGCTGCGGGCAACGGCGCGCGCCACCTGGTAGATGCCGTCGTCGTCGGGATGCATCAGGCGGGCCGCGTCGCCGAAGGAGAGCACGCTGTCGCGCGCCGGCATGCCGAGCATTTCGTACATGGAGCGCGACCAGAACAGCCGGCGGCTCGAAAGGTCGAAGTCCCAGAGGCCGCTGCGGCCGCGCGCAAGCGCCGTCTCCACGCGCAGGTTGGATTCAGCGAAGATCGCGTCGGCATCGCGCGCCCGCTTGGCCTGGATGTAATAGGCGTAGAGGATGACCAGCAGGATCGCCGAGATGCCGGCGAACAGCGTGACGTTCAGCGCCACCTCGTCGCGCCAGAAGAGGGCGAGATGGCCGAGCGGATTGGCGACGACGATCAGGCCGCCGTTCTTCGGCATCTGCACCAGCGAGGCGTAGTATTCCTCCCCGCCGATATGCGTGCGGAAGACGCCGCCCGTCTCGCCGAAATACTGGGTCGCGGCAAGCTCGGGCGAGAAGCGCGCGAGCGACTGGCCGACATAGCGCGCCGCCGCCAGCGACGTGCCGAACACGCGGCCGTTCTCCTCCACGAAGAGGACGATGCCGCCGGGCTGCATACGGTCCTGCGGCAGGTTGAGCGAGAGTGCCGCCTCGGCCGCCATCCGGTCGGATTTCGCCACGCTCTCGGCCATCTGGCCGGAGAAGACGGCGCCGACGGCCAGTGCCGTCAGCGAGGTCGTGTCGCGCACGCCGGTGTCCATCCGGTCATGCTCGACGATGATGCCGACCATGCGCGAGATGCCGACCACGAACAGGAAGGCGATGATCAGGATCGGTATCGACCGCTTCAGCACGGGCTCGGCCCGTGTCAGATGCCGCGCGGCAGGCCCGGCGAAGATCTTCGCCTGTCCCGTCGCCTCGTCTTCCCAGGCCGCCATTCCCGGGAATCTGAGACGAGTCCACCCGCCGGCTGCGCGTCCTCGTTGCGCGTCCGCCATAGTCATAAAACCTTGTAACCCTCTCGTGATTCGGCGCGCCGCTCGCCCGAATCTGCCCTAATGAATCAATTGTGATTCGGCTTGTCCATAGAAAAAGGTAAAAGTTTTTTAACCATTTCTCATGGTTGGGAAATTGCATTTGCCGGGCGGCCCTTACGCCCGCCGCGGCCCCGCTTCCGTCTCCCGCCATTCCTTCAGCATCGCCGCGCGCCGGCGCGGATAGCGCGCCTCCAGAAGCGAAATCGCCGCCATGCGCTCCGTTCGAAAATGCCGGTAGCCCTGCCGCCATTCGCACCAGGCGACCAGCATGCGCGTCTCCTCGAAATAGCCGAGCGCGACCGGCCAGACCACGCGCTCGCTGCGCACGCCCGCCGCGTCGCAATAGGACAGCCGGAGCTTGCGCTCCCGGCGGATCGCCGCGCGGATCACGGCAAGATCGACGATCTCGCCGTCGACGATCCTGCGCGGCCCGACCAGCAGCGCCGTGTTCTCCAGTTCCGCCGCAAGCTCGGCCGGCAGCACGGCGGAAATCTTGGCGAGCGCATCCGTCGCCGCCTTCGTCACGGGCGCATCGGCGAATTTCTGCACCCCGCGGAAGCCGCGGACCAGCGCCTCCAGCTCGC